>Ga0079300_10000441_pt1 | contig 15647 bp, 11 predicted proteins | sample Wag4_2014_7_11_FD_74799 | JGI IMG/M metagenome (GOLD analysis project Ga0079300, IMG submission 74799) | Fresh water microbial communities from Ohio, USA - Utica-2 Time Series HT 2014_7_11 | ecosystem: Environmental > Aquatic > Freshwater > Water tank | place: USA: Ohio | collected 2014-07-11
TGATGCCATCAAGGGTAGAACCTTGTGGGTTGAACCAGTTGTATGCCCTTAGATACGGAACCATACCATTGGTTCGTAAAACCGGTGGATTAAAAGATACGGTTATAGATATTGGTAATCCGCAAGGATATGGTATAAATTTTGAACAAGTAACAGTCGGTGATATTACCCATGGAATTTATAGAGCATTGGAGCTATACCGAGATATTAGAACTTTTCGCAGTTTAAGAAAAAAGATTATGCAGCTTGATTTCAGCTGGAATAAAAGTGCAACAGATTATATTGATTTATACCAAAGTTTTCAGTAAATTGACAAAATACATTTAAGCTATGAATAAGAATGTCATTGCCATAATACTAGGAGGTGGAGCAGGAACAAGGCTTTCACCATTAACATCTACCAGAAGTAAACCAGCTGTACCGATTGCTGGTAAATATCGACTTGTTGATATCCCCATTTCGAACTGCCTGAATTCAAATATCGGTCGAATGTATGTGCTGACGCAGTTTAATTCAGCATCACTGAACAAGCATATAAAAAATACCTATCATTTCAGTGCATTCAGCAGTGCTTTTGTGGATATTATTGCAGCTGAGCAAACCCCTGATAATCCGGCTTGGTTCCAGGGAACGGCTGATGCCGTCAGACAATCCCTTAGGCACATAACCCAGCAGGATTTTGACTATGTCCTTATTCTTTCTGGAGACCAGTTATATCAAATGGATTTTGAAGAAATGATTGAAAATCACATACACAGTCATGCTGATATATCCATTGCCACCATTCCTGTAGGTACACAGGAGGCTACAGAATTTGGAATCATGAAAAAAGGTGATGACGGAATCATCTCTTCTTTCATCGAAAAACCTAAAGCAGAAGTGCTTTCAGAATGGGAAAGTGATACAGGTGAAGCCATGGCTAAACAGGGTAGAAACTACCTCGCCAGTATGGGGATTTACATTTTTGGAAGAAAAGTCCTCTTTGATCTTTTACAGGATGAGTTTAAAGATGCTACAGACTTTGGTAAGGAAATCATCCCATACTCCATAACTAAACACAATGTTGTCAGCTATCAGTATGAGGGCTATTGGACAGATATTGGTAACATTCATTCGTTTTTTGAGGCTAATTTGGCTTTGACCCAGGATATTCCTGAATTCAATTTATTCGATAACGATAGGTCCATATTCACAAGACCGCGTATGTTACCTCCGGCCAAAATAAGCGGTACTACTCTTGAAAAAACTATTATTGCAGAGGGTTGCATTATTAATGCTTCCAGGGTAGAACACTCCGTATTAGGCATTCGTACCCGAATTGGTTACGGTACTACTGTTGTCAGTTGTTACATCATGGGTACTGATTTTTTCGAAACATTGGATGAAATGAATAACTCAGAGCGCAATGGTTTGCCGAAGCTTGGTATTGGCGAAAGATGTTACATCAAAAATGCCATCATTGATAAAAACTGCAGAATAGGGAACGATGTAAGGATTAATGGTGGTCCGCATTTGCCCAATGGCGACCATTCACTTTATACCATAAAGGATGGTATTGTAGTTGTCAAGAAAGGTGCAGTAATCCCCAATGGTTTTGTGATTTAAAGTTTTGTATGTGTGCATTTAAAAAAAAATCTTAACTTGAGATTGTGTTTATTATACACATTAATGCTTGACCAGTATGGAAAAACAACTCAATCCAGCAGAAAAATTGCACAAACCAAACCTGGATTTCTGGCAAATCTGGAATATGTGTTTTGGTTTTTTCGGTATACAATTCGGCTGGAGTTTGCAGATGGGTAACATGAGTGCTATTTATGAATTTCTAGGTGCAAAACCTGAGGACATCCCGGGTCTTTGGCTCGCCGCACCAATGACGGGACTGATAATTCAACCAATAGTTGGATACTTCAGCGATAGAACCTGGCATCCAAAACTTGGTCGAAGAAGACCATATTTTCTGATTGGTGCTATTTTAAGTTCAGTTGCTTTGTTTTATATGCCTAATTCTCCATCAGTATGGATTGCAGCAGGCACATTATGGATTCTTGATTCCTGCATCAATATTTCCATGGAGCCATTTCGAGCATTTGTTGCTGATAACCTGAATGATAAACAACGCTCACGGGGATATGCCATGCAAAGTATGTTTATTGGAGGTGCATCTTTCATAGCTGGGTTTCTGCCAACATTACTGGTAGATTGGTTTGGTTTTTCCAGACAAAAAATCAATGGTGGAATCCCTGAAAATATAGTTTGGTCGTTTTATATAGGATCTACAGTTTTTTTACTGGCGGTTCTTTACACTGTTTTCAAAAGTAAGGAGTATCCTCCTGAAATAATCAATGAACAATCAAAATTGCCATCCGAAAATATTCTAAAGGAAATAGTCGGTGCCATTGGTAACATGCCATCCCAAATGAAGCGACTTGCAATGGTGCAATTTCTGACTTGGCCAGGATTGTTCCTGATGTGGTTTTATTACAGCACAGGTGTAGCCGTAAATATTTTTGGTGGAAATGCCAGTGCTTCAGAAGGGACTGACGCAGCAACGTTATTCAGTCTTGGATTGGAATTAGCCAATACAACATCTGCGATCCTAAACCTGGTCACGTTCCTTTTTTCTTTCTCCATTCCCTTTATCGTTTCCAAGATTGGAAGCAAACTCACTCATACCGTTTGTCTGATTATCGGCGGGTTAGGCTTGATCAGTGTGAATTTTATCACAGAACCTGCTATGTTATTCTTGTCCATGAGCATGGTAGGCATAGCATGGGCTTCCATTCTCTCTATGCCTTATACTATGTTAGCCGGAAGTATTCCCCCTCAAAAGATGGGAATATATATGGGGATCTTTAACTTTTTTATAGTACTACCTGAGATTATTGCATCACTCACTTTTGGTAAAATCATGCAAAACTACTTGGATAATGACCGGTTACTCGCTGTATTAATAGGAGGTGTGCTGCTAATTGCTGCTGCATTACTATGTTTATTCATTGTTAAGGAGGAAAAAAATTGAATTTATTATGAGGAAAATAGTTGCCATTTTTATTTTATTCATTTTTTTAAGTCAGCTTGCTCAAGCAAATAATCAAATTAATTGTTATCCATCACATTGGTGGGTGGGAATGAAACATTCAAACCTGCAGGTGATGTTACATGCCCAAATGGATTTAAGTAAGTCTGTAAAAGTAAAATATCCAGGTGTTCTTGTTACAAAGGTTTATCAACCTGAAAACAAACACTATCTATTTGTGGACCTTCTCCTTTTGCCAACAGTTAAACCGGGAAGTTTTGAATTTTTATTTGAAGATGGCACAAAATTGACGTACGAATTAAAATCAAGGCAAAAAATACAATCAAAAAAAACTCAACAAGGTGTCCGATCAAATGATCTTGTGTATTTAATAATGCCTGATCGGTTTGCTAATGGCGATCCTTCCAATGATGCATTCAAGGATCTTCGAGATTCAACTTCAGACAGAAATAATCCGTACAGTCGCCATGGGGGAGACCTTTTGGGGGTAAAACAAAAACTAGATTACCTCAAAGATCTTGGTGTCACCTCTCTGTGGATGACGCCTGTATATGAAAATGATATGCCCAAAATGCAGGAGGGCCCTTGGCTTATGAGTGGTTATCATGGATATTGGATCACAAATCCTTATCAGGTAGACAAGAGACTTGGCGGCAATAAGGCATACAAGGAGCTTGTTGATGCAGCTCATGAAAAAGGGTTGAAAATAATTCAGGACGCTGTTTACAATCATGTGGGTTCTTACCACCATACTGTAATAGATCTACCAATGATTGATTGGCTGAATCAATGGCCAACATATACCGGCTCCAATCACCGCGAAGAATTGTTTACTGACCCTTATGCGTCTTCAGCTGAAAAAAAGATGATGATTGGAGGATGGTTTGTTCCACATCTTCCCGATCTTAACCTAGCGAATCCGTATTGTGCGAAATATGTGATACAAAATAACATCTGGACTACTGAAGAGTTCGGCATTGATGGTTGGCGAGTAGATACCTACAAATATTGCGATGAAAAATTTCTAAATGAAATAAATCATACACTTTTAAGGGAATATCCTAATCTGACCGTTTTTGGTGAGGCATGGACCAATTCTGTTCCTGCTAGTGCTTACTTTACAGAAAATAATATGGATGTACCTTTCAAACACAAGATAAAGGGCGTTACTGATTTTCCACTTAATTCAGCACTGTATAATGCTCTCAATGATAATTTTGGCTGGACAGATGGTATTATGAAACTTTATATGACCCTTTCTCAGGATTTCTTGTATAAAGATCCATTTACCAACTGTATATTTCTTGATAACCATGACATGAACAGGTTTTACTCCATGGTTGGTGAAGATATCTCCAAATATAAGATGGGGCTAGGTTTGCTAATGACCCTAAGAGGTATTCCACAAGTTTATTATGGCACTGAGGTTCTGATGAAAAACTACAAAGATCCCAATGATGCTGCTGTTAGAAAAGACTTTCCGGGTGGCTGGGAAAATGATACCGTAAGTAAGTTTAATATTGCGGGCTTGAATGATAAAGAATCTGAGGCATTCACTTTTTTTAAAAAACTAGCTAATTACAGAAAAAACAGTGCAGTGTTAGCTAAAGGTTCACTCAAACAATTCATTCCGCAAAACGGACTTTATGTTTATTTCAGGAAACTTGGTGATCAAAGTATCATGTGTATAGTCAATACTAATAAGCAGACTCAGCGCATCAAAATGGATTATTACAAAGAAGCAACAAGTGAATACAATACAATTTTGGATATTATGACCGACAAGGGTGAAAGATTGCCATCTGAATTGACTGTTCCGCCATTGGGATTTATGATGTATGAACTGAAAAAATAAATGTCTAAACCAAACACTCATCAATCCACAAACATTATTAAGCCTTACGAGGAAATACATTTTGTTAATACAAGCGGGACGGTTTGGAACTATTCCATTTTCACAGAGGATGCCATTGCCAATTTCCAAGCTGGCACCCTTTATAATGCCTATAACTACTTTGGTAATAAGCAAATTGTAGTTTTAAGTCAGCCCGGTACATATTTTGCTGTCTGGGCACCCAATGCCACAAAGGTTTCAATTGTAGGTAACTTCAATGATTGGCAAGAGGGAAAACATGAGTTGTTTGTTAGGCTCGATAATTCTGGTATATGGGAAGGGTTCATTCCTTCAATTTCAAGAGGTGAAATTTACAAATACAGTATAACTGGTTTTGAAGGGAAAGTTTTGCAAAAAGGGGATCCATTTGCCCATTATTGGGAAAGAAAACCCCTGACTGCAAGTATAACCTGGAATTTTGAATACAGCTGGAGTGATTCAGGATGGATGGAATCCAGGGAAAAGTACAATTCACTTTCCTCGCCTTATGCAGTTTATGAGGTGCATCTGGCAAGCTGGATGAGACCTGATCCTAGCAATGAAGAATCTTATTTCTCCTATTGGCAAATAGCTGAACGGTTAATCCCGTATGTTAAAAATATGGGATTTACCCATGTTGAATTTATGCCGGTCATGGAGTTCCCATTTGATGGTAGTTGGGGATATCAGGGTACCGGCTATTTTGCTCCAACTTCAAGATTCGGTCATCCTGAAGAATTTATGGCTATGATTGATGCTTTTCATCAGGCAGAGATCGGGATTATATTGGATTGGGTTCCTTCCCATTTCCCATACGACAGTCATGGTCTATTTATGTTTGACGGTACCCATACTTATGAGTATGCGGATATGCGGAAAGGCTATCATCCGGATTGGAACAGTTATATTTTTAATTACAAGAGGGGAGAAGTAAGGTCTTTTTTGATAAGCAATGCAAGATTCTGGTTTGATCATTTTCATGTAGACGGACTCCGGGTTGACGCGGTTTCATCCATGCTGAAACTTGACTATTCAAGAAATGAAGGCGAATGGGAGCCCAATGAATTTGGTGGAAATGGAAATTTGGAGGCGATAGCTTTTCTGAAAGATATGAATGCAATGGTTTACCGTGATTTTAAAGGGGTTCAAACCATCGCTGAGGAAGCAACCAATTGGCCGGGTGTTTCTAAACCAACTTACGCAGACGGATTGGGTTTTGGTATGAAGTGGATGATGGGATGGATGCACGACACGCTTCGCTATTTCAAACAGGATCCATATTACAGACAATTTCAACAGGATCAGCTCAGTTTTAGCATGATGTATTTTTATGACGAGAATTTTATGCTACCACTGAGCCATGATGAAGTTGTACATGGCAAATCTCCCATGATTTATAAAATGCCAGGTGATGATTGGCAGAAATTTGCAAACCTCCGGCTGCTTTATACCTATATGTTCGCCCACCCGGGAACAAAACTTTTGTTCATGGGTAATGAGTTCGGACAAACAGAAGAATGGAATTACAAGACCAGTCTGAGATGGGATTTACTTGAACACGAATCTCACAAAGGATTACAACATTGTGTATCCGGATTGGCTAAACTCCTCAAAAGTGAAAAAGCACTTCACGAAAGACAATTTAATCCGGATGGATTCAGCTGGCATGACTTATCTCATAGACAAGAATCAGTCATTACATTTATGCGTTTTAGTGCTGAGGGAAATGAAAAATTGATGGTGATCCTCAATATGACACCAGTAGAAAGAAAAGATTGGTGTATTCGTGTAGACGAACAATCTAGCTGGACAGAAATTTTTAATAGCGACCATGAATCTTTCTGGGGTACTGGTCACTTCAAAAATGAACAACAGTTGGATTCCATTGCTGCGACTGAAAATTCAGATGTCTTTCAGGTAAAAATCAACTTACCCCCACTTGGAGGTATCATACTTAAAAAGGCATAAACGGTAGTTACATTTTTTCAGGCACCTGAATACCTAGCATTTTCATTCCGGAATCCAAAATCGTTGCAACAATGGAAGCAAGTCGGAGACGTAATTCTTTTTTTTCAACAGTTTCAGCATTGACAATGCTAAATGCAGCATAAAATGAATTGAAATTTTGAGCCAGTTGAAAAAGGTAATTGGCTATAGTGGATGGATCCAACGCGGCAGCAGCCTGTTTGATAACCTGATCATAAGTTTCTGCAAGCAAGATCAGGTCTTTTTCCTGCTTTTCAAGGGTGCCATAGTTAGTTAGAGACCGACCCACAGATGCTTTTCTTAAAATTGATTTTATTCTTGCGTGGGTATATTGAATAAACGGACCCGTTGATCCATGAAAATCAATGGATTCTTCAGGGTTGAAGATCATCTTCTTTTTGGGATCAACTCTCAATAAAAAGTACTTTAATGCTCCAAGCCCAATCATTTCATACAATTGAACCAATTCAGATTCATCAAAGTCTTTGACTTTACCTAGATTCTGGGTATGTTCTCTCGCAATGGATATCATTTCATCAACCAGGTCATCCGCATCTACCACTGTGCCTTCCCTGCTTTTCATTTTTCCTGTTGGTAATTCAACCATGCCATATGACAAATGGTGTATTCCAGGAGCATAAGTTAATCCTAACTTTTGGCAGATAAGTTGTAAGACTTTCATGTGGTAGTTTTGTTCATCGCCAACCACATAAATACTCTGATCCATGGCAAATTCGTCATACTTGCGCTGAGCCAGTCCAATATCTTGGGTAATATAAACTGAAGTACCATCTTTTCTGAGAACAAGTTTTTCATCAAGACCATCTGCAGTAAGGTCTATCCAAACGCTCCCATCCTCTTTCTTGTAAAAAACATTTTTATCGAGTCCAAGTTCAACAGTTTCCTTGCCCAGGAGATATGTTTCACTTTCGTAATACGTTTTAGCAAAATCAGACCCAATACGTTTGTAGGTTACATCAAAACCTGCATAAACCCAGGTGTTCATCTTCTTCCACAATGCGATAATTTCCGGCACACCATTTTCCCAATCCAGCAGCATTTGTTGTGCTTCAAGCATAATAGGTGCTTCTTTTTCAGCTTTGGCCTTATCCATGCCACTTGCTATCAGCTGTTCAACTTCTGATTTAAACGCATCATTGAACTTTACATAATATGCTCCTACAAAATGATCACCTTTCATACCTGTACTTTCAGGAGTTGCACCATTGGCATATCGTTGCCATGCAATCATACTTTTGCAAATGTGAATTCCTCTGTCATTTACGATACAGGTTTTAACCACATCATATCCGTTGGCCTTGAGTATTTCAGCAATACTTCTGCCAAGGAAATTATTGCGAAGGTGTCCTAGATGAAGGGGCTTATTTGTATTTGGAGAGGAATATTCCACCATTATTTTCTGTCCGTTCATTGGAGCTTTTCCAAAACACGGATCTTGATAGTGGGCATTCAAAACTTGGATCAAATAGTTTGGATTGATTGAGAGGTTTAAAAATCCTTTTATGATATTGAATGATACAAATAAATCGGGAAATTCTTTGACCAGTTCCTCTCCAAGAATATTGCCAAGATGCTCCGGATTGGTTTTCAGTGTTTTTATCAGGGAAAATAAAACGATGGTATAATCGCCTTCAAATTCAGGCTTTGTAGGGTTTACCTGAAAATCCTTTTCTGAAAGTGTTATTCCGTATATTTTATTAACCGCAATAATTGCCTTTTCCCGGATGATTGTATTGAGCATATTTCTGAAATTGCTGCAAATGTACAACTAGTTCATTTTATCTGCCATTGTCTCTGATTTATTGGAGCCATAATATGTAAATACGAGGATATGCTTTTCGATATCTGACATTACAGGTTAAACGAACAGGTTCTTTTGGTAACTTTGCCCAACATTTACCATGATGAAGGTTATAGAAGTAAAATCAAAGCAGGACGTAAGGCGATTTCTAGATTTGCCTTTCACCATATATGCGGAAGATTCAAATTGGGTTTGTCCGCTTTTCAACGATATTGAAGCCGTTTTTGATCCTTCCCGTAATAATTTCTTCAGTTTTGGAAAATGTACGCGATGGATTCTTCTAAATGATTCGGGAAAGACAATCGGCAGGATTGCAGCTTTTATAAATGAAAAGAAAGCGTATAAAGAAGACATTCCAACCGGAGGATGTGGCTTTTTCGAATGTATAGAAGATGAAGAAGCTGCTAAAATGCTTTTTAGCACTGCGCGGGAATGGCTTAAAGGGCAGGGAATGGAGGCCATGCTCGGACCGGTTAATTTCGGAGAAAATGATATGTGGTGGGGTTTATTGGTTGATGGATTTACAGCCCCCTTTTATGGCATGAATTATAATCCTCCTTACTATAGGAAATTCTTTGAGGATTTTGGGTTTGTGGTAAAATATGAGCAGATTTCCAATCACATTGAGGTGAAAAAAGGAATGCCTGAAAAGGTGGCAAAAATTGCCAACTGGGTAATCAAAAGAAATGGCTACACATTTAAACATCTTGACAAAAATCAGTTAGATAAGTTTGCAGCAGATTTTAAGGAGATATACAATGACTCCTGGAAAGATTTTGAAAACTTCACACCGGTTACTGATGCTACTATCAGGGAAACCCTTCAGAAGATTAAACCAGTAATGGATCAAAACCTGATTTGGTTTGCATATACATCTGATAATGAACCTGTTGCTTTTGTAATGATTTTGCCCGATACGAACGAGTTAATCAAAGGATTAAATGGGAAACTTAATCTTGCTGGTAAACTCAGGTTTCTTTGGAACAAATTAACCACAAAGCACAAACGGATGAGAGCTGTTATTATGGGAACAAAGGAGAAGTATCGAAATCAGGGTTTGGAGTCGTGTTTGTTTATGAAACTTCAGGAGTACACACATCCTTTGAACCAATATGAAGAACTAGAATTATCGTGGGTAGGAGACTTTAACGCAAAAATGCTTGCACTTCATCAGGCTATTGGCGCTGTTTATGCAAGAAAACATGCAACTTTCATCTGTAAATTCTGAATCAGCTCAAAAGTTTACCTTGAAACTTCAAATTGAAACCATTCTTGATTTTTTCTATCCTGTTTTCAGGCGGTTTTTCGATAAAACAACTTACAGATACGCTGTTTGTGGGGGAATAAATACATTGTTTGATATATTTCTTTTCTTCCTGTTTTATCACTACGTCTTGGATAAACAGAATCTTAATCTTAGTTTGTTTGTTATTAGTCCACACATTGCCTCTTTCCTGCTTGCTTTTTTGTTGAGTTTTCCTGCTGGATTTCTTTTGATGCGGTTTGTTGTTTTCCAGGAGTCTCAACTGAAAGGCAGGATACAGTTTTTCAGGTATCTTATCATAGTTCTTTGCAGTTTATTAATGAATTATTTCTTTCTTAAGTTATTTGTTGAATATTTTCATTTTTATCCTACAATTGCTAAAATCATCACCACTTTCTTTGTAATAGCCTTTAGCTATTTTGCACAGCGTAATTTTAGTTTCAAGACAAAAGTTTCCGGATAAATGGATAAATTGAATGCCCAGATTGACGTAATCATAATTGGAGGAGGACCAATAGGACTAGCATGTGGGATATCGTGCAATCAAAATGGATTATCCCATTTGATTGTTGAAAAAGGAGCGCTTGTCAATTCTATTTACAATTACCCCCTGAATATGACATTTTTTTCAACTTCTGAAAAGTTGGAAATCGGCGATGTGCCATTTATTTCGCATAACCCTAAACCTACAAGATCAGAGGCACTTGAATATTACAGAAGGGTGACAGCTCATTGGAGGCTAAATCTCGCACTGTATGAACAAGTTACACACGTCTCTCGGCAGGAATCAGGGTTTCAGGTTTTTACTATCAAAGAAACTTATACCTGTAAAAAACTGATCATTGCAACTGGCTTTTATGATGAGGCAAACCTGATGGGGATTCCAGGAGAGGAATTATCCAAGGTTCATCATTATTACAGAGAGGCACATCCTTATTTTGGGCAAAAAATAATAGTTGTTGGCGCAGCTAATTCAGCAGTTGATGTAGCCATGGAAACATGGCGTAAAGGAGCAGACGTGACGATGGTTATTCGTGGTCCGCAAATCAGGGAATCGGTAAAATACTGGATAAGGCCCGATATCGAAAATAGAATCAAGGAAGGATCCATCAAGGCCTATTTTAATGCACAGCTACACAGTATAAGGGATTTTGAAGTTGATATTGAAACAGAGGAAGGTTGCTTTACACTAGCGAATGACTTTGTACTCGCTATGACAGGTTACCTACCTGCATTTGATTTTTTAACTGCTCTGGGCGTTGAAATTGGGACTGATGAATATCAAACACCCATCCATAATCCGGAAACGATGATGACCAATGTTGATGGAATCTATCTGGCCGGGGTTATCTGTGGCGGATTGAAAACCAATAAATGGTTTATTGAAAATTCACGCATTCATGCCAAACAGATCGTACATCATATTTTAAATTCAGTTTCAAGACAATTAAGCTGAATCAATAACTGCCATTTTGTGATATTTTCTCGATTTTTTTACATCAATTGGCATTGAATTTCCCCTAAAACTGACATCTTTTCTTGTTTTGACTATCGGCACAGCTCTTGATTATATCAGTTATCTAAATTCACTTATATGGCAAAAATCATTGGAATAGACCTCGGAACAACCAATAGTTGCGTATCCGTAATGGAAGGAAATGAACCAGTCGTGATCGCCAACGATGAAGGCAGAAGGACCACGCCCAGTGTGGTTGCATTTCTGAAAAACGGAGAGCGTAAAGTAGGAGATCCTGCAAAACGTCAGGCAATCACAAACCCAATCAACACAATCACAAGTGTCAAGCGGTTTATGGGAAGACGCTTTGATGAAGTAACGGAAGAAATCAAACATTGGAGTTACAATGTTGCAAAAGGAGATAACAATACAGTTCGGATAGATATTGACGGAAGGCTATATACCCCACAGGAGATAAGTGCCATGGTATTGCAGAAGATGAAAAAAATTGCAGAAGACTACCTTGGTCAGGAAGTCAACGAAGCTGTGGTAACTGTTCCAGCTTATTTCAATGATGCGCAACGCCAGGCTACCAAAGAGGCAGGTGAAATTGCAGGACTGAATGTGCGCAGGATTATCAATGAGCCAACTGCCGCAGCCCTCGCTTATGGTTTGGACAAAAAAAATGTAGACAGTAAGATAGCCGTATTTGATCTCGGTGGGGGAACTTTTGATATATCCGTTCTTGAGTTGGGTGATGGTGTTTTTGAAGTGAAATCTACCAATGGTGATACACACCTGGGAGGTGATGACTTTGATAAAGTAATCATGGACTGGTTGGCGGAAGAATTCATGAGAGAAGAAAATGTTGATTTGCGCAAAGATCCAATGGCTTTGCAACGTCTTAAAGAAGCTTCAGAAAAAGCTAAAATTGAACTTTCTTCTTCTTCTGAAACAGAAATCAATCTTCCATACGTAACTGCAATAGATGGAGTTCCCAAGCACCTTGTCAAGAAACTTACCCGTGCAAAATTTGAGCAGGTAGCAGACAATCTTTTTGAGCGTTGTCTTAAGCCATGCGAGCAAGCGTTAAAAGATGCTGGAATGAAGGCTTCTGACATAGATGAGGTAATCTTGGTTGGTGGTTCTACACGCATTCCCAAAGTGCAGGAAATAGTTGAGAAATTTTTTGGTAAGAAACCCAATAAAAGTGTAAATCCTGACGAAGCAGTTGCTATTGGTGCAGGTGTTCAGGGTGCTGTTCTTACAGGTGAAGTAAAAGACGTACTCTTGTTGGATGTTACGCCACTTAGCCTGGGTATTGAAACACTTGGCGGAGTTATGACTGTTTTGATTCCATCAAATACAACTATTCCTACCAAGAAATCAGAAACCTTTTCTACTGCCGCAGATAACCAACCTGGTGTACAGATTCAGGTGCTGCAAGGTGAGCGCCCTATGGCCAATCAGAATAAAACCCTTGGTATCTTCAATCTGGATAATATTCCACCAGCTCCAAGAGGAGTTCCTCAGATTGAAGTTACTTTTGATATCGATGCCAATGGTATGCTCAATGTGAGTGCAAAGGATAAGGGTACAGGTAAAGAACAAAAAATCAGGATTGAAGCGGGTAGCGGACTTACTAAGGAAGAAATTGAAAAAATGAAGGCTGAGGCCAAAGCGAATGAGGCTACAGATAAGGAAGCTCGCGATCGAGTTGAAAAACTCAATGCTGCAGATGGGTTGGTTTTCCAAACAGAAAAGCAGCTAAAAGAGTTTGGAGAAAAGATCCCTGCAGAGAAAAAAGCGACTATCGAACAGGCTCTTGAAAAGCTGAAAGAAGTGCATAAGCTTCAGGATATCAATGCGATAGAGGAAGCAACTAAAGTATTGAATGATGCATGGATGGCTGCAAGTCAGGATATGTACAATGCTACTCAGGGAGCTGGTCAGCCAGGTGGACCAACAGCTGATGCATCAGGTAGCGCTGCTCAGCCCGGAGCTGAAAATGTAACTGATGCTGAGTTTGAAGAAGTGAAATAAAAACCTGGATGGAAGCATATTAAAAGGGAGGTCAATTGACCTCCTTCTTAATTTACTTCCATCCAGGTATGATCTGCCAGGAGTCGGACAGTGGCGATGGTTTTTTTAAAAGGTCCGGATTTCCCCCATTCAGTAGGACTGACAAGTGAAAGCACATGGGTGCCATCCTTTTTTTCATAAAGAAAGTACGTTTGACCGATTACAGGCGTGAAATTCAGCTTTGCACTGTAAATCAATACTGAAAGCTCTTTCCTGCGTTGTATTTCCTGAGCCTGTAAAGCAAGTAATTCAATCTGCTGTCGGATTTGATTCAACTGCATGTTTGTTTGTTCCTCCATCGCAGTTAGTGATTTGTGCCTGATAACACCTTCTTCTGTAGGCCTGATTACAGCACCCGAAACCGAAGATGAATAGGGGAGTACACTCATCTGCTTGTGGTAATAGCTGATATTTTGGTGAGTAAAACCTTCTGTATCAACTCTATCTTCTGTCAATTTCAGGTACCCATTTGGCTGTATTTCATGCAAAAGGGATACCTCATCTCCCGATGCAAGTGTAAGTGATACACACATACTGATACTGTCTATAAATGTTACTTTTCCACTTGATGCAATTGTGGAATCTGGAAAAACCTGAGTGTCTCCATCAGCTATTATTTCGTAAACAAATGAAAAAGCCTGGTTCTCCAATGTTACCCAATTCCTTTCTACAATTAGAATATTTCTATCTGTTTTGGATAATTTATAGATACCTGATTTTGGCCTGTCATTATTTGTGTAAACACCTTTTTCAGGGAATAATTGCCAGGAAAATAAAAAATTGTAAGCTTCAGTCATGATACTATAACAAATTTTCAACTGCTTGGTTCTTAACTAATTTGATTGAAATTTCCGTCGTTTTGTATAAATTTGCAATATGACAATAGAACAACTAAAACTTATGAGAGACCGCCTTTCAGTCTTGAGGAGGTTTCTTTGACGTCGAGAACAGACGATATAAAATAAACGAGGACAAGCAAAAGTCATTATCTCCTGGATTCTGGGACGACAACAAGCGTGCTACAGAAATTCTCAAAACCATCAAATTAAACGAATTCTGGTTAAATCTTTTTACCGGCACAGAGGCTGCTGTTGAGGATTTTGCAGTGCTCTTTGATTTCTGGAAAGACGGTGAATGCACTGAAGCAGAAGTTAAAGAAGCTTACGACAAATCCATTTTATCTCTTGATGAAGCGGAATTTAAAAGTACACTCAATAAGCCGGAAGATGAATTGCCCGCTGTACTTCAGGTGAACAGTGGTGCAGGCGGAACTGAGAGTCAGGATTGGGCAGAAATGCTTGTGAGGATGTACAGGATGTATGGGGACAAACAAGGTTGGACTGTCACGGAGTTGGACTGGCAGGATGGTGACGGGGCCGGAATAAAATCTGCTGTTCTTCAGTTTGATGGACCATTTGCCTATGGTTTTTTAAAGGCTGAAAATGGGGTTCACCGGTTGGTTAGGATTTCACCATTTGACAGTAATGCAAGAAGGCATACTTCTTTTGCTTCTGTTTATGTATATCCCCTTGTAGATGATTCAATAGAAATTGAAGTTAGTCCAGCTGATCTTGACTGGGAGTTTTACCGTTCAGGTGGTAAAGGTGGTCAAAACGTAAATAAGGTTGAAACAGCAGTCAGGTTAAAACATATTCCCAGTGGCATAATCGTAGAGTGCCAGCAGGCAAGAACCCAAGGTGAAAACCGGGAGAAGGCCCTTAAGATGCTGAAAAGTAAACTATACGAGGAGGAAATAAGGAAACGAGAAGAATTGAAAAATGCTAACAATGCTTCAAAGAAAAAAATCGAATGGGGAAGTCAGATACGCAGCTATGTTTTCCATCCATATAAAATGATCAAAGATCACAGAACAGATTTTGAAGTTGGAAATGTGCAACCTGTAATGGATGGTGAGCTTGATGGTTTTATCAAAGCTTACCTGATGATGGAACAGGAAAATAAATCAGAATAAAACTAATTATTATGAATATTGGCCACTATAACATACCCATGCCGGTAAATGAACCAGTACTGACATATATCCCAGGCTCATCAGAAAGATCAAGATTGAAAGCAGTATTGGCTGAACTTAAATCAGAAGTGGCAGATATTCCGATGTACATT
>Ga0079300_10000442_pt1 | contig 15645 bp, 11 predicted proteins | sample Wag4_2014_7_11_FD_74799 | JGI IMG/M metagenome (GOLD analysis project Ga0079300, IMG submission 74799) | Fresh water microbial communities from Ohio, USA - Utica-2 Time Series HT 2014_7_11 | ecosystem: Environmental > Aquatic > Freshwater > Water tank | place: USA: Ohio | collected 2014-07-11
TCACCAATGGTTCAGCTGTTTCAAAGGAAACGATTGAGTTTATCCAAGAAGCAAAGCGTAGGGGTAAAGAAATTATTGTGATGACAGACCCAGATTATCCAGGCGAACAAATACGACACAAACTCGATCAATCTATCGCTGGCCTTACACATATTTTCCTTGAAAAACAAAAAGCAATTTCAAGACAAAAGGTGGGCGTTGCTCAAGCCGATTCCGAATATCTTTTGCAATCTTTAAAACATAAAGTGACTGCAAACCGAACACTTCAACAAACAATTACCATAGGCGATTTGCAAGCTTTAGGATTGGTTGGAGAAACTTCTTCTTCTGCGTTGAGAAGAAAAGTCCTTGAGAGATTTCATTTAGGTTCTGCTAATGTAAAAACGATGCTAAAGCGATTAAACTTTTTAGGTATACGGGCGGATGAGGTAAAATCAATCTTATGAAACGCCACCAACCCATTGAGCAATTATTGAACCAACTCAATGTTTCACCCTTGAAACGATATGGGCAAAACTTTTTAGTTGATCAAGAAGTCATCGCAACCATCGTTAAAAGTGCAAAGATTGAAAAAAATGATCGAATTTTAGAAATTGGACCAGGATTGGGTGCTATTACGCAAGCACTCCCTTTTCAACAGATTCAATATACCTCATATGAAATCGATCAAACGTTTCACCGATACTTGAAAAAAGAATTTCCATCCGGTACCCACCATCGCCAAAATTTTTTAAAGGCTAGTTCAGAACCTATTGATATTATTCTTGGTAATTTACCTTATTATATGACCACTGAAATAATTGAAAAAATATATAAAGACTTTTCCAAATTTACACGCGCAATTATCATGGTTCAAAAAGAAGTCCTTCCAAGATTGATAGCAAAACCCGGAGATGAAGTTTATGGCCCTCTTGCTATCTTCCTGGCTACACTAGGTACGATTCATACAATTCTTGAAGTCCATCCCCAATCTTTCTATCCAGAACCGCATGTTCAATCTATCATCTTTTCAATTGAAGGATTTGATGGTGGTCCGCTCATTCAAACCAAACCATTCTTTTATTTTATTAAGAAACTGTTTCTTCACCGTCGTAAAACCATTCTTAATAACTTAGAGGGGATTACGAAAGATCGAACCAAGGCAACAACGATGTTAAACCAAGTTGGAATAAACCTCAACGCAAGACCCGAAACCATCTCTGTTCAACAATATCTAGACTTATTTGGGTTAGAACAAACGCAAAACAATTTATAATCAGAAGGGGAGAAACTTATTAATATGGAAATTTTTGGCATTATTATGGCTGCCGGCAAAGGCACCAGAATGAAATCTTTAGATACAACAAAGAGTAAAGTCGCTTTTGATTTATTAGGTGTTCCATTGGTTGGTCATGTGATCAATGCATTAAAACCACTCAATCTACAAAGGACAATAACGATTGTTGGTCATGGTGGAGAAACAACAGCCAAGGTGGTTGAAGGTCGATCGGAAGTCGTTTGGCAAAGAGAACAAAAAGGAACAGGTCACGCGGTGATGCAAGTGGCCCCGCTTTTAGAAGGTAAACTCGGCACAACACTAATTGTTTCTGGAGATACACCGCTTATCACCAGTAAAAGTTTAGATCAATTGGTTAAAACACACGTTAGTGGTGGTTATGATTTAACCATCTTAACCTCTATTGTTCCAAACCCATTTGGATACGGAAGAATGATTCGCAATACCAAAGGCCAAGTTACAGCAATTGTTGAAGAAATAAACGCCACTGAAGAAGAAAAGAAAATTCAAGAAATCAACACTGGTTTTTATGTTTTTAACAACAATCTCTTGTTCAAGTATTTAAAAGAATTACCACCAAACCCAAAAAACGGTGAATATAACATTACTTTTTTAATCAAAATGTTTATGGATAAAGGATTCAAAATTGGTGCATCTACCGTTGATACCTTTGAAGAAACACTTGGTATTAATGATCGCGCCCAACTCGCCGAAGCCAGATTGATTATGCAACTTCGTATCAATCACCAACACATGGTGAATGGAGTGACCATTGAAAACCCAGATAATACCTTTATTTCTCCACAAGTCACCATCGGTCAAGATACTGTTATCCAAACTGGAGTTTATTTATTGGGAACTGTTACTGTTGGCCAAGGCAACTTCATTGGGGCCAACACCACGATTGAAAACACCACGATTGGCAACCTAAATCACATCGAATCCTCTAAGATTATCGATTCCTTTATTGGTGATAAAAACCAAATTGGACCTTTCGCCCACATTCGCGGACACGCTGTCATTACGAACGAAAACAGAGTTGGTAATTTCGTCGAAATTAAAGCCGCAAAACTTAATCCCGGTGTGAAAGTTGCGCATCTAAGTTACCTTGGTGATTGTGAAGTTGGTGAACAAACCAATATTGGAGCGGGAACCATCGTAGCCAATTACGACGGTAATAAAAAACATCACACCACCATTGGAAAAAATGTATTTATAGGATCTGGTACAACACTCATTAGTCCCATTACCATCGAAGATCAATCAATCATCGCAGCAGGAAGCACAATCAACCAATCTGTTAAAAAAGGTGAGATGGCTATTGCAAGACAAAGGCAAGAAAACAAACCAGGTTACTATCAACACTGGTTGAAAAAAATCGGCAAATAAAACCAAACAAAAAACCCACCAAACATCGGTGGGTTTTTAATTTAACTTAAGCTTTCTTTGTTGCGCGCTTTGTTTTGATTGCAGCTTGTGCAGCAGCTAATCTAGCAACTGGAACGCGGAACGGTGAGCATGAGACATAGTTTAATCCAGCATTATGGAAGAATTCAATCGACACTGGGTCGCCACCATGTTCACCACAAATCCCAACTTTTAGATCGGGACGAGTTTTACGACCATCTTGAACAGCCATCTTAATCAATTTACCAACACCGTTTTGATCAACAGTTTGGAATGGATCTTGTTCAAAGATTTTAGTTTTATAGTAATCAGGTAAGAATTTACCAGCATCATCACGTGAGAAACCATATGTCATTTGCGTTAAATCGTTAGTACCAAAACTGAAGAAAGTAGCTTCGGTTGCAACGGATTCTGCTAACAATGCTGCACGTGGGATTTCAATCATTGTACCAACTTGATACGTTAACTTTTGACCACTTGCGGCAATTTCTTCTTGAGCAGTTTGTTCAATAATTTCTTTAACAAACTTTAATTCCTTCACATCCAACACTAATGGAATCATGATTTCAGGAACAACTTTCTTTCCCAATTTCTTTTGAGCTGCTAATGCTGCACGAATGATAGCGCGAGTTTGCATTCTACCGATTTCTGGGTAAGATACATCCAAACGAACACCACGGTGACCCATCATTGGGTTAAATTCATGTAAGTAATCAATACGAGCTTTAACTTGAGCAACCGACATCTTGAGTTCATCTGCTAATTCTTTAATTTTATCGGCTTCTTGTGGTAAGAATTCGTGTAAGGGTGGATCAAGTAAGCGGATGGTAACATTTAAGTCCTTCATCGCCATAAAGAGTTCGTAGAAGTCTTTTTGTTGGAAAGGTAAGAGTTCCTTTAATGCTTGTTCTCTGACTTCTAAAGTGTCAGCAAGAATCATTTTACGAACATAGAAGATTCTTTCCTTGTCGAAGAACATATGTTCAGTACGGCATAGACCAATACCTTCTGCACCAAACTTTAAAGCGGTTTCCGCATCTTTTGGTGTGTCAGCATTGGTACGAACTTTTAAAGTACGGTATTCATCGGCCCATTTCATGATGCGGCCAAAGTAACCAGTTAAACCAGCTTCAACACGAGCAATATCCCCTTCGTAAACCATCCCAATAGAACCATCAATTGAAATGGTGTCTTTGGTCGTATAGGTTTTGTTTCCAAATTTAACGGTGCCCTTGTGTTCATCAATGATGGCAGTGCCAACACCAGCAACACAGGTTTTACCCATACCACGGGCAACAACAGCAGCGTGTGAGGTCATCCCGCCACGAGCAGTTAAAATACCTTGAGCGGCCACCATGCCTTCGATATCCTCAGGTGAAGTTTCAGCACGAACAAGAATGACTTTTTCACCAGCTTCTCCACGTTTTGCAGCGTCTTCAGCAGTAAAGGAAATCTTTCCAGTTGCGGCACCAGGTGATGCAGGTAAACCTTCACCAATTGGTGTCATTGATTTAATTGCTTTTGGATCAAAACTTGGGTGAAGTAAGGTGTCCAACGATTTTGGATCTACACGCATGACAGCTTCTTCTGGTGTAATTACTTTTTCATCAACTAAGTCACATGCAATCTTTAAAGCAGCAGCAGCGGTACGTTTACCATTACGTGTTTGTAAGAAGTAGAGTTTACCTTCTTCAACGGTAAATTCCATATCTTGCATATCTTTATAGTTACCTTCAAGAATCTTGACGATATCTAAAAAGTGTTGATAAACCTTGGGTTGTGTTTTTTGTAAATGTTCAACAGGTAATGGTGTACGAATACCGGCCACCACGTCTTCCCCTTGCGCATTTGGTAAGTATTCAGCAAAGAGTTTCTTTTCGCCTGTAGATGGAGAACGAGAGAATGCCACACCTGTACCAGATGTTTCACCCTTGTTACCAAACACCATGGATTGAACGTTAACTGCAGTACCCCATTCATATGGGATGTTGTTCATCTTACGATAAACGTTGGCCCGTGGGTTGTCCCAGGAACGGAAAACAGCGGTAATCGCTTCGATTAATTGAACTTTAGGATCATTTGGGAAATCTTCGCCAAAAACCTTTTTATAATATTCTTTGTACTTCTTGACTAAGGCTTTTAAATCTTCAGCTGTTAATTCAGTGTCTAACTTAACACCTTTTTTATGCTTCATTTCTTCAAGCATTTTATCCATTTCAGTACGACCATGGTTTTTAGCGATGTTGGTGTACATTAAAATGAAGCGGCGATAAGAGTCATATGCAAAGCGTTCGTTGTTAGTTTCTCTAGCAACCACTTCAACGGTGGTGTCGTTTAAACCTAGGTTTAAAACTGTGTCCATCATGCCAGGCATGGAAACCCTAGCACCTGAACGGACAGAAACTAAGAGTGGGTTTTTATTACCACCAAAATTTTTCTTGGTATCTTTTTCTACGACCGCAATCGCATCATAGATTTCTTGAATTAATTCTTTTGGAAGTTTTTTCTTACTTGCATAATATAAATTGCAAGCTTCTGTGGTGACGGTAAATCCTTCTGGAATCGGAATTCCCATCAAGGTCATTTGGGATAATCCCAAACCCTTACCACCGAGTAGGTCTTTGCCCATTCCTTTGGTTTTCTTGAAGTTATAGACGTACTGTTTAGTTGCGGCCATAAGTGCTCCTTTTTTTGGCATCCACGCGTTATTGAGGTGGGATGCTCGCGAGTAAAATCATATCACAAACCTTTTTAACCTTCCATACAATAGAATAGGTAAAACCTGTGAAATCTCGTTATAATGTTTTTAAGCTTAAACATGAACACAAAAACCGAACCTCTTGCCTTAACCATCGATTTTGGAACCCAATCTGTTCGTGTGAGTATTTTTAACCGTCAAGGGGAAATATTAGCAATTAAAAAACAAGTCTATCACCCAACCTACGAATCATCCAAACCTGGATATGCTGAACACAATGCTTCATTCTATTGGGACAACCTAAAACAAGTAACCCTCGCCCTTCAAAAAGATCACCCCGACTTATTAAAACAAGTTACGACCGCCGCCATGACCGCATTCCGTGGCACCGCCATCATGTTAGATCAAGATAAAAAGCCAGTTAGAAAAGTGATTTTATGGTTGGATCAAAGACTTGCCAAATTCGAACCCTTCTCCTTATTTCACAACATTGCCTATCACTTTCTTGGTTTATACCAAACAGCAAAACTAAACTCACGACGAACCATGGCGAGATGGGTAAGACAAAACGAACCCGAAACATGGAAACGGGTGCGGTATTATGTCGCCCTATCAACGTACTTTAATTATTTATTAACGGATCAACTCACCGATAGTGCTGCTAACATGATTGGTCATTATCCTTTGGATTTTATTACAAGTAAATGGTACAAACCCACCCACATCAAAGCAGCAATATTTAACATTCCTTTATCGATGCTTGTGCCACTAAAAAAACCAGGTGATTTATTAGGTCGTATCACCAAAAAAGCATCCGCTGAACTCGGATTACCAGAAGGTTTACCCATTTATGCAGCAGGCCCAGATAAAGCTGCTGAGACTTTAGGAACTGGATGTCTCACTAACGATACCGCAAACTTATCCTACGGCACTTCTGTTTCCATGACTGTTCCAAGCAAAGTCTATGTTGAACCCGAACCTTTTTTACCAGGCTATCCTTCTTCTCTTCCAAACTTATATAACATTGAAGTTCATATTAACCGTGGCTATTGGATGATTTCTTGGTTCCGCGATAACTTTGCTCACAAAGAAACGGCAGAAGCAATGATTGATCAAATGGCAGTGGAAGAAAAATTAAATCAGCAAATGATGAAGATTCCACCAGGATCAGAAGGATTAGTGCTATCACCTTATTGGGGTCCAGGTTTAAGAAGGCCTGAAGCAAAAGGTGCGATCGTTGGTTGGAGTGATGTGCACACCAAAGTTCATTTATATCGCGCCATTGTGGAAGGGATTGCTTTTGGTATTCAAGAAGGATTTTTAGGCATGCAAAAACGCCTAAAACACAAAGTCAAAGAAATCCGCGTCTCCGGTGGTGGATCAAAATCCGATGCTATCTGCCAGATTACTGCGGATATTTTTAATTTACCCGTTTCCAGAGTTCAAACGAATGAGACTTCATCACTCGGAACCGCGATTGCTGCATTTTTGGCAAGTGGTGATTTTACCTCTGCAGAAGAAGCGGTTGCCTCGATGGTGCGCGTCTCCAAAACCTTCAATCCCAATCCAGAAGCGGTTAAACGTTACCAATATTTGTATCATAAAGTCTATGCCAAAATTTATCCTAAATTATTAAATCTTTATCGTGATTTAATTAAATTTAACCAATGAAAAAAATTATTTTAGTGTTCGCGATGCAAGCAGAGTTAGACGCTTTTAAATCACAAATTAAAAACCCAATCATCTCTCGAGAACCTTATGAGGAGTTTCGACTTGGTCATCAAACCATTCGTCTAGTTTTAACAGGCATCACCATGTTAAATTGTTATAAATTACAACCCCACCTTGCTGAATTTAAACCCGATTTAGTGATTCAAGTTGGCACATGCGCCGGTTTAAGAAAACAAGCGATAGGAGATGTCATCCACGCGCAAACCTTTTTCAATGCGGATTTAAATTTAACAATGTTTCAAAGACCTCTTGGTCGGTTGTACGCTAAAGAAAAAGTTAATCTCAAACATCCTGTATTGGTTTCAGGTTCCGCATTTTTAGACTCAGAAGCGAGTGCAAAAAAAGTCGTTCAACAATTTGAAGCGGATGCCTTTGATATGGAAAGTTTTGGATTTTATACCATGTGTGAACAACAAAAGATTCCCTTCACCAGTATTCGTGGTGTCTCCGATAATGGCCTTTCAAACGCTAATACGACCTTTGAAACGAATTTAAACAAAGCAGCAACCGCTGCCGCTGTCGCCACACTTCAATATTTAAAAACAAAATGATGAAAAGCATTTACTCTCAAACCCACTCTCTTGTTAACTTAAGTAATACCATTCTTGCACATTATCAAACTCCCACATTCCATCAACCGATTGCACCTTTATTAAAGATGCTGAAGGGTAAACAAAAGATTACCTTTCTGCTTTTTGATGGGATGGGTCAGCATATTCTTCGCCAACATTTGCCATTATTTTCTTGGTTAAGAAGACGTCGATTCATGACGATCACTTCAACCTTCCCGAGTACAACCGCAGCTGCTACCAACGCATTTCTTTCTGGTCAATATCCAAATGAAATTGGTTGGTTGGGTTGGGCGCAATACTTTTCGGAATACGATAAAATTCTAGAATTATTTACAGGTAAAGATTCGCTGCTTCAACAACCCGCAGTTGCCGCTACTGAGGTTCAAAAATCAATACAGTATCAATCCATTTTTCAACGCCTTAAGCGACAATATCCTCAGTTAACAATTCATGAGGTTTGGCCAGACGTTCGTCCCGGTGGTTTTAAAACGATTGATACTTGGTTTCAGCAGTTAACAAACATTGGTCAAAAACCCGAACCCAGCTTTACATATGGATATTGGTTAGACCCGGATAAGTCTATTCATCAACAAGGAACCAAGTCCAAAATCATTCAAACGATTGTTCATGACATTCAAAAGCGATTAAAGGTTTTAGCTCAACAATATCCCGACACAACTTATATCGTCTTTGCCGATCACGGATTGGTGAATGTGACGTTTCTAAGTATTCAAGAACATGATGATCTCTTTCAATTGTTGAAACGTAGTTTTTCATTAGAACCAAGAGCAGCAACTTTTTTTGTTAAAGATCATCAAGCAAAGCTTTTTGCCGAACGTTTTCATCATTATTATGGCAAGCATTTCTTGTTACTGACCAAGAAAGAAGTCAAAGAGCAACACCTCTATGGATTAGGACAAAATCATCCGCGATTCGATGAATTTATCGGTGATTTTGTTGCCATTGCAAAGCATAAATTCGCGTTTACCCACGGAACCAAGGACGACAAAATGCCATTGACGATGAAAGCCCATCATGCAGGGATGACAAAAGCAGAAATGATGATTGATGTGATGGTATTTAATCGTTAGAACTTTTCTTCAGACTGAGAATCGATTTGATTATTACCTGTAAATTGAGCGTTATAAAGTTCAGCGTAGAAACCTTTTTGTTTCAATAAAGTTTCATGGTTTCCAGTTTCAACGATGGCACCATTTTTCATCACGAGAATAAGTTTTGCACTCTTAATCGTGGAAAGACGATGAGCGATGACAAACGATGTTCGCCCTTTCATCAATGAGGTCATTGCGGATTGAATCGAGGCTTCGGTTCTAGTATCAACACTACTAGTAGCCTCATCTAAAATCAGCATTTTTGGTTGAATTAAGATTGCTCTAGCAATGGTTAATAATTGACGTTGACCTTGAGAAATATTGGTACCATCTTCATTTAGCATGAAGTCATAACCACCTGGTAACGTTGAAATAAAGAAGTGAGCAAGTGCGGCTTTGGCAGCCCTTTCCACTTCCTCATCTGTTGCCGATTGTTTGCCGTAGCGGATATTGTCACGAATGGATCCTTTGAATAACCAGGTATCTTGAAGCACCATCCCAAACGCTGTTCTTAACGCTGGATAACTATATTCCTTTAAGTTTTTACCATCCAATAAAATTTCACCTTGTTGGATTTCATAGAAGCGCATCATTAAGTTCACGAGTGTAGTTTTACCAGCCCCAGTAGGACCAACGATGGCAATGGTATCACCTTGATTGACCTGAAGATTTAAATTCGTAAATAAAGGTTGTTCCGGTTTATAGGCAAAGGCCACTTGTTTAAATTCAATCTTACCTTTGATATTCGCGTTTGATTGAATCGCATCTTGAGCCGGCGTCGGAAGTTCGGGTTCATCCATGATTTTATAGATACGTTCTGCGGCAGCAATCGAGGATTGAATAATATTAGAGATTTGTCCAAGCATTTGGAATGGACGTTGAAATAACGAAACCAAGATAAAGAATGCCACCATGTTCCCGATGTTATCAATCAAGCCACCAACAACCGCAATTCCCACGAATCCAAGGTTATTGACAAAGTTGATTGCTGGAAAAATAATCCCAGAGAAGAATTGAGACATGCGATCTGCTTTTGCTAATTCTTCATTGATATTGGTAAACTTTTCAACCGTTTCTTTTTCTTTATTGAATAGCTTCACAATCCGATAGCCAGAATAATTTTCTTCAATGAGGCCGTTTAACATTCCTAATTTTGCATAATAAGCTTTAAATCTTTTTTGGGAATTTTTTGCAATAAAAATCGTGACAAACAATGAAATCGGTAAGATGGCGAGAGCGACCAGTGTCAATTGCCAACTCGTGACAAACATCATGATCAACGTTCCTACAAACATGAATAATGAACTTAAAACTGAACTCAAAATGCCTTGCAACGAACGAGAGACACTATCGACATCATTGGTACCCTTGGAAAGAATCTCACCATAGGTTTGACGGTCAAAGAACGCCAATGGCAATCGATCCATTTTGGCTTGGAACGATTGGCGAATTTTATAAGAATAACGGTTTGAGATTGGAATCAATAAGAATTCTGATAACCAAGTAAAGAAGTGAGAAAAGAAATAGAAACCCACAATGATGCCAAATCGCATCAAAATATCAGACCAGCGTAACGCAAGCAAACCATTTACTTCATCAAAAAAGATGGCTGGATTGGCAATGATATCGTTTAAGATATCGCGGATATATAAAGGGGATAGTAGGGTGAAAACAACGGAAATGGTAATGATGATGGCGACAAAAATCAACGCAGCTTGATAAGGTTTAAAGTCACTGACTAAACGGCGAAGTGTGCCTTTAAAGTTCTTTGGTTTTTCGTTTTCGGTGAGTCCGCCCATGCGGCCGTATCTTGGTCCTGCCATTAGGTTTGACTCCCTTCTAAACTCATATCATTTTTGGTGAGTGCCAAAGTCTTTTCTACTTCTTCAGGATCTAATTGAGAGTAGACAATTTCCTTATAAATTTCGCATGAGGTAAGCAAGGCTTGATGTTTACCTTGACCGACAATTTGACCTTCATGCAAGACCACAATGTGATCTGCATCAATAATGGTGCTGACGCGTTGGGCCACAATAATCACCGTAGCAGAGTTGGTATAACTTTTTAAACGATTCCTTAAACGAATATCGGTTTTGTAGTCTAACGCTGAAAAAGCATCATCAAACACATAAATTTCCGGTTTCTTTACCAAAGCACGGGCGATGGATAAGCGTTGCTTTTGGCCACCGGAAAAGTTTTTCCCGGTTTGTGATACTTGTACATTTAATTGCTCAGGATATTTTTTGATAAAGTGATCGGCTTGTGCTACTTCTAATGCTTGCCAAATTTCCTCATCGGTTGCGTTAGGTTTACCAAAGGTAAGATTTTGTTTAACAGACCCCGTGAAAAGTAACGCTTGTTGAGGCACAAACCCAATTTTGTTTCTTAAATCGGTTTGTTTCATCTCTCTTACATCCACTTCATCAATCAAAACAGCGCCTGCAGAGACATCAAAAAATCGAGGTATCAAATTGATAATCGAGGACTTACCACTGCCAGTGGAACCAATAATTGCAGTCACTTGTTTTGGTTTAGCGGTAAACGAAATGTTTCTCAGGGTTGGTTGTTGTGCATCTTTAAATTGGAACACCACATCTTTGAATTCAACCTTACCGGTGTTCATTTTGCTCGTCATTGGTTTAGCAGGATCTACGATAGATGAATGTGTGTCCAAAACCTCATTAATCCGCTTTGCGGACGCTCTCGCTCTTGGAAGCATAATGAGAATGGCGGCAAGCATTAATAAGGAGAACATCAACGTGCTCGAATATTGTGCAGTCGACAGAATATCGCCAAACGCCACATTCACATCACCAAGCACCAAAGCTTGACCATCAAATGTTGCAAAGCCGACAAAGAAAATGGATAAGTATGTTAAATCAAATATTAATGATACAAAAGGGTTTAAGTAGGACATAGTCCGGCTTACAGTCATATTCGTTTGGGTTAAATCTTCGTTTGCATCTGCAAAGCGTTTTGCTTCTTTCTTTTCTTGATTAAAGGCTCTTACAACCCGAACACCGGTTAAGTTTTCTCTTAGAACCAATGTTAATTGATCTAATTTCTTTTGTACCTTTTCAAAGAGTGGAGAGGCAATCTTAAAGGTGATGCCGATCGCGATAAAAATAACGGGTACAGAAACAGCAAAAACAAAGACTAGCAATGGGTTCGTACCAAGTGTTAAGGTAATGGCAGTCACTAATGTCACCGGTGTCGTAATAATAATTCTTAAACCAAAGAGGAAAATCCCTTGGATTTGTTGAACATCGTTGGTGGTTCTTGTGATTAAACTAGAGGTCCCAAACTTTTCAAATTCACTTAACGATAATTGATTCACTTTTTGAAAGACTGCATCGCGAACGTTTTTTGCAAAACCTGTTGCAATCGATGAGTTAAGTAAGGCGTTACCAATGGCAAGGCCAATAACGCCCAAGGATAAAGCTAACATCCAAAGCCCTGTCACTAGAATTTCGCTCGTTGGTTCATCTGCTAACACAAGATTGGTGATCAATCCAACATTACGTGGGATTTGTAATTGAAGGAATGCCATAGCGGCAAACCCTATTGAAATGAGAATCAGACGTTTCCAAAGCGGCAAGACAAATCTAAATATTTTTATCATAACTTATAACAATATACGCTTCTTTTTTTAAAATTAAAGCGATTTGAGTTTTGCAACTTCAGTAGCGGTGAGTTCACGGAATTCACCTTCTTTTAAGCTACCTAAGGTTAGTTCACCAACGGCTTCACGATGTAAGTTGGTTACTTGATATCCAAATTTAGCAAACATTCTCTTTACTTGATGGAATTTACCTTCATAAATGGTGAGAGCAACTTGGTGGTCGTTAGGTAATAAATGAACTTCTGCAGCTTTAACCATTTCTTTTTCACCCAAAGAAAAACCAGCTTTAAAAACTGGAATGAGCTTCTTATCCATTGGCTGATCAAGGGTAACGTGGTAAATTTTGCCCACATCGTGCTTGGGCGATGTCAGATGGTGCGTTAGTTGGCCGTTATCGGTAAAAATAAGCAAACCAGTCGTGTCCTTATCTAACCTGCCAACTAAATGAAGATCGCGATGTTCATAACCTTGAATCAAACTAAAGGCAGTTGGATCTTTTCGATCTTCCCTTGCAGAAACATAACCCTTTGGTTTATTTAACATCAAGTAAACATATTCTTGATAGACAATCGGTGATTCATCCACCAACACCTCATCACGTTCAGGATTCACATCAAAACCACTATCTTGAATTACTTCATTGTTAACCAAAACCACACCCAATTTAATGAGGTTCTTTACTTCACTTCTGGTGCCAACACCGGCGTTGGCAAGAAATTTATCGAGCCGCATATCGTTGATTTAACCAAAAACTAATTCCAGTACCTAGCGTTAATGTGACAACGGATAACAACAACATCATCACATTTAAATCCGCATAAATTGGTACGATTTTATAGTTAAAAAAGATGGCCCCAATCGAACCGACAATAAAACCATAAATGGCCAGATTGACTTGATCTTTATACTTTTTAAATAACATCGACATGAGCAAACTAATCACCATGAAGCCAATGAGTGCACCAATGCCTAATAAACTAAAATTGATTACTTCAGCAACAAGACCTTCCAAATTGAGAAGATTTTCAATCAAACGTTGTAAGCTGTTTAACACGGGTTCATAGAATCCAATCGTTAGTAATAACATTGATCCAGAAATACCAGGAATCACAAAAGCAGACACCCCTAAAAATCCAACAACAATCAAGATTAATTTTGGAAAGAACGCCCCACCTTCAAGAATGACACTGGCATCTAATTTACCAATGACGGAAAAGACACCCAAAAGTGCAGCGACTATCGCTGGTATCAATACATACACCCAGTTGTTAAACGAAAAGTTTTTTGGTAAAGCTTTTCTTAAAGTCGGTAGACTACCCAAAATGAAACCAGCAAATAGTGAAACAGTAGGTAGTGGTGCATATTCAAAAGCAAGTCCCATCGGAAAAGTAAGGGCGCCAATTGCAAGGAGAATACCGAGCCCAGTTGGAATGAGCACCTTCAAGGATTGCCTAAAGTCCTTTTTGATTTGAACTATCGCTTGAATCAAATCGTCATAAATGCCGAGCATAAATGCGATGGTTCCACCCGAAATACCCGGAATAATCGCCGCTGTTCCAATCGCCAAACCCTTTAAAAATAAGGAGATAAATTGTGAATTTAGTTTCTTCATTTCGTTTCAAGTATAGCACTCGTGATAAGATAGTTAAGCAAGGAAAATTGAGTTGTGAAATTGATTGTTGGATTAGGTAATCCAGGAAAAGAATACGCCAACACACGCCATAACATGGGTTATATGGTGATTGATGCTTTGGCAAAAAAATGGAATCTTTCCACCTTTAAAAATAATTTTCAAGGTGAATATGTCGCCCATACCATCCAACAAGCAATCCTATTAAAACCAACCACATTTATGAACCTAAGTGGTCAATCGGTTAACGCGCTTGCACAGTTTTATAAAATTGCTCCTCAAGAAATGGTCATTGTATATGATGATTTAGCTTTAGAACCAGGAAAAATTAGATTAAGAATGACAGGGTCTAGTGGTTCGCATAACGGCATGCAACATATCATCGACACCTTTAGTACCCAAGAAATTAAACGTATTCGCATTGGTATTGGTGCAGTTCCCTTAGAACAAAAAGGGAAAGACTATGTTTTGGGCATCCCTTCAAAAGAAGATCAAAAGAAAATAAATCAAGCAATTTTAGATGCAGTGTCTGCGATTGAAGTTTACCTCAAAACTAATTTTTCCCAAGCGATGAACCAATTTAATCGGGGTGATAGCGACTGAAATCCTTATTTAAATCGATTCAAGAAACCAAGATTACCACCCCCCTCTTATCGAAAAAGGGACTTTTTCATTTGGACGACACCCTTGGGATTGCGTTAACGGTCGCTGCCGCATATTTAGAAAAACCACAGAGTATTCACATCGTTACCTCCAATCTTTACAACGCCCAAAAAGTTTATGATCTCTTAACTGGCTTTATTGGCGAAGCGTCTTGTCTGTTTTACCCAGTGGATGAATTACTAAGAGCAAACACCATTGCAAATAACAAAGAAATGCTTGCCCAACGCCTTTATGTGATGAGTCAATTACTCACGAATAAACCCTTTGTATTAATTACACACACCGCTAGCGTCCTTAAGTATTTACCAAACCCTAAATACATTGAAAGTTTAAAACTAAATCTTAAACCAGGAGAGAGTTACGCCATTCAACATCTCAAGAAACTACTGATTGCAGCAGGTTATCAACGGGTCAATAAAATTGATGCATCGCTTCAATTTGCCATACGTGGTGATATTTTAGATATCGCGTCGGTGAACTTACCACATCCCGTACGGATTGAGTTCTTTGGCGAAGAAATTGAAAGCATTCGTTATTTTGATATTGCCAATCAAACATCTTTTGAACAAATTCATCAAGTCGAGATTCTTCCCGCCAGTGATATTTTGTTTACTCCAGAAGAAAGAGCTGAATTAGAGCATAAAGTACTCACCCAACTTGCCAGCGATTTAACATTGATCGGTCCTCAACTATATTCGCAACTAGAAACTGTCACACTAAGTGATTTACAAGCAATTCAACAACACCAAATCACACCTCAACACTACCGTTATTTAGGATTTGCCCAAAGCCAACATTATTCGATTTTAGATTATCAACCTCATGCCGTGACCCTGATTGCCAATCAAGATCAAGTCGAAAGTACGGCAAAATTATTAATTGAAGAGGGTTGGTCTTATTTCCAAGAACTATCGATCGCAGGTCGACAATTATC
>Ga0079300_10000447_pt1 | contig 15521 bp, 13 predicted proteins | sample Wag4_2014_7_11_FD_74799 | JGI IMG/M metagenome (GOLD analysis project Ga0079300, IMG submission 74799) | Fresh water microbial communities from Ohio, USA - Utica-2 Time Series HT 2014_7_11 | ecosystem: Environmental > Aquatic > Freshwater > Water tank | place: USA: Ohio | collected 2014-07-11
ACATTATTTTTGTGCTATGGCGAATGATATACAAGTGGTAGGTGCGAGGGTGCATAATTTAAAAAATGTATCAGTGGAATTTCCCCGCAATCAATTGATTGTGGTAACAGGGGTTTCGGGTAGTGGGAAGTCGTCATTAACTATTGATACTTTATTTGCTGAGGGTCAAAGGCGTTATGCAGAGAGTTTGTCATCTTATGCCAGACAGTTTATGTCTAGAATGGGCAAACCAGATGTTGATTATATCAAAGGATTATGTCCCGCCATAGCCATTGAACAAAAAGTGGTCACCAGAACCCCAAGAAGTACGGTTGGTAGTATGACCGAGATTTATGATTACTTAAGGGTATTTTTCGCAAGAGTGGGTAAGACCTATTCACCTATTAGTGGTCATGAAGTAAAGAAACATGATGTACAAGATGTGATTGGCTATATTCAATCAGGCAAGCAAGGTGATAAAATGGTATTGTTGGTTACCTTCAAACAACAGTCCAAGCGTGATATACAAGAAGAACTCAATATATTATTACAAAAAGGGTTCACTCGAATTTATTTAAGATCTGCTAAAAAAGATGCTACCATCCTTCGAATAGAAGAAGCCTTAGAAATGAATAAAACTGCATTAAATAAGCAGTTTAAAGAAAATGATGTTTATGTATTAATAGATAGAATTGTAGTAAAAGATTTTGAAGAAGATGATATTCATAGATTAAGTGATTCCATTGCAACTGCTTTTTATGAAGGCGATGGAATTGTATGGGTGGAAAAAAACAACAACACATTACAAGACTTTAATAATAAGTTTAGCTTGGATGGAATGGATTTTGACGAGCCTAGTGCCAATTTGTTTTCATTTAATAATCCTTATGGAGCATGTCCCACATGTGAAGGATACAGCCAGGTATTAGGTATTGATGAAAATCTGGTGATTCCTATTCCAACACTATCTGTTTACGATGGGGCAGTGGCTCCTTGGAAGGGAGAAAAGTTGGTATGGTGGAAGGATCAATTTGTAAAAGAAGCGGGTAAGAATGGATTCCCCATACATCAACCTATTAATAAATTAACCAAAGAACAGTACAAGCAATTATGGAAGGGTACTGGTAAAGCCTTAGGCATAGATGATTTTTTTGCAGACGTAGAAGCGCATTTATATAAGGTACAATTTAGGGTATTGCTGAGCAGGTATCGTGGAAGAACGAATTGCCCAGATTGTAATGGGTATAGATTAAGAAAAGAAGCATATTATGTACAAATTGGCGGAAAGCATATTGGTGAATTATGTGCTATGCCGGTAAAAGATTTACAAGTATGGTTTAAGGAATTACATTTATCAAAAAACGATACAGAGATTGCTAAAAGAATTTTGATAGAACTTGAGCAAAGAATTCAAACCTTAATGGATGTGGGCTTGGGTTATTTAACTTTAAGCAGACTCGCGAATAGTTTAAGTGGTGGTGAAAGCCAGCGTATACAATTAACCAGATGTTTGGGCTCTAATTTAACCAACTCTTTATACATATTGGATGAACCATCTATTGGCTTACATTCAAGAGACACAGAAAGGTTGATCAAGGTTTTACAAAACTTAAGAGATCTTGGAAATACAGTGGTGGTGGTAGAGCACGACGAGCAAATCATGCGAAAAGCAGATCATATTATTGATATGGGGCCACTAGCAGCGCATTTGGGAGGAGAAGTTGTATCAGTGGGTAATGCCACTGCATTAATGAAAGACAAGAATAGTTTAACGGGTAAATATTTAAAAGGAACTTTGAGTATTCCAGTTCCTGAGAAAACTAGGGCGTCAAAATATGGTATTACTTTAAAAGGTTCATACTTGCATAATCTAAAAAACATTGATGTACAATTTCCATTACATAGTTTATGTGTAGTAAGTGGAGTGAGCGGAAGCGGTAAAACTACTTTGGTGAAACAAGTATTTTACAATGCCTTACTAAAAGCTAAGCAATTGCCAACGGAAATTGTGGGTGGGTATAGTGAGATAAAAGGGGATTTACATTTGATAGATGAGATTGAAATGGTGGATCAAAATCCAATAGGTAAATCTTCCAGATCGAATCCAGTAACCTATATTAAAGCTTACGATAGTATTAGAGATCTATATGCAAGACAGGCTTTATCAAAAATTAGAGGCTTTGCTGCCAAGCATTTTTCTTTTAATGTGGATGGTGGCAGATGCGATACTTGCAAAGGAGAGGGAGAGCAATTGGTTGAAATGCAATTCTTGGCAGATGTACATTTAGTATGCGAGGATTGCGCTGGTAAAAGATTTAAAGAAGCTGTTTTAGAAGTACAGTATAAAGGAAAGAGTATTCATGATGTTTTGGAAATGAGTGTGGATGAAGCCATAGAATTCTTTGCTGAAGAAAAAAATATTACTACTGCTATTCATCCATTACAAGAAGTAGGATTGGGATATGTAAAACTGGGACAAAGTAGTAACACCTTAAGTGGTGGTGAAGCGCAGCGTGTTAAACTCGCAAGCTTTTTAGGAAAAGGCAAGGCAAGTAGTAAAATGTTATTCATCTTTGATGAGCCCACCACTGGATTGCATTTTCACGATATACATAAATTACTGAAAGCATTTAATGCTTTGATTGATCAGGGTCATAGCTTGGTAGTGGTAGAACATAATACAGATATTATCAAAGCTGCCGATTGGGTAATTGATATGGGTCCTGAAGCAGGTGAATTAGGAGGTCAGGTTGTATACGAGGGCGTGCCTTCTGGTTTAGCTAAATGCAAGAGCTCTCAAACAGGGAAATATTTATCTTAAACGATCTGCTGCTTTTACCATGCTTTCGTCTTTGTAAATACGAACCACAGAAAGTATTTGTAAGATAGGCATTAAGAATAAACCCACTGAAGGAAGGGTGAAGCCACCACCTGGGTGCGCTAATACAACCTTGTAAATGAAGAAACCAATTAAGCCCGATAGCATTAAGTTTACCAATACCACTTTTAATTGCAACATTCTATTGCCGTATAAAAAGATAGTGATAAAAGATAAGCAAGCACTAAATGCTAAAGTAATTAAAGTACTGTATTGCTGGCTACCATCTACCTCAAAAGCAGTAGGTACTGGCGTATAATAAAAAGGCAAGCGCAAAGCCGAGAAAGCTGCTGCGCTTGCTAATAATAAATAGATAGATTGAATTCTTTGTATCATTCTATAAAGTTATACTAATTATCCTAACTCTGGGTACAATACAAATTGCTCCATGAATTTATTCACGTCTTTTCTGGTATTTGCTAATACTGTTTCATTGTCTGCATTCATTAATGCAGTATCAATAGCATCTACTACAAATGGTATATGAGATTCATTCATACCTCTTGAAGTAATCGCTGCAACTCCAAAACGAATACCTGAAGTAACAAAAGCAGATTTGTCATCATAGGGCACCATGTTCTTATTGGCTGTAATGTCTGCCATGCCTAAAACTTGCTCTGCTTTTTTACCGCTAATATTTTTATTTCTTAAGTCGATCAACATTAAATGGTTGTCTGTACCACCACTGATAATTTCGTATCCCTTCGCTACAAAAGCAGCCGCCATGGTTTGCGCATTTTGTTGAACCTGCTTTGCATACACCATAAATTCTTCAGATAAGATTTCGCCAAAGGCAATTGCTTTTGCAGCAATCACATGCTCCAATGGCCCACCTTGTGTTCCAGGGAATACAGCCATATCGATTACATTGGACCACAATCTTAAATTACCTTTTACATCTTTTAATCCTAAAGTATTTTCACCATCCTTCGCCATCATGATCACACCACCTCTTGGTCCACGCAAAGTTTTGTGTGTAGTAGAAGTCACAAAATGACAATGATTGAATGGAGAACTTAATAATCCTTTTGCAATTAAACCAGCTGGGTGTGCGATATCTGCTAATACAAAAGCACCCACTTCGTCAGCCACTTTTCTAATACGAGCATAATCAATATCTCTGCTATAAGCACTTGCACCACAGATAATTAATTTTGGTTTATGTTGTCTTGCTTGAGATTCCAACATTTCATAATCAATCAAACCTGTTTCTTTTACCACTCCGTAAAAATGTGGTTGATAAGTTTTACCAGAGAAGTTTACAGCACTTCCGTGCGTTAAATGACCACCCATGCTTAAATCCAAACCAAGGATAGCATCACCTGGTTGTAATATCGCCAACATCACTGCAGCGTTTGCTTGTGCACCACTATGAGGTTGCACGTTCGCATATTCTAATCCAAAGATTTCTTTTAATCTATCAATAGCCAATTGCTCTGTTTTATCTACAATCTCACAACCACCATAATATCTTTTGCCAGGATAACCTTCTGCATACTTATTAGTCATCACACTACCCATGGCTTGCATTACTTGTAAGCTGGTAAAGTTTTCAGATGCAATCAATTCAATTCCACGTCTTTGACGAGCTAATTCTTGATTAATAATGTCGAATACTAGGGTATCTCTTTGCATAATTGGGTATTTATAAAGTGGGATATTTTTGCAAAAATAATCCATTATAAAGCCTAGGCAAAGCTTTCTTTGAACAATTGCTCGCCTAATATCCACAATTTGGGCAATTTTGGTTCAAACTAACACATATTTGCTATTTTTACCCACCCCAAAAAATATCCGAATGAAGGCAATTATTCCAGTAGCTGGTGCAGGTGCAAAATTACGCCCTCATACTTATACGCAGCCGAAGGCATTAATACCCATTGCAGGTAAAACCATTCTAAGTTTTATTGTAGATCAACTAAGAGAGGTAGGCATTGACGAATTCATATTTGTGGTAGGCTATTTGGGAGATAAGATTCAAGATTATGTAGAGCAGACCTATCCCAACCTAAAGAAGCATTTTGTAAACCAAACGGATAGACAAGGAACAGCTCATGCTATTGAGTTGGCTAAATCTATTGTTGGGGATGATGAGGTTTTTATATCTCTTGGAGATACCATTTGTGAATTTGATATTAGAGAGGTGATGGATAGTCCTTATAGCATGTTGGGCGTTCAAAAAGTGGATGATCCAAGAATGTTTGGTGTAGCAGAAATTAATGAAGAAGGATTTATTGAACATACTGTTGAAAAACCATCTATTCCAAAATCAAATTCCGCTTTAGTGGGTTTGTATAAGATTAAAGAATCAGCTATTTTATTTGATTGTTTCCAACAATTATTTGAAGAAAATATTAAATCCAATGGGGAATACAATTTAACTGATGCATTGGATTGTATGATCAAAAAGGGCGTTCAATTCAAGTCTTTCAAAGTAAAGAATTGGTATGATTGTGGCAAGAAAGAAAACTTATTGGAAACCAATGCAGTATTGTTAAAGAAGACCGGTGGTATTACCATCAATCCAGAAAATTATATCAATAGCATTATCATTCCACCAGTAAGTATTGCAGATGGATGTGTTATTGAGAATTCTATCATTGGGCCCCATGTTACTATAGGAAATAATACTACTGTAAAAAGCTCTGTAGTAAAAGAGAGTATTATTGGCTCCTATACCTCTTTGGATGAAGTGGTTTTAGATAATTCTTTAATAGGAAGTGATGCTTCCGTTAAAGGATTAAGTAGAACTTTAAATATTGGGGATAATACCGAAATTGATTTCGGTTAGCCTTTAAAAATGGTCGTAGAATTTCCTTGTGCTGTACAGGTTATTACTAAATCATTGATACATACATGAGCAGGTGTATTTGCTACATACCATATTGTATCTGCTATATCTTCAGCTTTTAATGGCGTATAGCCAGTATATACTGCACCTGCTTTAGTAGCATCTCCTTTAAATCTTACTAAACTAAAATCAGTTTCTACGGCACCTGGATGAACAGCAGTCACTTTCACTTGATGTTGTAATAAATCTATTCTTTGTGCCTTAGAAATAGCATCTACTGCGTGTTTTGTTGCGCAATATACATTGCCATCCTTATATACTTCTTTTCCGGCTGTACTCCCTATGTTGATGATATGCCCTTTTTGCGCAATGATAAAAGGCATTAACGCTTTGCTTGCATATAATAAACCTTTTACATTGGTATCAATCATTGTCTCCCAGTCTTCCAAATTAGCTTCTTCAAATGGATCTCTACCTAATGCCAATCCTGCGTTATTCAATAATACATTAATAGCTTGCCATTCTGCTGGAAGGTTCCCCAAATGTTCAAAAACTGCTTTCTTATTTTGCACATCAAAAACCAAAGACAAGGTTTTAACACTATATTTTTTTTCAATATCACTGGCAACAGCAGCTAGTTGTTCTTTTCTTCTTGCAGTTAAAATTAAATTCCATCCACCTGCTGCAAATTTTTCTGCAGTTGCTTTTCCTAATCCAGAACTTGCTCCTGTAATTAATATAATTTTTGACATATTTATTTTGTTATAACTTCTTGAATAAATTGATGTATGGCTTGGTTCACTTGATCAGTTGCTTCCAACATGCCCATATGTCCCACCTGCTCTAAGATAAGAACATTTTTTGTGGGTAAAAGTTCAATTTGTGCTTGACTATCCTCAAAAGGCACAGCAATATCTTCTTTACCTACAATCATCCAAACAGGGATGCGTTTTTGAGTGAGCATATGTGTATGAGCCCTTCTATTTCTCATCGCCATTACAAATTGTATCATGGCTTCTTTACTAATATCACTGGCACTATCAATGACTGTTTGAATAGCTCCTGGATCTTTTTCTTTAAATGAATTACTAAATAAATTGGCTGTTGCGGTTTCTAAATATTTTAGGGTTCCATGCTCCTCTAAAAATTCTGCCACTTTCATTCTACTAGCTTTTTTAGCTTCAGCATCCGCATAAGTGGTAGAATGAATTAAACCTAAGCCCATCACATGATTGGTATAGTAGTCGGCAAATGCTAGTCCAATATATCCTCCCATGCTATGTCCCATCACATAATATTGCTCAATATGTAAATGATGCATTAATTCGTGCATCACTTCAACATATACATTAATTTGAGGTAATTGACTATGATGTATACGTAAAGGTTTACAATGCACTCCGGGTAAATTAGGTGCGATGACTCTATAAAATGGAGAGAGATATTCTATTTGTGCACGCCAAATACTATAGTCTTCTCCAAAGCCATGTATTAGTAAAACGACTGGCTTATTAACTTTGCCATTATCAAAATAAGCAAGTTGATCAATGCCATAGTTATAATGATGCACCATTGAATTACTGGAACCTTGCATCTCTTCCTCTTTTAATTAACCTTATAGATAAAACTAAAGCTAAACTTATTACTGCAATGACTTCTTTAGAAAAATGTTGCGGAATAAAGTAATTACCCAACATAAATGCAATGATCATGCCAAAGAAAATCCATCCTAAATAACCGGTCGATTTTCTAGAAACAAAATAAGTAATCAATGCGATTAAATAAAAAGGATGCAACCAGAATAAATTATAATTTTCGTGACATGCAGTGTGCATAGAGAATTGACTCATATAAAGAACTAATAATCCGCCAATGCCAAAAGCAATTAGTAATACAATGTCAATTACCTTTGATAATACTATTGCAGGTCTCGCATTCCAATTAGCAGCCAATACATAGACGATTACAAAAGCGATGAATACATAAAACGGCGAGCTTGCTTTTTCACTTGGTTTTATTTGATATTGAATATGATGGGTCTTTAATAGCAAGTCTGGGTTATTTGCAACTCTATTGTATAGGAGTGTAGGAAGAAATGCTTCTTCAAACGCGCTTGGTTTTTTATCGGATACTGCACCTAATAATAGATCAATGCCCAGTCCAATCCATGGTTGTCCTGCTTTATAGGTGGGTGTAACCACTTGCTCCCTAAAATTTGGAATACCCAACAAGCTATCATTTAATGAAGCGTGTTTGAAAATGCCATCCTTTACTCTTGTGGTACAATTGTCTGTAATAAAATTGTATAAATAAAAACGGTTATCACCGACCATATTGGTTTGAAGGGCTTGATGCCATTTTATTTTTTCTGCATGGGAGATATTCAATACCTGCTCGTGTACATCTCTTTCAAAATATTGATACTCGTACAAGAAGTTCTGATAGGTATCGGCCGATATAAAGTATAGTAAGTTACCCTTTATAAATTTTGCAATAAAATTAGGGGTATTAAAATCAAAGCTACCATAGTTGTAAACAATATCAGTATGGTTCACACTGTCAACCACTCTAATAGCGGTATGTCCCCAGATAGTATAAATATCTTCTCCAGCATCACAGGTAATTAAACTAAAACGCAGTGTAGCATTTTGACTGCTATCCTGCGCTTGAATGGTAGGACTTTCCAAAAAATGAAAAGCCAACACCAGCATGAAAAAAAATATTTTTTTCATTGACAATTATTTTCTACTGTAATTAGGAGCTTCTTTAGTGATATCAATATCATGTGCATGACTCTCTCTCATACCTGCATTCGTAATTTGAACAAAAGTGGCGTTTTGTAAATCTTTAACAGTTTTAGCACCACAATAGCCCATACCTGCTTTTAGTCCACCCACAAATTGATAAATGATTTCACTCAATGTTCCTTTGTAAGCAACTCTTCCTTCAATTCCTTCTGGTACAAACTTTTTTGAATCGGTTGTATTGCCTTGGAAATATCTATCGCTGCTTCCTTCGTTCATGGCACCAATACTTCCCATTCCTCTATAGCTTTTGAACTTACGACCTTCATAAATAATAGTTTCACCTGGACTTTCTTCTGTACCAGCAAAAATGCTGCCCATCATCACGCAATTCGCACCAGCAGCCAAAGCTTTTACCATATCCCCTGTATAACGAATACCACCATCTGCAATTACAGGAATATTTTTTCCTTTCAATGCTTTGGTGGCTTCCATAATAGCAGTTAACTGAGGTACTCCTGCACCTGCTACTATTCTAGTGGTACAAATAGAACCTGGTCCAATACCTACTTTAACAGCATCTGCACCTGCATTGGCTAATGCTAGTGCACCTTGCGCTGTGGCAATATTACCAGCAATCACTGGTAGGTTTTTAAAATTCTTCTTTAATGATTTCAATGCTTCAATCACTCCCTTGCTATGTCCATGTGCACTATCTAATGTTACAATATCTACTCCAACACTTTGTAAAGCTGCGGCTCTATCTAATACATCTTTGGTAATACCTAAAGCAGCACCCACTAATAAACGACCTATTTTATCTTTCACTGCATTAGGGAAAGCGCTTAATTGTAAAATATCTCTGTAAGTAATTAAGCCAATTAATTTTCCTTGCTTGCTTACCACAGGTAATTTTTCAATTTTATATTGACGTAAGATTTTTTCTGCTTTTCTTAAATCGGTTCCTTCTGGAGCAATGATCAAATTTTCTTTGGTCATTACTTCGCTCACTTTACGCTTACGATCCGTTTCGAAACGTAAATCTCTATTGGTTAATATACCTACTAATTTATTTCCCTTGTCAACTATTGGAATACCCCCAATTTTATTTTCTTTCATTAGGTTTAATGCATCACCAATAGTGGCATTCACTTCTAATGTGATCGGGTCTACAATCATGCCACTTTCGCTTCTTTTTACTTTTCGCACTTGTTCTGCTTGGCGTTCGATGCTCATGTTCTTGTGCAAAATGCCAATACCACCTTCACGTGCTAATGCAATCGCTAAACTTGCTTCTGTAACAGTGTCCATTGCAGAAGATAAAACAGGAACATGTAATTTGATATTCTTGGTAAGCTGTGCGTGAATAGTCACATCTGAAGGAAGAATTTCAGAGTAAGCTGGCATTAACAATACATCGTCGAATGTTAAGCCTTGACCAAAAATGCGGGAGTTGTTGGTAGAATTTCTTGTTGCCATAGGCAAAGATAGGGTTTTTAGTCAATTTTTCTGGCATATTGGTTGCCAGCCTGCCTTTCAATGGCCCCATCTAATTCTAAATCAAGCAGTTTTGCGGCCAATAGCGCTGGCTCCATACTAAAATGTTCATGTATATATGCTTCCTGAACCGGACTATGAATATCAATAAATTCAATAATTTGTTGGGTGATTTGGTCCCATTCAAAGTTCATTTGTTGATTTTGTTTACGAATTTTTGGTTTTTCTGGAATGGGCCATTGCATGGCTTCTAAAAAATGAATAGGGTCATGGTAAACGCTCGCTATGTTATTTTTGATCAATGCCAAACATCCTTTGCTTTTTGGGTCATTAATTTTTCCTGGTGCTGCAAAAACTTCTCTGTTGTATTTAAACGCTAAGCCTGCAGTAATCATACTTCCTCCTTTGGTATCTGTTTCAACAACAATGGTAGCATCAGAAAGGCCAGCTACAATTCTATTTCTTTTAGGAAAGTGAAAATGTAAAGGTGAAGTCTTGCTGGTGAATTCTGTAAAAAGACCTCCCTGTTCTAACATGCCAATGGCGAGTTGACGATTTTGTGTAGGATAGATCATGTCCAATCCATGACCCAGCACCGCCCAAGTAGGTAATTTAAAATCAATAGCAGTTTTATGTGCAATGGTATCAATCCCCAATGCTAATCCACTGATGATGCCGATAGGCAAGTGTTTTATACCTTCTATTACATCTTTTATAATGGTAAAAGCTTGCCGCGTATGTGCTCTGGTACCAACGATACTTATTAAATAGGGTAGATGAATATTTCCTTTGCCTTTGTGGTAAAGTAAAAGCGGCGCATCGTCAATATGAATTAATCTTTGGGGGTAATCTTTATCAAGCATAGAAATAGATTGGATAGCATGCTTTGTAATAAAATCAATTTCTCTTTTCGCTATGTCTAAAGGCCAGTAGATATGATGTAATTCTTGCGAGGCTTTACAATACTCAAAAACTTGTTGAGCGCTTCCTAATTGGATGAATATTTTTTTCTTGTCTATTTCGCTAATGCTTTTCAATTTTGAAAAAGCAATAAGGTAGATTAATTCATCTATTGAGTTTTGTGTGTCCATTGCACAATACTCTGATAAAGTAAAATACAAATGATGCGTATAAATACTTTAAAAAATAATACGGAAACTAGTTCTTCTATTGAGTGCTTTTCCTGCTTCGGTATTATTAGAAGCAATAGGTAATTTGTCGCCATAACCCATGGTGCTAATTCTATTGGCTTCCACTTGATGATTGATCAACCATTGTTTAATAGCTTCTGCTCTTTTGGTAGATAGGATGATATTTTGTGCAGGGTTGCCTGTATTGTCTGTATGTCCTTCAATTAAGATGGTTGCTTGTTTATTTACTATTAAAAATTGGACAACACTATCTAATTCGTTTCCAGCAAAGTTGATTTGATCAGAATTGATTTCAAATAAAACTGCGTTGAAATTTTTTGTTTGATTCACTACAACAGCAAAACTTGTAGTATCTTCTTTCATAAATCCTCTGGTGCTTTCTGCCAATACCACTTTGTAAATATCTAATCCACCTCTGGTGTCTGCTCTATCGCTTGCCATAAAAGCATCCTGTCCATTACTAGCAACGCTGATGCTGCCTTCGTTATCAAAAGTATTAATAGGGTAACCCAGGTTGATGGGCTTGGACCATTCACCTTCTTTATTTTTTCTGCTTACATATAGATCAGATCCTCCAAAACCTGGCCAACCATTAGATGCGAAATACAATGTTTGATTATCTGCATGGATAAATGGAGCCTGTTCATCTGCGGGAGTATTAATATTGGGTCCCAAATTTTCTGCTTCCTCCCAAAATCCTTTTTCATTTTTATAGCTCACATAAATATCTATCCCACCATAACCTTCAGGGCTATTGCTACAAAAATACAAAGCCTTGCCGTCGGGACTTATGCTAGGAGCGCTTTCCCAAAAATCTGTATTGATATTTCTTCCCAAGTTTTTGGGGTTGCTCCAACCTGAATCGGTAGCGATTACTTTATAAATATCATACCTGCCATAACCCATTCCTGGAAAGTCTGCTGCAAAATATAAGGTTTGTTGATCCTTGCTTACACTAGCACTCCCTTTTTTGGCACTACTATTTAAAGCGTCTTTCATTAATTGCGCTTTGGTAAAACCTTCTTTGTTTAAATAACTCACATAAAAATCTTCTCTCTGCCAATTCGCTCTTCTCATATAAAGCAGAATACTATCTTGAAAATTAATACTCGGAAAATACTCGGCATCTTTACTATTAACATTATCACCTAAATTTTGAATAGTGATTTCTTTTGCTAAAGGATTTTGTATTGCAAAGCTGCAGGTTTGATAAAGGCTTTCTGCTTTGTCTTTTAGATAAGTGGGCAAGGTATTATTAGTAATCAATGGTTGAAGTCTGCTGTATGCTGTTCTGTAATCTCCCTTCATAGCGTATAAACTCAAATACTTCACAATGAAAGGCTTTGCTTCATTACTATCTATGCTCCATGCTTTGTCAAAAGCAAGAATGGCTTCGTCGATTTTCTTTTGTTCAAAAGCTTCTTGAAAAATATGTAATTGAGAAAAAGCAGATGGACTGATGCTTAGAAAAAGCAAACTGAATAAGGCAATATGCAATTTGCTCGTAAGCATGATTAAGGTACTTGAATATACTTATGCAATTGTGCACTTAATTCCCATTGCGGGTGGGCTTTGATATATTCTATAACAAGAGGAGTCATCTCTGCAGACTTATCCCATTCTGGCTGTAAATATAATTTGCAAGAAGGGTTTACTTGTTTTGCGTAAGTTTCTGCCCATTCAAAATCGTGTTTATTAAATACGACCACTTTTAATTCGGAAGCGGTTGAAATATTTTCTTCTAAAGGCGCTTTGAATTTTTTAGGAGATAAACAAATCCAATCCCAATTGCCCGACATCGGACTTGATCCAGAAGTTTCTATATTGGTTTCAAATCCTGCATCTTTTAAAGCAGCGGTTAATGCATCTAATTGATACAACAATGGTTCGCCCCCTGTTACAATTGCCAGTCTAGCAGGATGTGCTTTCGCTGCATGCACAATTTCTTCAATAGATAAAATCGGATGCTGACTGGCGTCCCAACTTTCTTTGACATCGCACCAAACACAACCCACATCACAACCAGCTAGTCTAATAAAAAACGCAGCACGGCCCTGATGAAATCCTTCACCTTGTAAAGAATAAAACATTTCCATGACTGGATAAGAAGTAGGATGGCTCAAGATAGTTGATTATAAATTTTATAAACCTTGGTAGGCTTTCATGGTGTTTTTTAATAAGGCAGCAATGGTCATTAAACCTACTCCGCCTGGAACCGGTGTTATGGCACTTGCCACTTCACTTGCAGATGCATAATGCACATCCCCTTTAATTCTAAATCCTTTCTTAGCAGTTTCATCCGCTACTCTGGTAATACCCACATCAATGATGGTAGCACCTGGTTTAATCATGTCACCAGTAACAAATTCCGGAATACCCACTGCTACGACTATTATATCAGCATTTTTACACGCAACTATTAAATCTTCTTTAGGGGTGTATCTATGACAACAAGTTACGGTGGCATTTCCTTGTGGATGATCTGCACTCAATAAGACACTCATTGGTCTTCCAACAATATTACTTCTTCCAATCACCACAGCATTTTTTCCTTTGGTAGGAATATTGAAATACTCCAACATCAACAAAACCCCATAGGGGGTAGCAGGAATAAATGTGTTCAATCCTTGTACTAATCTGCCCACATTGGAAGGATGAAATCCATCCACATCTTTATTTGGATGAATGGCTTCAATAACTTTTGCGTCATCAATATGTTTAGGTAAAGGCAATTGTACTAAGATGCCATCTACATTTTTGTCTTTATTTAATGCTTCAATTTTGTCTAACAGTTCTTGCTCGGAAACAGTTTCTTCAAATCTATATAAAGAAGAACCAAATCCTGTTTCTTCACAGTTCTTTACTTTACTTGCAACATAGGTTTCACTTGCGCCATTGTTGCCCACTAAGATGGCCGCTAAATGAGGGGTTCTTTTACCTGCTGCTTTTAAGGCAGTGGTTTGCTCTAATAAACTTGCTTTTACCGCTGCAGAAGCTATTTTACCATCTAGTACTAACATGCCGCAAATTTAGTTTATTTTAAGATTGGTTCCGAGTATCTTTGCTACCATAATTTAAAATATGGAACAACAACCTAATCAGCCTTTAAATATTGAGATCAGCGAAGAAATCGCAGAGGGCACTTATGCTAATTTGGCGATAATTACACATAGTAATGCAGAATTTGTAGTGGATTTTGTGAATGTGATGCCTGGTACTCCAAAAAGTAAGGTAAAGTCTAGAGTGATTTTAACACCCATGCATGCCAAGCGTTTTATGAAAGCCATGGTAGAAAATATTGAAAAGTTCGAGGCAGCGAATGGTCCAATCGGTGATATGGAAGCGATTGAAATTCCCATGAATTTTGGCGGTCCTACAGCACAAGCATAGTCTCACCAATTTGCAGCCTGCTCGGCATAACTATAATACCCTTCGGTGCTCACAATAATATGATCTATTAATTGCAGGTCAAATACCTGGGCACCTTTTTTTACCTTCTCTGTTAATCGGTCATCCATATTACTAGGTCTTAGTTGACCGCTGGGATGATTATGGCATATAATCAAACCTGTTGCACTATGTGCAAGTGCGGTTTTAAAAATAATTCTTGGATCTGCAATGGTTCCTGTGATGCCTCCTTCACTCAAGATTTCTTCATGAATAATTTTATTGGCCTGATTGAGTAAGAGTATCATGAAATATTCTTTGGGTTCATATTGCAAACTGTTTCTTAAGTAATTTACCACCTCTGAACTTTGGGAGATGGCTGTTTTGGGATAATGTGTATCCAGTCTTCTGGAACCTAGTTCAATGGCTGCTAAAATTCTGACAGCTTTCACTTTTCCAATGCCTTTAATATTCAAATTCAAAATATCTTTTAATGTAAAGCCAGCTAATTTTTTAAAGTTATGTTGAGTACTGGCTAAAAGTGTTCTTGCCATTTGTATTGCATTTTGATTGGCCGTGCCATGTTGCAATATGATAGCCAATAATTCTGCGGTGCTCAAATGCTTTGCGCCTTTAGTATATAATTTATAAATGGGTTGATCTTCTACCGCCCAGTGCTTAATGGAATCTTGCATGCTTAGCTTCTTTACGACAAAAATCCAAGAAATGGACATTTAAATCTTGGGTATAAATACTATAAAAGCGGATGATATGTGTATAAGTTGGCTACTTGTTGAAAAGTAGCGCTTTTATTATTTAATTCTTTTTGTGCTTCTCTTTAACTTTGATGCAATACACTACTCCATGAATCCTTCAGTTAAAATATTTGCAGGCACAGGCTCAACCGAACTTGCTGAGAAAATTGCCCAAAGATTTGGCGCCCCCATTGGTAAAGTAAATATTCAAAAATTCAGTGACGGAGAATTCCAGCCTGTATTTTTGGAAAGTATCCGTGGCGATTATGTTTTTTTAGTACAAAGTACTTATGCGCCTACCGATAATTTAATGGAGTTATTATTAATGATTGATGCAGC
>Ga0079300_10000449_pt1 | contig 15510 bp, 10 predicted proteins | sample Wag4_2014_7_11_FD_74799 | JGI IMG/M metagenome (GOLD analysis project Ga0079300, IMG submission 74799) | Fresh water microbial communities from Ohio, USA - Utica-2 Time Series HT 2014_7_11 | ecosystem: Environmental > Aquatic > Freshwater > Water tank | place: USA: Ohio | collected 2014-07-11
GTCTTAAACAAGTCTTTCCCGCCCATCGAGGGATGCCCCTCCGATGAAAAATACAGGGTTTTTCCATCTGGACTTATAAAAACGCCTTCTTCATCGTACTCTGTATTGATGATGCCGCCAAGATTCACGGGTTGCGTCCACCGACCTGAAGCTGAATCTTGCGTAACTTTATAAATATCTAAACTGGCCGTTCCCAATTCCGAATTGTTCGATGTAAAATAGATTGTTTTGCCATCGGCTGTCATGGAGGCATGAGCCTCCCGATGCGGAGAATTAAGCATGCGCATAGGTTTGGGCCTGCCCCATTTTTGAGTATTGTCTTCTCGAGTTGACAAATACAAATCTCCTCCGTTCTTAAATCGGTAAATAATGCAGGTGTTTGCGTCCTTCGATAACCAGACGGTGGCATCGTGCTTGCGGGTGTTTAATTCGCTAAGCGCTTGTGCCGGCACCCAATATCCGGTTTTGGTTTTCATAGAATAATAAACATCCTCGTTTCCAAACAATTCCTGAATTCCCCTGCCTTTTTTCTTTTTATCGGCAGACGGACGGCGGCTGGTAAACATCATGTAACTTTCGTCTCCGTTAACACACACCGAATAATCTGGATAAGGGCTGTTTAAGCGGCCTCCTAAATTAACCACAATAACCGGCATGGTATCGGCCAACAATACTTTTCCGTTATCGCACTGCATCATATACCGATTCACCACTGCACGGTCAGATTCCAAGTCAAAACGCTGTTCGGCTGTCATAAACTCTAAATTGACCGATGCCAACTTTAAGTATTGCCTGTATTTTGATTGTGCGGCATCCCATTCCCCTTGCTGATGAAGCAACCGAGCTCTTTGATAGACGGCGTCGGGCTTGAATTTCGGATCAAACTCCATGGCCCGTTCCATAAAAAAAACAGCCTTTTCAAGTTGACCCAATTCAGAATATATGCTTCCAATCTGGTGATTTAACCTTGCCTCATTGGGATTAAACCCGTGGGCATTCATGTACTTCTCCAGCGATTGTCGATAAAAAGCGGGACCTTTACTAAAAAGTTCATCTCCTTCGTTGTACTCGTCAACGGCTATATCAAACTCCTCTTTTTGATCTGGAAATTGAAGAGGGTCAAAGGGAACATTTTGAGCAGAGCCCAAACTGGGCAACAGGAACTGGAAAGCGAGAACAAAACGATAAAATAAAGGCATAGAAATCAATTGTTTACAAAAATACACTTATTCCAGATAATAAAACTCATTCCAAAAAATGGAAAATCATAAATTAAGTTTAATTCCTGTAATAATTTTTTTTGTGTAAGCTGGGAAATCGCCATCCATCATCCAGGAATAATACGAGGGCTCTATTCTAAACACCTCGGCTACGTTTCGGCCTTTGTGTTTTCCAAAATTAAACTTAACCGATCCGTCTTCTCCCTTAATTAGCTTGCCTTCCATATCTACCCGCAGGTGATTCCCAGTAAATTCGGCTATTCCTTGTACGGTTTCAGGCAAAACATTGTACCGCTGCGTTTGGGCTTGAAAAACCTCCCAAGTAGCTCGAATATCGGCTTCCGCGGAATGGGCATTTTCCAGTTCTTTCTGGCAATAAAATCGATAAGCGGCACTTAGATTTCGCTCCTCCATTTTATGAAAAATTAACTGAACATCAACAGTTTGACGCCGTTCCACCTCCAAATCCAACCCCACCCTAAAAAACTCTTCTGCCAGCATGGGAATGTCAAACCGCAGGGCATTGAAACCGGCCAAATCGGTGTTTTGCAGAAATTCATACATTTCCCCGGCTACCTGCTCAAATTTAGGAGCAAAACGCACGTCCTCGTCGGTAATTCCATGTATAGCCGAAACCTCTGCTGGAATAGGGATTCCAGGATTCATCAAATACCGTTTAAAGTCGGTATTCCCATCAGGCTGTACCTTTAAAAAAGCTACCTCAACCATCCGGTCTCGAGTTATAGATAAGCCCGTTGATTCGATATCAAAAAATACGAGCGGACGGGTTAATTGAAGCACCAATGCAGTAGGTATTTAAGTTAAATAGATCGTTGAGAATCAAAATCTTCCAATAGATCGGCCACCCGTTTCACAAAGCTACCGCCCATGGCTCCGTCCACGACTCGGTGATCGTAGGAGTGCGACAAAAACATCAGGTGTCGAATGCCAATAAAATCACCATCGGCCGTTTCAATAACGGCCGGCTTTTTGCGAATGGCCCCAACGGCCAGAATGGCAACCTGAGGTTGATTTATGATGGGGGTTCCCATCACATTTCCAAAAGTTCCTACATTAGAAACCGTGTAGGTTCCTTCCGAAATGTCATCTAAACTTAATTTATTGGCTCGGGCCCGATTGCTTAAATCGTTTACGGATCTAGTTAAGCCAATAAGATTCATCTGGTCGGCATTTTTTATCACAGGAACAATTAAATTTCCGGAAGGCAAAGCCGCCGCCATTCCTATGTTTACATTTTTCCGCAAAACGATTCGGTCTCCATCTACCGATGCATTCACGCCGGGGAACTCCCTCAAGGCCTGAGCCACCATTTCTAGAATAATGGGCGTGTACGTTAATTTCTCCCCATATTTTTTAAAAAATTCATCTTTTACCCGGTCTCTCCATTTTACCATTTCGGTAACATCGGCTTCCACAAAACTTGTTACATGCGGAGAAACCTGTTTGCTCATAACCATATGGCCCGCAATGAGTTTGCGCATCCGGTCCATTTCTATGATTTCATCGCCCCCGCCAATAATAACCGTAGGTTTGGCCGCCGCAGGAAGGGGGCTTGAAGCCGGTATTTCTTTTGGCACCTCTACAGCTTTGGGTGCAGAATCAAGAGCCCGGTCAGCGGTTGCCGTTTCATTCCTCCGAGTTTTTAAATACCCCAGTAGGTCTTCTTTGGTTATTCGGCCTTCTAATCCTGTTCCTTGAATGCTCGAAAGCTCCCGATCTGAAATATGTTCTTTCTGAATGATGGTTTTGACCAAGGGCGACAAAAATCCCACGGAAGCAGAAGTTCCTGCAGCCACATTGGGCACCGGAACCGAAGGCATGTCAGGCAATACATCAACCGGTTGGTTTTTTGTAGAACCCTTTTCTTCAATGGCTGCAACCGGTTCTGAAGCCGTTCCGTCTCCATTTAATTCGGCAAAGGCTTCTCCAATTTTAACAACATCTCCTTCCGCATACAACTGCCGAGTTAAAACTCCAGCAAAGGGAGAGGGCACCTCTGAATCTACCTTATCGGTAGCAATTTCTACCAATGGCTGATCTAAAGCAACCGATTCGCCCACCTGCACCAACCATTTGGTTAAGGTAGCTTCCATTACACTTTCGCCCAACTTGGGCATTTGAACGGCAGTTGATGACATACGCTAAAACTTTGGGCAAAGGTAATGAAACTCCCCTGCCCCTGCAAGGAAATCCGAATTCAGCCCCAAGGATTACATTGGCTTTTGGGCATTAATCGTAAACAAATACTCGGGGAATGCGGGAAGCTATCGATGTTAAAATTTCATAGGGAATGGTTTCGGCCTGCTCTGCATGTTGCCACAAGGGGAATCCCTGCCCAAAAACTAGAACTTCATCGCCCTCTTGAATAAGGTTCTCTGGAATTCCACTTACATCTACCATACTCAAATCCATGCACACATTGCCTAAAATGGGGCATAGGTGTCCATGAATAAGCAACTGGCCTTTTCCCCAGCTCAAAATGCGTTTAAATCCATCGGCATACCCTAAGGCAACTACCGCCACTCGGCTGTCTTTAACAACCTTAAATTCGGCCCCATACCCCACATGCGCTCCTGCTTTTACTTCTCTTACCTGCAAAACATAGCTGCTCAGTTTTAAGGCCTCTTCCAACGGTTGTTTTGAATACTGAGGTCCGTACAATCCAATTCCCAAGCGAGCCATATCAAATTGGAATTCTGGGAACCGTTCTTGGGCATCGCTGTTTGAAATATGCCTAAAAAAAGGTGTTTCAATCCAATCTGAAATTAGAGCACAAGCTTGAGTAAAAAAGAGAGCTTGCTGCCGAGTTGCATGGTCTTTATTGGGATTTCCCGAAGCCATAAAATGAGAAAAAACTGAGAGCAGTCTAAATCCCTTGGGCAAAACGGGAAACATACCCTTTAACCTTGGAATCTCGTCTAAATCAATGCCCAAACGATTCATCCCGGTGTTGATTTTCAAATGGCAGCCAGGCAAAGACCCCTGCTTGCTCGAAGAGGCAAATTGCATCCAGGCTTTTACCATAGAAACCGAATACAATTCGGGCTCTAAATCGTAGCGCTGAAGCAAATCAAATTCGGCCGCTTGGGCATTCAAAACCAGAATAGGAATTTGAATCCCCAGTTTCCTTAAAGTCACCCCTTCGTCCGCAAAGGCCACCCCAAAATAATCCACCCCATAGTTTTGAAGTAAAATGGGCAATTCCCTGTATCCAATCCCGTAGTTGGCCGCTTTTACCATGACCATGAGCTTCACTCCTTCAGGAAGTTTTGATTTGAAATAGGCCAAATTGCGCAACACTCCAGAAACCGAAATACTCAACTGGCTTCGGTGGGAAGCTAACTTTAACTGTTGAACCAGTTCTTCCAAACGTGCCGACCGACCGCCTTTCACCAAGACGGCCGCGTCCTCTGGTAAAATAGAATGTATAATTTCCTTCGCCGCTTCCAAATTTTTGAAAAAACGACACTCTGTTCCTACCTGCTCCTGCAGCTTCCCCCATTTTTCTCCAATCCCGATAAATAAATCAAACCCATAAAGCCTTAACCGTTCCAACAAGTCTGAATAAAATCCAACCGCCCCATCGCCCTCGGGGAAATCCGACAAAACAATGGCCTTAAATCGAGTGCCGGCGATCAAATGCAATTTCTGGACCGCCAAAAACAGGGCCTCTTCGTCCATCGAATACGAATCGTCCAAAATTAACCGTCCCCTTTTACCCTCCTCTGTCCGAAGCCGCATCGGCAAGGATTCCAGCTTCAGCAAAGAAGCCTCAAATTCGGTGGGCTCAAAACCAATTAATTTTAAGCAAGCAAGAACGGTTCGTGCATTTTCCGCATCCACCAAGGTCCAATTTTCAGCAGGAAAATGCATGCTTCCCCCCGGAAAAAAAAATTGAAATGGAGCATTCGAATTGCCCCAAACATCGGCGGCTGAGCTATCTCCGATTGTGAAAACCGGGGCTGAAACATCGGGCATCAATGAGGCTAAGGCCTTTGCTTTATAGGGCCCAATCCAAGGTATTTGAGAACGAAACAACAGAAGCTTTTCATGCAAAACCGCCTGAAGGTCGCCACCAAAGTGCGCTGCATGTGCGGAGCCCCAATGCGTAAACACCCCAAAGTCTGGAAGCACTAGCTTTTGAATGCATTCCATATCGCCAGGATGGGAAATACCGGCTTCAATGAGCGCCCATTCGGCGTTTAAATCCAATTGAATCAAAGACAATGCCACCCCCAATTCAGAATTGTAGCTTCCGGGGCTCTTATACACCCGGTGTTTTTGTTGCAAAACCTGAGCCAACCATTCCTTAACAATGGTTTTTCCATTGGAACCTGTAATCCCAATGACCTTCCCCTTAAAAACGGCCCGTTGAGCTTTGGCCCAAGCATTTAAGGCCGCTTGCATTCCATTGGGGGCAAGAAAAACGGGCACATCGGCCAAATGAGCAGGAAGTTCAACCGCATATTCCAGAACAAGGGCAGCAATATCGCCCGACACCTGAGCTGCCATTTTATGGCTGTCGTGGTTCTTGCCTTTGTGGGCAAAAAACAAGACGCCCGGTTCCAAACGCAGGGTTCGGGTATCCAGATTCAAATACTGAATCGCCTTCCCCTGTATTTTTAACTCGGGCCGCAAAGGCTCCAGGCCCATCTTAGAAACGACATCGTGCAGATTCTGTAAAAAAGAAAGTCGAATCATCCCTTGGGTTTCGATTTCCTTTTGAAGCAATCTCGGCATAAAGCCTGATACGTATCGGTTTCGCCGAGCATTACTAATTTTTCGTCGGCCACCATCCGGTACGAATGGTTGGCAATATGGCCACAATCCACACAAATGGCATGGACCTTGGTTACAAATTCGGCCACGGCCATCAATCCCGGCATAACTCCAAATGGACGCCCTGAATAATCCATGTCTAATCCCGCACAAATTACCCGTACACCCCTGTTGGCAAGTACATTGCACACATGCACCAACTGGTCGTCAAAAAACTGAACCTCGTCGATTCCCACTACGTCCACTTGGTCGGCAAGCAATAAGATGGCCCCGGAATTGGGCACTGCGGTGGAATAAATGGCGTTTGAATCGTGCGAAACCACATCCGATGCATCGTACCGGTTGTCAACTACCGGCTTAAAAATCTCTACCTTTAGCTTCGCTATTCGAGCCCGCTTTAGGCGGCGAATTAATTCTTCTGTCTTTCCAGAAAACATGGAACCGCATACCACTTCAATCCAGCCGCGGCGTTCGCCTTCTTTTAACGTATTTTCTACAAACATGGAAAAATGGTACTTTCGAGGTCGAAATTTATTGGTAAAAGCTAAAGCCACCAAATATATTGTTTAAATGAATCATTCCGAACAGGTTACTGAACTTAGAAAGCAAATCCGCACCATTGATGCCCTGCTTGCCAAATGCACAACACCCGAATTGGCCACAATTGTACATTTAGAGGAGCTGTATGTGCAGGCTCAAGCCTTCTTAAAACAGTGTATTTTGCTGCAAGAATACGCTAAAAAGCCAAAACCTGCTGTGGAACTCCCCGACTTCGATCAATTAGACCTTTCCAACAAAACCGATTCAAATCAAATTCCCGCTGCCGCAACCCCCATTGAAACAAAGAATCCAGCCTCAACCGCTTCGCAAGCTCCAGTCAACCAAGTTCCCCAGAAGTTAAAATCCGAAGAATCCGTAAAAAAGATTGACCTTAGCCCAGAAAAAACCGAAGCAGACAAAGAGCCGGCAGCGAAAACCTCAAATACCCAACGGTTGGCCGACAAAATACACCGGGTTCAGGTTAAAGATTTAAGAAAAGCCCTGCCCCTGCACGAGAAATTCCGATTTATCAATGAATTGTTCGGTGGCAACTCCGTTGCCTTTGATTCGGCTCTAGAGAAACTGGAATCCTCAGCGTCTTCGGCCAACGCCCTTTCTATGTTATCTGAAATGCAAGGTCAGCTGTCTTGGGAAGCCGACCACCCCTTGTTGGAAAAGTTAATTGAATTGATTGAAAAGCGTTTTTCATGATGAAAAGGCCATTTTTTCTTTTTTTTATTTTGCTGCTTCAAATCCCCATGTTTGGTTTTGCCCAAACCCAATCGGATTTTTATGCCCTATATGTTCAGGCTGCCAAAGACACCCTATCTAGCCCGTTTTTCCATGGACGTGGTTATTTAAAAGACGGACAGAAACTATCTGCTTATCACATTGCCACCGAATTTGTTAAAATTGGTCTAAAAAACTTCAATCCAACCCCCTCCTATTACCAAAGTTTTGAAATGCCGGTGAATATTTTCACCCAGCATCCAACCTTGGCCTTCGACCAAGACTTTTTAACCTGTGGAATCGATTATTTGCCCCACCCTTCTTGCCCCTCGCTTCAAGGCAATTATTCCCTTTTGTGGATTGACTCTAGTCATTTTCAAGACCCCAAGAAATTCAAATCGATTTCTAAAAAAGACCTGCGTTCTACGTTTTTGGTGATGAATATCCCAAAAACAGTTCCCAAAGGTTTAAAAGAAGTGGTCGATAATTTTAGAACAAACCCCTTTAATGCTGCTGGCTTTATTGAACTGGAAGACCAATTAATTTGGGGGGTTTCTACCCAGGCTTCTCAGCACGGAATCCTGCAGGTGAAGCGGGGCAAAATCAACCCCGAACACAAGGAACTGCGCATTTCCATTTCAGCGGTCCACATGCCTAATTTCCCAAACGCCAATGTTCTGGGCTACATTCCCGGAAAAAGTGTGAAAGACACCTTTATTTTGGTAACTTCTCATTACGACCATTTGGGCAAAATAGGACCGCATATTACCTTTCCAGGCGCCAACGACAATGCTTCGGGGGTAGCAACCATGTTGGGATTGGCGCATTACTTCAGCCAACCGGAACATCAACCCGACTACTCCATGGCTTTTATTGCATTTAGCGGCGAAGAAGCTGGCTTGTTGGGGAGCATACATTACATCCGCAACCCCATTGTTCCCTTTCCAAAAACCCGTTTTGTTTTAAACCTAGACATCATGGGAAGTGAAGATGCCCTAACCATGGTAAATGCCACCGAACAATCAAACGCGTTTAACCTATTGGATTCGTTGAATAAAACCATTGGAGCCGTAGCGAAAGTAAAACCCCGGGGGCAGGCTGCGAATTCCGATCATTATTATTTTGCTCAGCTGGGCATTCCAGCTGTATTTTTATACACCGAAGGTTCGGTGAAAGGCTACCACAGTGTATTTGATACCGCCGATAAAACCCCCATGGCCAAAGCGGGCGAAATACACACCTTGCTTGTACATTTTTTAAACGCCCTTCAATCTCCAACATGGAAAGTGCAACGCAAGGTCAATTGATTGTTATTCCAACTCCCATTGGAAACCTAGGCGACATAACCCAACGCAGCAAAGAAATGCTGCAAGAATGCGATGCTTTGTTGGCTGAAGACACTCGAGTTACCCGCAAGTTGCTGACCATGATGGGCTTGCAGGCTACGGTATTTCCTTTCCATCAGCACAACGAGCATCATGCAACTCCAGCCTGGATCAATCAATTGAAACAAGGGAAAAAACTGGGTTTGGTTTCAGATGCGGGAACCCCGGGCATTTCAGACCCCGCCTTTTTGTTGGTTCGGGCGGCCATCGAGGCGAACATATCGGTTACCTGTTTGCCTGGCCCAACCGCTTTCGTTCCCGCTTTGGTTATGTCAGGCATTCCTTGCGACCGGTTTTATTTTGGCGGCTTTTTGCCTCCCAAAAAAGGGAGACAAACCAAATGGGAATTTATGGCATCGCTGCCATGCACCCTGGTTCTGTATGAAAGCCCACACCGAATAAAAAAAACACTGAAAGAGGCCCTGGAACATTGCGGTGCAAACCGACCCGCAGCAATTGTCCGGGAAATTTCTAAATTCTTCGAAGAAACCATACGCGGTACCCTCTCCGAACTTGTTGAACTCTCCAACAATTCCACCTGGAAAGGGGAAATTGTGTTGGTTATTGGACTTGAACCTTAATCCTATGCGTCAATTTGCTTTTGCTATTCTTTGCCTTGGAATTTTTGCATTGCCCAATTGGGGGCAATCTGCCTGGAAAGTGGACTCGGCATTGTTCTCAAACCCCATCCCCGTTCAATTCAGTACCCAGGAGGGCACCTGGATGAATCTGGATTTGAGTCCCGACGGAAACACCCTTGCCTTTGACCTTCTGGGCGACATTTACCTGCTTGATTCCAAAGGGGGAAAAGCCCGCTGCATTTTGTCGGGTCCCGCCTGGGAGGTTCAACCCCGATTTAGTCCCAATGGCAAGCAACTGTGTTTTACCAGCGACCGCGATGGAGCCGATAATATATGGGTTTGTGATTTGGACGGAAAAAATCTAAAGGCCATAACAAAAGAAGATTTTCGCCTGTTAAACAATCCAGTTTGGTCGCCCGACGGCAAATACATCGTGGCACGAAAGCACTTTACCTCGACCCGTTCGGCAGGGGCAGGAGAAATGTGGATGTACCATGTAGAAGGCGGCAAAGGCCAAGCCCTAACCGCTCGAAAAAACGACCAACAAGATGCAAACGAGCCCTTCTTTGACCCTTCAGGTAAATTTCTGTATTTCAGCGAAGACCTGTATCCTGGGGGGTATTTTCAATACAACAAAAACCCAAACGACCAGATTTATGTGGTTCAAAAATACGATTTTAGCAAAGGGCAATCCGCTACCCTAATCAGCGGGGCAGGCGGGGCCGTTAGGCCTACTCCTTCGCACAATGGAAAATGGTTGGCTTTTGTGCGCCGGGTACGGGAATCCTCTGCTTTAATTGTTTATAACCTAGAAACCGGAGCCGAGAAAATAATCTTTGATGGGCTATCGAAGGACCAACAAGAAGCATGGGCCATTTTTGGCCTGTACCCCGGCTTTGCTTGGTCTCCAAACGACCAGCACATTTACATTTGGGCCCAAGGGAAAATTCAAAAAGTAGAGGTATCCACCTCAAAAGCCAGCCAAGTACCCTTTGAGGCCGAGGTAAACCAAGTTCTAAATCCTGCACTTCAGTTTAAGCAGCCGAAATTGGAAGACACCTTCTCGGCAAAAGCCTTGCGCGGATCGGTTACCTCAGCAAACGGAACTGTAGCCTGTGTGGCTGCGGGGCAACTTTGGGTAGGAAAACCAAACAACATGAAAGCTATTTCTGGTTTGCCGGGTTTGCCCAACGACCCTGCATGGAGCAAACAGGGGGAGCAGTTGTATTTCGCCCTATGGAACGACACCGACCTGGGCAGCGTTTGGGCAATATCCTTCCGAAACGGGCAAGCCCAAACACCCAAGAAATTAAACCTGCCGCCCGGCATTTACCGCTATCCCAAACCCTCACCCTCTGGAAACGACCTTTTGGTAGTAAAAGAAACTGGAAATGGACACCTGGGCTTCGCTTACACCGCTGAACCTGGCATATACCGATTCAATTTGAAAACCGGTTTGCATGAAAAACAAACCGATGTTGGGGAAAATCCATGGTGGAAGGCAGATGAATCTGGATTTTATTTTCAAACCGGGGGAATCGTATTTGGAAGTTTGTCGAAAACCTTTGAATTCTATTCCTTCAACGACAAATCCAAACATACCATTAGCACTTCAAAATACGCCGGATTTTATGCCCCAAGTCCCGACGGAAAATACTTGGCCTTTTCGGAATTGTACAAGGTGTACCTAATGCCCCTTCCCGAATCGGGCAAAACTATACCCTTGTCTGGAACTGCACAAGAGCTGCCCATCCGCTGCATTTCAGAAGACGCCGGCATTGCCCTGCACTGGTCGGGCAAAGAAACCCTGCATTGGACATTGGGCCCCTACTACTCTACGCTTACCCTACCGCAGATTGATGTTTTTGCCGATACCGGTTTGGTTAAAACCCTTCGAACCGATTCCATTCAAATTAGCTTGTCAACCAACAATCCAAACCAAACCTTGTACATCAAAGCGGGCCGCATCATCACCATGAAAGGCGACGAAGTGCTTGAGCCGGGGGTTTTGGTCATAAAGAACAACCGAATAGAGGCCATTGGAAGTCCTGAAACCCTTCCTTATAAAGAGGGCATTGTTGTAGATTATGCCACCAAAACCTTGATGCCCGGGCTGGTAGATGTGCATGCCCATACTGGGAATTTTAGGCATGGCATTAGCCCCGAACAACAGTGGGAATATTTTGCCAACCTTGCATTTGGGGTAACCACAACGCACGACCCCTCGGCCAACACCGAAATGGTGTTTTCTCAAAGCGAGATGCTGCGCAGCGGGAAAATGCTGGGGCCGCGTCTGTTTTCGACCGGCACAATATTGTATGGGGCCGATGGGGACTTTAAGGCGGTGGTTAACTCGATAGACGACGCCCGAAAGGCCATTCGTCGAAACAAAGCCTTTGGGGCTTTTAGCGTAAAAAGCTACAACCAACCCCGCAGAAGCCAACGTCAACAGGTTATTCAAGCGGCACAAGAAGAACACATTCGGGTGGTTCCAGAAGGCGGTTCGCATTTTTTCCACAACATGACTATGATTATGGACGGGCACACCGGTGTTGAACATAATATCCCCGTAGCTCCACTTTATCAAGATGTTATTAAATTCTGGTCGGCCGGAAAAACCGCCAATACGCCCACTTTGATTGTGAATTATGGCGGGGTGAACGGAGAATACTATTGGTTCCAAAAAACCAATGTTTGGGAAAATAAGCGATTGCTTCAATTTACTCCGCGCCCTGTGGTAGATGCGCGGTCAAGGCACCGCACCATGATTCCAGATGAAGAGTACGAAAACGGACACATCTTGGTGAGCAAGAGCTGTACAAATCTTCAAAATGCCGGAGTCAATATCAACATGGGAAGCCACGGACAGCTGCAAGGTCTAGGCGCCCATTGGGAAACGTGGATGATTCAGCAAGGTGGTATGACAAATATGCAGGCCCTTCGCTCAGCCACCTTAAACGGGGCGGAATACATTGGGCTTGACCATGAACTTGGCAGCCTAGAACCCGGCAAACTGGCCGATATTTTGGTTTTAGATGAAAACCCCTTAAAACACATTCAAAACACCTTAGGCATACACCGGGTTATTTTGAATGGGCGCATTTACCATCCAGATTCCCTGAAAGAAGAAATCAGCGGTACTTTTTCTCCAAAACCATTTTATTGGCAATCCAACCACGCCTTTTCCTCGCCTTGGGTGGAGGGCGAAGATTTGTTGCACCACCACTGCGGTTGTGGAAAACACTAAACCATGAGGGCGGCATTGGCATGTATTTTTTGGGGCCTCCTGCTGCACAACAGCGTCGGGCAAATTCCCCATTGGTTGGGTGGGGTCGATGCCCACTCGGCCAGGCTGGTTGCCTTTCCTTCCACACCCCAATCAAAAAATCAGTGCTATTGGGAAATCTTGGATCCGGCATCGGGAATTATTCGCCGACTTCCATTAAAAACGCAAATATTAGGTAAATCCCTAGTTTGGGCAGCCAAGGCCACCGATTTAGATGAACATAGAGCCTATTTATACAGACTCATTGCAACGGGCCAAGATTCAAGCTATTCGGGCAGTTTTAACACCTTTAGCAACCGTCCGGCGGGCTTTCGGTTTGTAGCCAGCAGCTGCTCATTTGCGCTGGGCAGCCCCGCCTATTTACCAATGATGGATTTTTACCCTCAGCTTTTTTTGCACTTGGGCGATTTGCATTACGGCGACATAAACAGCACGCAGGTTGAAGACCACCTGCGCGCATACCTGACTCGATTTTTAATGGGTAAAAAAGAGCAGGCTTTTTGCCAACGGGTTCCAATGGATTACATCTGGGACGACCACGATTATTGTGGGAACAATTCCGCCGGGCCTTCTGCCTGCGGAAACGCCGCCAGAGATGCATACCTAGGCGCTTTCCCCGGGTATGCGCCCTACCGCCAAGCCGCAGGATTGGCCCACTCCTTTCAAAATGGTCGGGTTCGATTTATTGTACTTGATTTAAGAAGCGAACGGACCGATTCCACCATTATGAGCCGAGAGCAAATGAACTGGCTCAAAGAAGAGCTTCGGTATGCCCATCGAAACAATCAACTGGCCCTTATTTTAAGTTCGGTTTCTTGGTATGGAAATGAAACCGATAACTGGGGTGGATTTCCTGAAGAACGCCAAGAAATTATTGCCTTTATGGAACAAAACAACCTTCATCGGGTGGCCATAATTTGCGGTGATGCCCACATGAACGCCCTTGACGACGGAAGCAACGCCAGCGTTTTAAACCCAAATCAAGCGACCAATAACCCAGCTAAAAAAGCAATTCCGGTAATTCAAGCAGGGGCCTTGTTAAGTTTTGGTTCAAACAAAGGTGGCAGTTATTCGCACGGTGCCTTTGTAAATCCTTTGGGAGCAGGTCAATGGGTGGAGTGCCAGATTGTAGACAACGATGCGGGAGCCATAGCCCTTCGGGTAACAGGCCAGCAAATGATGGCCGGTTATTTAGAACCCAAAACCTTGTTCCATGAAACCTTTTTTTGGCCCTTACCTACCTCAAAAAAACACCTGGATTTATTTAGCATTGAACGGGTCGGAAGGCAACTGAATATTACCATTTCAAGCAACGCTGAAACAGCAGGTAGCCTTTACAGGCTCAGAACATCGAAAGGCTCCATTTTAGATGCCGCCGCTGCGGGCGAACTCAGCACCATAAAGCTCTCGGCTACTTTGCCATTGGAGTCCGAAGCGCTTTTTTTGGAAGAGGAACGGTTGGGCTTCAATCGGGTTTTTATTGTTGCTACCCAATAAATTCATACCCCCCTTTTGTTTTTTTTGCCTTCTACCCATTGCCTCTTTAAATGCGCAACAAACAGATAGCCCAACGGCAAATCCTGACCACAGCAAGGGGCAAGCATGGCCAAAAATACAGGGGCATGCAGCTATTGGTAAAAAACAAGGTCTATAGCATAGTTAACCCTTTAATTTCAATGCATTATGAAAAAAACGGCCCTGTATTTTATTCCATTGCTGTTGGGAATCGCCCATAGCGGCTTTTCCCAAGGTTTCGTTTCAGCCGAGCCGGATTCGGTAAAGGTTCCCTGCCCTGCCTGCCCCGGTTCAGATTGGAGTTCAGGCCAGCCTCCGGCCGCTCTGCTAAATTACCCGTTTAATGTTGCCAGTTACATCGTCGGCGGAAATACCTTTTCAAAAGAATTGCAGTTCTACGATTACGATTTATTTATTCCAGCAACCTCAACCGTTTCGGGGGTAGAAGTAGATGTAATTCGTATGGCAGGTGGGGGCAGTACGCTGCGCGATTCTGTGGTTAAATTAATGGTTCAAGGCCAACCCATGGGTCAAAACGGTGCTTTGCAAGGCAACTGGCTGTTCCAAACCGATACGGTAACCTACGGCGCACCGTACAACACCTGGGGAATAAACCTGACGCCGGCCATGGTTAATGGCAATCAATTGGGAATATCCTTCACCTTGGCCTCTACCGGTGCAACCCTGGTGTATTATCAGGTGCGGATGCGGGTATATTACGATTTACCGATGGGCGTTTCGGGTGTCGAAGAATCCAGCGCCATGCTAATCTACCCCAACCCCAGCGAAAACAAAATAAATTTGGATTTGCCTCACCACTTTACCGCAGGCCAATATGAAATTATAGATGCCCGTGGACTACGGGTTGGCTTTATTCCCTTACTTCCTGGCAAAAATTCTGTGAATGTCAGCGATTTGAATGCAGGCATGTACCTACTGAATCTTGGAACATTGGGCGCAAAACACTTTGTTTTGAAGTAGGCCCCATGGAAATAAACCGCAGAAACCACAGCGCCGCCCGCGGCAGGGATTGAACCCAGGGAGCCCGCAAAGCGGTTGCCGGCCGCCGGGTTGAGGCCCAAAGAGCGACTTTAGGATCTACTTTGGGACCAAACCCGGCCCGGAAAGCGCTGCGGACTCCCTGTGAAAGCCCGGCTGCCGCCCCCCAAAAAAATCACCTTTTACAGCTCGCCCAAAATTCGCCGCGCGGCCTGATCAAAACAACCCGAACCGCCCAACCGATGACGCAGTTCTGCGTAATCGTGCGCAAGCTGTTTCTTGCCGGCCCCTTGTAAGTGCTGAGAAGCCTGAAGCAGGCGTTCAACGCTTAATTCACGCTGAATCAACTCCGTAACGGCCGGGCGGTTCAACAGCAAGTTCACCAGCGAAATGTAGGGCACCCGAATTAGCCGGCGGGCAATGCCGACCGACAACGCCGAGGCCTTGTAGCAAAC
>Ga0079300_10000452_pt1 | contig 15463 bp, 15 predicted proteins | sample Wag4_2014_7_11_FD_74799 | JGI IMG/M metagenome (GOLD analysis project Ga0079300, IMG submission 74799) | Fresh water microbial communities from Ohio, USA - Utica-2 Time Series HT 2014_7_11 | ecosystem: Environmental > Aquatic > Freshwater > Water tank | place: USA: Ohio | collected 2014-07-11
CATTTAGCGACCGAACCACCCCCCCTTCCCACATTTGCACCTTCCCACGTTCCCACATCTGCTGCCTCCGACATCAAACATCCAACATCAAAAATTCCTGAAGAGCCAGTCCTCTGGCCTTCCCCCCCCGACGTTCGTAACCCCAGTTGGTGGCAATCCCAAAAGCCCGATCTGGTCATCCTTGGCCTCTGGACCCGACCCAAGTACGATTCCATCCGCCGCGCCGCTCTCTCTGCCACACCCCATGTCATCGAACGAGCCGATAGCGACGGTATGCGCACTGCCTCCTGCGGTCTTCTCACCTACGCAAAACGCCGCTTCGACTACTTCCGCGACCGCACCTACTGCTGGCCATCTCTTCTCTCCATCCCTGCCTCAATTTTCTACTCCTTTGCCTCAATCATCGCCACCCCCTGGATCGAATATCGCTTAAGGAAAACCCTTCGACTTCTGCCCTTCATCCTTGTCGAAACTCCTCATGCCACCAGCCTCTGGAAATCACTCGCCACCCGCCTCGGGGTCGATCCCTCCAAAATCCACTGTGTTCCTCACCCCATTCAGACCGATATCTTTAAGTTCGACCCCACGATCCCCAAAAAGAACCAGATCATCTCCGTCGGCCGCTGGGAATCTTACCAGAAGAACCTCCCCTTTCTTGTCAAAACTCTCCGTGATTTTCTTGATAAAAACCCCACTTGGACCTCTCTGGTGATTGGCTCTGGGCTTCCCGCTAAGTCTCTCCATCCCCAAATCACCTTTCTTCCGCCTCTTTCACCTCTTGATCTCGCCCGCCACATGCAGGAATCAATGATTTTTCTCTCGTCCTCACGCTACGAAAGTTTTGGGCTGGCCGCGGCGGAGGCAACTGCTTGTGGCTGTGCATTTGCCGGTCCACTCGTGATTCCAATACTCAACAACGCGCCGGATCCCCAAAATAATTCTTTTTTGGACTCTACTTTCAGCCTCTTGGCAGGAAAACTGCAGGATGCTTCGAAGCTCGAAGAGCCTTCCTCTAACCAGATGAAAACCGCCCCAATATCCTCCCCCCAATCAATTGCCAACCTCTTGCTGAGACTGTCTGTGGTTTCTGCATGAGTTCCTTAGGCAATTGGGCTGACCCTATTTATGGCTAGTCGCACCCGTAATTTTATTCGCTCATTGGGGGCCGGTTATATTTCGATTGCTGTCAATATCGCCTACACAGCCGCCTCCGTCCCCCTTGCGCTACACTATCTTGGAAAAGAGCAATTTGGTCTTTGGGCATTGGCTCAGCAGATTATGGGATATCTTATTCTGCTTGATCTTGGGGTTTCGTCCGCCGTTGCCCGTTTTGTTGCCGACTATAAAGACGATGTGCAGGGCGGTGAGTATGGAAGCCTTCTCCTGACTGGGGCTCTGGTTTTTGCTGTCCAAGGTATGCTAATAGCCGCTGCCGGAATTGGGTTTTCGTTCTTTGCCCCTTTCTTATTTGCTGTACCTGAACCTTTGGCTGTCGAATTTCGTAATGTCCTAATCGTAATTACTACTCTTGCGGGTGTCTCAGTAGCCTTCCGAAGCATCGAGGCGCCCCTATGGGCATTCCAACGAATTGACATGGCATACAACATGAAAATCATTACTTTGGTATTGGGTTTTGCATCCTTATGGATTGGCTTTCACTGCGGATGGGGCATCTACAGTTTTGCTTTTTCATGTATTCCTTCAGCTTTCCTTTGCCCAGCTATCACCTTCTTGGTGTGCTCGAAAAACGGATTTTATCCTTCAAGGGGGCAGTGGGGCACTCCAAAATGGAATGTTTTTCTCCGCGTATTTAGTTTCGGTAAAGACGTTTTTTGGATGTCGCTGGGCTCCCAGTTTGTGAACGCAAGTCAGATTATGATCATCAGCCGGACAATTGGATTGGATGCAGCGGCCACTTTTGCTGTCGGAACGAAGGCGTTTACTTTGTTTCAGCAGTTCACCTCAAAGATTCTCGAAAGCTCCGCCCCAGCCCTGACCGAGATGTTTGTTCGTAAAGAAGTCGATACTTTCAATATCCGCTTTTCCAGTGTCATCGCCATCACATCTTTTTTGGCCACAGTGGGTGCGTCCGTGCTCGTTGCTGGAAACACCCCTTTAGTCAATATATGGACTTCTGGGGTTATCCATTGGACTCTTCCTTGTGATGTTCTTTTAGGAGGCCTTCTAATTATGACTTGTACGACCCGATGCCTGACCGGACTTTTTGGTATTATTGGCAACCTCCGACCAGTCCGGCATATTTTCTTTATCGAGGGGTGTGTTTTTGTGTGTGCTGCCATTCCTGTCGCCCCGCACTTCGGCATTGTAGGCGTTCTTCTAACCTCTCTTATCACTCATGCGTTGATCACTGGCCTTCTATCTGTACGCGCCGTGACCAAAACAAATCTTCCCATGATCCCCATTTTCCAAGTTTTCTTTTTTTCGCTAGTAGTTTTCGGTGTCGCATCTGTTCTGCGATCGATTTTAATCTCAGATTCATCACCCTTTTCCCAGGCTTTCGCACAAGCCTTGCTGCTTGTCATTGTTGCGGTATTTTTTGGCTTTTTTCTAATTCTCCCACAACACCTTAGGCAGACAGTTCGTGACAAGTTCTGCTCACTTAAAATATCTTAAGACAATGAAGCGATTCCTATTGATCTGTTGGGATGGGATTTTCAAAATGCTAGAAAAATCACCCCTTGGGATTTCTTGCCTGGCCTGCTTTGCAAGTGCTCTTGTCAGCATTCTTGCCCGAAGACCGATATGGATTTTCTATTTCAGGAATCACTGGTTCCGACGTGATGGGGGCCTAGTTATGCCGCTGGGCCACACCCTAAAGCTCAGGCGCCATTCAGTGAAACAATGGCTTCCCGACGGGGAGGAAATGTTTTCATTCCGCAGACCTTGGTGGTTTAGTCGTTATCACCCCAAGGAGGGCGATTTCGTGATCGATATTGGTGCAGGCATGGGCGAAGATTCTTTTCTTTTTTCAAAAGCAGTAGGAACACATGGCAGAGTACTGGCCATAGAGGCACACCCAGACACATTTTCGGCTATGACCTCTTTTTTGACTTTGAACAAAATTTCAAACGTGATTCCAGCTTCTTTCGCCGCCATGAACGTGGGGGGCTTTATCAAGTTGTCCTCCTTTGCCGATAGCGATTGGCAATGCAACTCTACCCTCCTTGACTCTCCGGGTGATTCTTCTGTTGAAGTAAAGGCATGTCGACTGGACGATGCTCCATCCCTTTCTTCAATATCGATCATTCATTTTATGAAAATGAATATCGAGGGTGCCGAAGTAATGGCCCTTGCAGGTGCTGCTGCCACTCTCGCCAAGACACGGAATATTTGCGTCTGCTGCCATGATTTTCTTGGTGAAAAAACTCAAACCAAGTTGCAGGTTTGCCAGCTTCTGAAAGAAGCGGGCTTTTCCCTCTCCTTTACGCCATCGGATGCCCCACCTTGGGAGCGTGATTTCGTGTACGGCCAAAGATGACTTCCTCAAAGCCACTTTCCGTGTTAGTCGCGGCCTTCACTTTTCCGCCAAACAAGGACGGCGTTGCGGTGGCATCTTCATCCATGGTCCAGACTTTTCTAGATAAGGGTTGGAATGTAGACGTTGCTACTGGCCCCACCACCTTACCAAGAAACTCCCTGAGTTTTATGGGATCAAAGATTTATGAATTTGCAATCACCGGAACCCCTTACTTTAAAGATCCTTTTCGTGGTGAAATTACAAAGTATCGCAACTTTCTTTTGCAAGGGGATTGGGATGTAATTGTTTTCCAGTCCTACTCGTGGCCTTTGTGCCTAGCATTACCTATTCTTAGTCAGATTAAATCTAAGAAGATTCTTGCAAGCCACGGCCACAGCGGAATTCATATATCCCTAACACCTGTTTTCCCGTTTGGTCTATTCTACTACCTTTTTACGATTTACCAGTCGATGATGATGCTGGGCTGGCTTAAAGAATTCCACCGTGTTGTTTTCTTAAGCCACCGATGCGATAAAAAGAGTTTTTTTGATCATACCGTTGCGAAGCTATGCAAACATCCCCATATCAACGTTATCCCAAATGGCGTTTATACGCCTCAAACATATCTGCCATCAGCCTTAAGTTTTCGCCAGAAACACAATATTCCATCTAATTCCATTCTTTTTCTTTGTGTCGCTAATTACTACCCTGTTAAAGATCAGGGCTTTGCTGCCCGTGCCTTTCGCATGGCGGCTATCCCAAACTCTTTTCTCGTCTTTATTGGTAGTGAACTCAATGAGTTTTCGCGAAAGCTACAAAGTGAGGACGCTAAATTCGCGTGTTCCTCTTCAGCTGGTACGATTCTTTGGCTTGAGAAAGTCCCGCGCGATGAAACTTTGTCTGCTTTTTCGGAATGTGACTGCTTTGTTCTTTCTTCAAAACGTGAAACTCAACCCATTGCTTTGCTTGAGGCAATGAGCTTTTCTCGTCCTTGGATCTCTAAAGATGCAGGTTGTATTTCTGAAATGCCGGGCGGAATTCTTATTCAGAGCACTACAACCATGGCAGAGGCGATGCAGCGAATAGCGAACGATTCGAAACAAAGAGCTAGAATTGGGAAATTGGGTTTTTTTGCTATTCAAGACGTTTACAACAAAGACAAGACAACTTCAGCGTGGATTAAATTAGTCGAGGGCCTTTCTTCTAAAGAACTTTAAGTGTTGCGATTTCGTTTTTTTGGAACTATTAGATTTCTACACCCTTTTTATTCGCAGGAACATTTCCTAACTAGCTTAAATATTTTTGTGTCATATTTTTATCAAGTTGTATGTTTTATAAATCTTGCGGGATTCCCGCCCCATATTTGATTTGCCGGAATACTTTTAGTAACAACGGAGCACGCCCCAACAATAGCGTTGTCGCCGATTGTAACTCCTTTTAATATTGTTGAATGTGCCCCGATAAAAACATTATTGCCAATTTTAATTGAATCCATTTTTGTGCACATTTTATCCAGCACACCTTTTAATCGGTCTTGGGAACTTAGCGAGTGAAAATCTGTGTCATAAATGCATGCCCCTCCTCCTATTTTCACATGGTCTCCAATAGTTATGCTTTTATGACTAATCAAGGCAGCAGAACTCACCCCAACATCTCGTCCAATAATTAGGGAAGCATTTTTATGAACAACGAATATGCTCGGTTGCGGTCTGCCTATGGGATTACCTTTTAGGCCATTGTTTATTTTAAGGTTATCTCCGAATTGACAAAAGCCGCCACTAGCAACCATAACAAAAGGAACTCCATTAGTATGAATTCTTTTAAAATGAACATTATTACAGTAAAGCATACAATACGTTAGAGTATTTTCGTACTTTATAATTCCAAATGAAAAAAGCCGCTTCATAATTTTATAAGCTATTGTGATATATTTTTGCATATATTTGAATATATTTCCAATATCCTGTTTCTGTTTAATTCCTTATTATGACGAACACGTGCGATTATTTTCGCATTATCTGATATTTTTTGGGTTAGTTTATGATCTGTGAAAATAGTACAAACTATTTTAGCGAGCATTTCAATCTCCTCGAAGCGATATAGTAACCCTGTTTCATTGTTTTTTACCATGTCCTCAATACCTCCGACATATGATGCAACACAAGGGACGCCTAATAGTTGTGCCTCCGAAATAGAATTTGAACTATTTTCAATTGAAGACGGACTGACAAAAACATGAGCTTTCATGAGCCGTTGGCACATATCCTTTTCAGACAGCGGTCCTGTAAATGTTATATGATTCTCTAGTCTTAGGTTTTTTATTAGCGTTTTTATCAACTTGCCATAACCCCCTAATCTCCATCTGCTTTTATTTGTGAAATCATTCCCAGCAACATAAACCTTTGTTTCGGGATGATGTTTTATAATAAGGGGCAAGGCCTGTATGATCTGGTGAACTCCTTTGATGGGGCTACACGCCTGACTTATGAAAATACTATTCTTTTCGCATTTTTCATAAATCCATTGATGTTGATAGAATATCGGTCTTAGGGTTTCATTGCAAAAGTGATATCGGGCAGTAGGGTTATTTGCCCAAATATGAGCCTTGTCCCAAAGTGTTCTACCAATTATATTCTTAGCCGCCAGTAAAACCTCTTTTTCATAATATCCTCTTTTTTTCATATTTTTTCGCTGGTTGAAAATTGTGTCACTTTTAATCAGATCACGAATCGTTATATTTTTTACAATGTTCCATTTTGATATATTGGCATAATAATAACGCTCAATAACACTTACTAAACCTTGAATCGAAATAACTACACTGTCACTGCCACAGGCTCTAAGATAAGCTAATCCGTGTGGGTATTCGGTTCCATGAATATGCACAATGCTAGGTTGGAATTCTCTTTTAATGTGCTTCCAGTTCTTTTCTAGTTTTAGATCATAAGTTCTATTATTCTTTGTTCTAGGCAGTAAATAGTATGTAACTCCTCCGATTTCTAATGCTTTAAGTTCTTTGCCGTCATAAACCGAAGCAACAGCGAATTTTATGTCTCCCTTATTTTCTAAAATTGATAGGGCACTTGCATGCATCCATCCTCCACTTTCAGGACTTTTAACGCCCAAAGATGCGCAAACATCAGGAAACAGATTGTTGGTGATCCAAAGTATATTCATCGTTATCTTTTGTGAAAACGTTTTATACGCCATGTCCTATAAAAAAATTATCTTAATTTGATATAACTCTTTTTTGAAAGGATTTTGCCTTTGGTCGCAGATTGATAAAAAATGTTTTGAATAAAAGATCTGGGTGTATCATCACTCTATAAATGGATGCACCACCTGCAGCAGAAAGCAAGCTTGATGCTCCTGTATTTGATCTTTTCTCTGCTTGTCATCCTCGTGATCTTTTTACTTTTAGGCTGGCCCTCCCGCGAATTTTCTCTTTAATCCAACCACGCCAGATCTGGGTAGCTTGCAGGAGTAGGTGGACTCTTTTCTCACGACTCATTTTAGGTCGCTCGGTATCAATTCTCAATGAAGACACAATGATTCCAGATATGAATCTGGCGACTCTTCGCGAACTTCCGGTCGAGCCCTTTCCGAAAGGAGCCGGGTGGTACTATCAGCAGTTAATAAAGTACTCTTTCTCGTTTCACCAGCCTGAGGTCCCTTACTACCTTATTTGGGATGCCGACACGATTCCCCTTCGCTCTCTCTCTTTTTTTTCATCAGACGGGAAAACTCTGCTCGCTGATTCGGATGAGTCCCACCTGCCTTACCGCAACTCCTATAAGCGTCTTTTTCGCGAGGAACCACCTGCGGGCCTCAAGTCCTTTATCGCCCAGCATATGATGATGAAAAAATCCATTGTTCAGGAAATGCTGACCAAGATTGATGCCAATTTCCCTGGAAGAGACTCTTGGGCATGGAAGCTCATGCGCACCCTGCCATCCAAAGGGGTCAATCTTTTCAGCGAATATGAGACTTATGGCTGGTACGCTGCTTTGCATTATCCCGAACAGATTGCTCGGATTCATCGTCCATGGCTACGAGACGGAATTTCTCAATTGGGTTATCCCCCAACCCCTGCAAAACTTGCCCGACTCTCTGCTTCTTTCGACTACACCTCTTTTGAGGCTAATCGGGCAAGTTGGGCTTCGCTTTTTTCCAGGAAGACAGCAACAGCATGAAAAAAATTCGCGTTGCTTTTTTAGTTGTCGACGATCGCTTCGATCAGCCCCTTCCTACTCCGTTTTTTGGCACAGCCCCCACTGCCCTCTTACAGGGTTTTGCATATTACCCCGACGATGTTGAAATTCATATTATCTCCTGCATTCAAAAACCTGTTCCCTGTCCTGAAAGAATAGCCCCGAATATATGGTTTCATGGGCTCTTAGTTCCTAAACTTGGTTTCTTGCGGACTTTTTACCAAGGATGTGTTCGCGCTGTTCGAAAAAAACTCCGAGAAATTCAGCCCGATATCGTCCATGCACAGGGGACAGAACGCTGGTGCGCAGTCAGTGGAGCTTTTTCTGGTCATCCTCGAGTCTTAACCATCCATGGCAATCTTCGATTGATCAATCGTCTCAGTCCTATGAAGCCGCGGCTTTATTGGGCTCTGCAGACTTGGCTTGAAATCTTTTCAATCCCCCGCTTCGACGGAGTTGTGTGCATCACTGAATACACCCGGAAGAATATTTCTGATCTTGCCCGTAAAACTTGGGTTGTCCCCAATGCTGTTGACCAATCTTTTTTTGATATCATTCGAAAACCCGTTGAACCAACTGAAATTATTGTCGTAGCTCATATTCAAGAGCGTAAGAATCAAAACTTCTTTTTACAGGCTATCTCGCCATTGGCTGAAAAAGCTGACTTTCGTGTAAAGTTTTTTGGCTATGGCACAAAGGGTCATCCCTATGGCCGAGACTTTTTTTCCCTTTTAGCCTCTCGCCCATGGGCTTCATTTGGCGGTATGATTGGAAGAGAACAACTTCGAGATGTGTTTTCACGTGCTTCACTTCTTGTGCTTCCGTCCTTAGAAGATAACTGCCCTATGTCTGTCCTTGAAGCTATGGCGGCGGGTGTTCCGGTCATCGCAAGTGCTGTAGGCGGAATTCCTGAGTTGATTTGCCACGGTCAGACCGGCCTCCTAATTGACCCGCGCTCGACTACCTCAATCCTCACCAATATGGAGCGTATTTTGGCTAGCCCTGCCTTTGCTTCTGGTTTGGCTGATGCAGCGAAGAAGGTTGCCCGAGCAAGGTTCCACCCGCGCTCGATTGCTGAGGCACACATCAATATCTATCAAGAATTTGTCCGTAAATGAAATCCCCAAACCGAATAATCCCTCACCTAGTATTGTGTCCTCTAGAGGTTTAATTATGCCTTTGCGCATTGCCTGTTTGCTTTGCTGTCATAATCGAAAAAGCCTTACCCTTACTTGCCTTGAGTCAATCTACTCCCAATTGAATCCCTGCGGAGCTGATATAGAGATATTTTTGCTTGATGATGGCTCAACGGATGGAACTTCGTCCGCAGTGCGCGAAAGATATCCGCTTGTTAAACTCTTTTCTGGTTCGGGGGATCTTTTCTGGTGCGGTGCCATGCGCGTTTTATGGCGCATTGCGGCGCAAAGTAGCCCAGATTATTTTCTTTTGCTTAACGATGATACTTCTTTTTATAAGAACGCTTTGGACGTTTTGCTTTCTTCGGCATCCTACCTTAATAACCGCTGCCTAGTCGTCGGCTCTATTTGCGATCCAATCAACAAACAAAAGGTTTATGGAGGATTCGGACTTGTTTCCAATCCCCACTTTCAGAGCCACTTTAGTTGTATGAGTTTTTATCAAACGTGTAATGCAAATTGTCTTTTAATTCCAGACATTATATATCAGAAACTCGGCATTTTTAATTCTGCCTACACTCACGCGATGGGAGACTTTGATTACGGTTATTTAGCGACCCGCAGCAGTATCCCGATTCTTGAGACGCCAGACTTTGTTGGAGAATGCTCTCCCAACGATGATAGTAAATCTTGGCGCAATAACACTCTTTCACGCAGCGAAAGATTTCGTTTTCTTGCCGGGCCGAAAGGCCTGCCCTTTCGTGAGTGGCTCATATTCTGTCGACGCAATTATGGGCTTCGATGGCCAATTAAGTTTGTTGGTCCGACAATCCGAATCATCTTGGGCATGTAGCCTTTGGCTTTTTTTGTTTTTATTAACACAGCAGCACGGATTGGACTTTTACGGTGTATACTATAAAATCTTACTTGCATGAGTTTATCTAGTTTTGTGCCTGAGCGAATTTGGGGTTATTTAGTAACCTTTCTCGGCTTTATCTTGGCCATATATGTGGGCTCTCATGTTGCTAGTGGCGATACCAAGCCAATAGCAATCGGCGTAGGGATAATCGCCGCCATATCAGCTCCTTTAATACTTAAAGACAAATACTGGCTTTTATATCCACTTCTTTTTCCGCTCACTGGCTCTATCTCGGCAATCCGACTGCCATTTAACTACTCGGAATTAAGCGCTTTAGCTGTAATAGCAATTTTTGTCTTACGCCTCTGCTTCCATAAACAGAGTCTTGGATTTCGTCTTGGATTGGCTGATATTGTTTTGTTAATCAATTTTTTGTATCTTGCTACAGTTTTTGCGCGAAATCCAGTGAGTATGCGTAGCCTTGGAGGAGGCGGTGGCGATGATATGATTGGCGGAAGAAACTATTTTACCCTTACTATGTTTCTTGGTGCCTATTTTGTTCTCAATCACGCACGAATCCATCCGAAACTTGCCATAAACCTTCCGTGGATGCTTGCTATTACATCGACCTTGGGTGGTATCATCTTTGTCCTCACTTCGACACTTCCCTTTACTGCGCCATTTATTTTTCCGCTATGGAACGACGTTGATTATGAAGCCTATAGTGACATGGCTCGTGGCTCTACTTCATATGGCCAAGAAGCAGAGTTCACGCGATTAACTGGACTGGCCGGAATCGCTAGACCACTAATCTTGCTTCTAATTTCTTACTACCCTCCATCAAGACTCCTTTTTCCTCATCCATTGCTTCCATTCTTGCTTTTTTATCCAAGCCTAATTATTATCGCCCTTTCTGGATTTCGTAATGAGATAATGTTTACAGGCGCGTATGTTTTTATTGCCAATGCAATTCGCAGAATGTGGCTTTGGGCGATTTTCTTTATTTTAGTACCGTTGTTTGGAATCGTTTTTTTAGCTTTCATTAATCAGGGTGGTGATTTGGTGCCTTTGGCTGCTCAACGCGCTTTTTCCTTTTTGCCCTTAGGCTGGAACAAGACAGTGGTCGCTGATGCAGACGGATCGGTAGACTGGCGCGTAGACATGTGGAAAGACGCTTTTTCAGGCGGATTTATCAAAAATAAAACACTGGGTGATGGCTTTGGGTTCGATCGTGCCGCTATGAATCTAATTGTCGACCAAATGCAAGGGGGCGTCGGCTTTGTAGGCGGTACAAGGCACGAAGCCCACATGATTCGTGGCTCTTTTCATAGCGGTCCTCTTTCTAGTATTCGCTTTGTTGGTGTTGTCGGGCTAGTCCTAATTCTTTGCCTTATGGGGGCAGTTTTTCGCCTAGCTTTGATAACCGTCTTTAAGGCAAAAGGTACTCCTTACTTTCCACTTGCTCTTTTTATTGGCATGCCATTTCTTTGGATGCCTTTTCACTTTATTTTTATTTTCGGAGCCTTTGACAATGCCTTGAAGTCCATAATTATTGGGATAGGAATGCTTAATATTATAGGAAAGAGCATTGTTACTTTTGACAACTTCAACTTTGATAGATTTTCTAAAGATAGAGCTTCTGAAAGTGTGACGTTCTCAGAAAATAATGTAGCGTCCTCACATATCTAAAATTACCTGCATTTATACAATGATTTTCAAATCGGGTTTTTATTAGTCTGCCTTTTCTCATTCTTTTAACATGAAAAAGCCGTTAGTCCTGATTATCCAAGAGAACCTTCCCCACTATCGGGTCTCTTTTTTTGATCAGCTTCGCAAAGATTTGTCCGCCCATGGGGTTTCACTTGAACTCATTTTTTCACCAAAAACCCGCGACTCTTTGCTTCCCGGCTATCTGCCTTGGGCAACATCTGTTCCCATTCACTGGCTTGGTCCATTAGGTTGGCAAAATGTATTTCCGTATTTGAAGGATGTCTCGCTTGTGATTGCTCCTCAAGAGGCCAAATATGCGGTGATACCACTTTTGATGATTTTAAGACGATGGGGGGGGTGGAAGTTTGCTTTCTGGGGTCATGGGAAAAACTTTCAATCTTTTCGCCCAAACTCCCTTTCAGAGAGATGGAAAAGATTTCTTTCACGCCGGGCTGACTGGTGGTTTGCCTACAACAACTTAAGTGCCCGTATTGTTCGGGATTTGGGATTCCCTGCAACCAAAACCACCGTGGTTATGAATTCAATCGATACTCGTCTCATCATTAATGCCCGCAAGGATTTAAGTTTATTACAACTGTCGACCATTCGCAAAGATCTGGGCATACGATCGGAAAATGTAGCCATCTATACAGGAGGCCTTTATTCGCAAAAACGCATCCCGTTTCTTATAGAAGCTTGCAGGCAAGTCCGGGTGCTGATTCCCGATTTTGAAATGATTATAATTGGGAAAGGGCCAGATGAGAATCTTGTTCGAGAGGCGGTAAAAAGCGATCCTTGGTTTCACTATGTAGGTCCTAAAGATAATCTTGAGAAGATCCCTTACTGGGGGTTATCAAAGATCTGTTTAATGCCTGGTTTAGTGGGGCTGGTAGTTCTCGATTCGTTTGCTTTCGGCGTTCCGATGATTACGACTGACTATCCTTATCATAGCCCAGAGATTGACTACTTGGTTCACAATAAGAACGGAGTTGTTGTAGATGCCTGGCAAGACTGCAAAACATATGCTTATCATGTTGCGCGTCTTCTCACAGACGAACACCGTCGGTCACTTTTGGCGCAAGAGGGTCAAGCTGCACTAAAATTATTCTCGGTAGAACAAATGGCGAAAAATTTTTCCAAGGGAGTACTCTGTTGTTTGGAAGTTGTATAAATTTCGCTCATCGGTTTGTCTACGCCCACCTGATTGTACTCGGTTGAAAAAAGTTTGCGCCTTGCAAAGCGCGGTTGCCCATTGCGGAAAAGCTGGTTAGGGCCAGCTGTCATAATTGCCCTTAACGTTTTATTGAAATTATCCCTTTTATTTCTACTATACCGACGACAGTAAGCGTTCTTATTTGCATGGAAAGTAGTGTATTGGAGGACTATTCGCGTTAATTACTTTTCAGGGTTACAGTATTAGAAGTCACTTTTTTAAGTGGTGCATAAGAGCCTGCAGTGACTCTAATGCCATATCGGTAGTTATTTTTTGAACGCATGGATTTCCCGGGTAACAACAATTCTTTTGCCGGCATGGATGGCATGGGTAGCTGCCTACTTCCTGAAGAAGGATTCCTCGCCCAGGTGGCGGCCCCCACATTATTGAATCTCCCGGTCCCATAATATCTACAACAGGGATTCCGGATAATATGGCGAGGTTAATTGGGCCACTATCGGTCGCCACCATCGCGTGGTATGACTGTATGGTCAGCAGAAGATCCTTAAGAGCGGGCCTCTCAATTTTAACACTGGTTCCTTCGCTTATTCGTTCAACGATCCGCTCTTCTCCTGGGGCACATAGTATCGCAATCTCCCACTCTTTCTTATCTAATAAATCGAGAAGGAGCTTTCGCCATCGCTCCTCGGGCCAATGCTTATACCTCCATCCTCCACCTGTGTGAATTAAAAGCCTGCTCAAAGTTCCAGAGCTACTGCTTTTGGATCTCTGCGGAAAGCTAGGCAGCGATGCCTCAACTGGCATGCCCAATATGGGCAGAAGGCAGTCGCAGTTACGTTGATATCGGTGCCCATGCGGAATGACTCCAAGGATGTCGCTTAATAAGGCGCCACGTAAAATCATATTCGACCCCATATAGTCCAGCGGTGCCACTAGGCGCTTAGGCTTAACCCAGCGAGCGAAAATTTGGCTGCGAACATCGCCGCGCGTATCAATCGCCCAATCAATACTGATAGCACGCAAAGCGCTCACCGCTTGGAATACTTTTTTCCAGGCGCTGGGAGAGAACAGGACTCTTGCCGAGGCTTTCCAAGGCGTGGGGATACCATAGACCTTTGACACTCGAGAATCATTCCCATACAAACCCTGACACCACTCCTGGCAGACAATATATATTTTAGCTTGGGGGTATTTTTTCAGAATCGGGTCAAACAAAACAGAGAGTGATGCCAGATCCCCTAATCCGAATAGCTCAATTAACAGAATGGATGGACGCCCTGATTGAATCCCATTTGCAATTCGAAAAAGCGGTCTTGGAAAAACGTGCTCGAGAAAATGTGCTGCCAGGCATGAGGCTCGACTATAATGAACTCCTTTCGTCGGTTTTTTCATAACAGTTATTGAATTAATATTACTTGAATTGACCTAGCCATCGACTTGCCCAAAAGGTAATGATCCATCCCCCCCCCACCTCTCTGCGGGCATTTATATTTTCTTTTAAGTACATCGAAGCCCCAACTTTACACGGAAAATAGGCTCCCTCGATCAGCTTTCGAGTTCGATGCACTACTTTCCAAAGGATGCCAAGCTTCTGGACCCAATTTGGTGCGCTCTCTCGAATTCTAGATGCTTCGGCTAGTCCCTGTTGGCTTAAGCCAAAATTTCGCGAGTGTTCTAGAAACGTGCTTACAAATGTGGGTATGCAACAAAAAGAAGCGCCCGCCTTAAGTCTTTCAATTGCCCATTGTAGATCACCGCAATATTTGAGCTTTGAATCGAACCACGCCTGATCTCTTTCCATCATTTCCCTTTTGAAAAAAGTCGCACAGGTGAAGTTGGGCAGATGGGATGTTGCTACATGTTGCCAAAACATTTTTACAGGACGTTGGGCCGTTACCAGATCGCCCTTTTCATCCACCACAAGAAAGCCACCACATAAAATTTCGGTTCCTGCCTGTTTTTTAAACTCATTCATCACCTTGGCCAATGCCCCAGCCAAATACTGCTCGTCACAATTTAGGTACGCACAAATCCTTCCAGTTCCCTTTTGGAGTCCCTTATTAATGGCATCGTACATGCCTGTGTCAGGCTCTGAGAGCATCACCCTGCGATAATTAGGACGGTCAGGCCACCGTTTCCTCATCTTTTCAGCGAATTCAGCAAAGCCGTCTGTTCCCGCATCTTGAACAATGTGTTCAATCGATACCCCCTCCTGATCTGCCACAGACGATATACAGCACTCAAGATAATCCAGTTGCCGAAAACTCGGTGTCACAATCGTGAAATCCATCCATAAACTTTACCTCCCCCCTATCCCCCTTCGCACCCACGAATTTTCGACCATCCCCTGCCATCCCTTTTTCCCAAAACACTTTCTTCCCAACCAATAGACCATATCATCGCGTCATGCCTTACCCCCTCCTCCTGATTCTCCTCATTTGCCCCTTTTTACAAACGGGGCACTCTGCCCCGCCACTAGTCCTACCTCTCAATCCCGCTTATCAAGACCAGTATAGTCTCTTTGGTGGGTACTCCTGTACTTGGGACGATGAACTTATGCTCGATTCGATGACCGCATCCGCCAGCATGAACGTTCTCAAAAAGACGGAGGCGGCTATGGAAAATCTTCGCAGGCTCACCGATCCTCTTGTTTGCGCAAAGCTTAGTGCTCCCGGCGGAATGCAGAGAAATCTTCTCCTCACTCTCTACTGGTTGGCCGAAGCCGATATGGCAGGCGCCAGCGTCGAACAGGTTCTCCAGGAAATCTCCCGCCGCGGCCGCGATCAGGCCACCCCCGCAGACTCCACCATGGCCGAAGTCCTCCTCTTCAACTACCACACCGCTCGCCACCTCGGTGTTCTCAGCTTCTCCTGCCTCGTTCAGCTCGGCCAAGGC
>Ga0079300_10000453_pt1 | contig 15454 bp, 14 predicted proteins | sample Wag4_2014_7_11_FD_74799 | JGI IMG/M metagenome (GOLD analysis project Ga0079300, IMG submission 74799) | Fresh water microbial communities from Ohio, USA - Utica-2 Time Series HT 2014_7_11 | ecosystem: Environmental > Aquatic > Freshwater > Water tank | place: USA: Ohio | collected 2014-07-11
AGTAGAATACACCGGAAACAATATTTACTAGGCAACTAGTAATAGGAACGGGAAGTAGCGCAGTCCGGTAGCGTACCTGGTTTGGGACCAGGTGGTCGCAGGTTCGAATCCTGTCTTCCCGACCAAAAAAGAAAACATAAGCCTCAACGAAAGTTGAGGCTTTGTTATTTAACGAATGAACAAATCAAGTTTACTTGAAATTGTAAATGAGTTAAATAATATAAAGGACACGAAGTGGACTTTTGTTGTATTGTATAAATCAAGCTCGCTTGAAATTGCGCATGAATGAAATAACAATTAGCCTAATGAATGAATTTCATTAGGCTAATGTTTTTATGCTTTTGCACTGAGGGTTAACAGGATGCCGGAGCGAAGCGACGGCTATCCAAATATTTTTAAAACTTACATCATTACTTAAAATTCAATATCGCCCACTTCAACAAACTATTATTCTCTTTAGGCAGGTCTAATTTCTTTTTAATATTATACCTATGGTTACGAATTGTTTTTTCAGAAACAAATAATATTTCAGCTATTTCTTTACTCTTTTTTTGTTCAGCAATTAACTGAAGTACTCTGCTTTCAGTCGCTGTTAGTTTTTTATTCATTGTCATAGTGTATACTACTTGTTTGGTAGTATAAACTTATCACATATAATATCATTTCTGGTTAAAGTAGTTTAAGAAATGTGTATATGAATAGAAAATTTGTAAAAATTTTATGATTTTTTACTAAAACTGATTAAAGCAGTTTAATCAAATAATGAGAAAAAATAATACGCTTAAATTATTTTAATATTGGTTTCAATACTTCAAACTTACCATCGATAGTTTTTGCGTCGTAGTTTAAGCCTAGTATATGCGCCACTATTGGATATATATTTACATTTTCAAAACCATCAATGGTTAATCCTTTTTTAAAGGCAGGGCCCCAAGCCATAAAGCTGGCGCGCATTTCAGGCATATGGTTATCAAAACCATGTTTACCTAAAGAGGCCTTACTTCTCGATAAATTAAAAACTTTTGGATAATGAGGCACTACAATTAAATCACCCAATCTGTTAAATTTATCATCTGCTTTTTTATAATGCCAATAGGCTGGAGTTTCATCTAATGTATACACAGTCACACTGGTATCCTTTTTAAGTGCATTATAAGTAGGTTCTACTTTCGATTTATCCTTGGCATATAAATGAAGCTGTGTATCGCCCCAAGGCACTTTAAAATAAGCGGTATCAATACTGCTAGGTAATGGTTTGGTATTTACATTATCTACTTTTGCCATGCCATGGTCTGAAACAAAAATATAATTAATAGGTAAGTTCAAACTTGCTAATGATTCTTGTAGTGCATTTATACTACTGTCTATAAATTGCACCGATTTTTTCACGCGTATATCGTCTGGTCCATAGGTATGTGCATCGTGGTCGACATCTGGAAAATAAAAAGTAATGAAGTGAGGGCGCTTATCTTCAGGAAGGCTTAACCAATCCTTCACTGCTTTGATTCTAGTGGCTATATCAATTTTATCATTATAGATATAATGGTAGGTAGGTTTAATACCTTGAATATCGGCTTCCGACCCTACCCAGTAAAAACTAGCGCTAATCATTTTTTGCTGCTCTGCTAAAACCCAAAGTGGAGTACCGCCATACCATTTACCTTCCGCCACCATTTTCTTATTACCCATATTATAAAAAGCGCCTGAGGCAACATCAATATAGCTATTATCTACAAGTCCATGATGCGCAGGGTATAAACCTGTTGCAATACTATAATGATTCGGGAAAGTTACAGAAGGATAAGAGGGTATCATGTATTTTCCACGCACTCCACGCGAAGAAAGTGCTTGTAATTTTTTGGCTTCGTATAATTCAGCAAAATCGTTTCTAAAACCATCAGCTGAAATTAAAATTACATAGGGCTTATTCATTTGTTCCGGACTATTCTTTCTACCACTAATAATTTGCTGATCTGTGATGCTACTATTAACTACTGGGGCACTTGTATGTGCATTATGCGCAGTATCCTGTGCGCAAACATTCAATAAAGTAAATAAACTTACAATTAATAAAAAACGTTTTAACATAATGATTAATTTAAATGTGCAAAGCCACCACTTGCTAAAATGGTTTTTTATTTAATTTTTCTCTTATAAAAATACTAATGGGTAATGTAAGAAGGGCTACAATAATTCCGCCTGCTAAATCTAAGGGAAAGTGCTGTGCTAAATAAATGCGGGAATAAGCGCAAACTAAGGCATAGACTATACCTATGGTTAAAGCATATTTATTAGGGAATAAATAGGTAGTCAATAAAAATAGTGTAAAGGCGGTGGCGGTATGCCCCGAAGGAAAACTATTTAAACTATGAATTTCTACACCTGGTACAGTATGTATTTGAGTGGCGTCTAAACCGCTTGCCATAGGACGCTTGGCGGTGTTAAAAATATAATTTTTAGCAAATTGTGTGAGCAGGGTAGATACTAAGAAGTTCATTAAAATAAAAGGGGTATCCATTTTGAATAAACCCACTAGAACAATAAAATAGGGTATCCAAATCCAGCCCTCAGCCAAATAGCTGCTGTATTCAAAAAACTTATCTGCCAACTGGCCTAGGTTCTCATTTAAATAGAGGAAGGCCTCATTTTTGCCCCAAAGCATACTCATTGAAAACAAACTAGCAGCGAGGCTAATGCTTAAAACGACAGCGATTATAAAGTGCTTTTTTTGCAAGAATCTGGTTTTTGCAAAATTACTAAATGTTTATTCTTTGTTCTAAACAAATTATTTAAAAGGTTGTTATAACTTTAACCCCTTAGATGAGCCAAATTAAAGAATATATAACCGTAGTCGGTGCCCGAGAGCATAACCTCAAAAATTTTGATATTACCATTCCTAAAAACCAGTTAGTGGTGTTTACGGGGGTGAGCGGCAGCGGCAAGTCCTCCTTGGCTTTTGATACCCTTTATAATGAGGGTCAGCGACGCTATATGGAAAGCTTTAGCGCTTATGCTAGGCAGTTTATGGGTGAAATGGAGCGTCCCGATGTAGACCAAATTACAGGGCTTTCACCGGTGATTGCCATTGAGCAAAAAACCACCAATAAAAACCCAAGGTCGACAGTAGGTACCGTTACCGAATTATACGATTTTTTAAGATTATTATATGCGCGCATAGGCAAGGCCTATAGTTATAATACGGGCAAGCCCATGGTGAAATTTTCTGAGGCAGAAATTATTCAAAATATTTTCACTCAGTTTAAAGACAAAAAAATTAATTTACTAGCACCCGTGGTGCGTGGAAGAAAAGGGCATTACCGAGAATTGTTTGAAGAAATTAGAAAGAAAGGATTTGTGAAGGCGAGGGTAGATGGAGAGATTATTGAACTAAGACCCAAATTCCAAGTAGACCGTTATAAAATTCACGACATTGAAATTGTAATTGATCGAATCCCAGTTACAGATGCGATGAAAACAAGATTAGGAGAAAGTGTTTCCCAATGTTTAAAAATGGGTAAGGACTTACTCTTTGTTTTAGAAGAAGGTAAAACTAAATTGGTTCAATACTCTAAACAATTAATGTGTGAGACCACAGGTTTAAGTTATGAAGAACCTTCACCCAATAGTTTTTCATTTAATTCCCCTTATGGAGCTTGTTCTAATTGTAAAGGTTTAGGCAATGTGTATGCTATTGATATGAGTTTGCTTTTGCAAGACCACTCTTTAAGTATCAATGAAGGGGCTATTCATCCATTGGGAGAAGCAAGAGAGGCTAGTGTATTTAATCAAATAAAATTATTCGCTAGAAAACATAAAATTAATTTAGATAAAGCCATTCAAGATCTATCTAAAGAGCATTTGAATTTAATTTTATTTGGAGATAAAAATATTTCTTCCACTTTAGACATGGATTTAAACGATGAAAATATTCCCAACGAATACACAGGCAGTTATGAAGGGATTGTGCCCATGATGAAAAGATGGTTTACTTCTTCTCAAAGCACCGACCATTTAAAGGCATGGGTGGAAGGATATATGGAACTCAATACCTGTCCTACTTGTGAGGGAGCGAGGTTAAGAAAAGAAAGTTTATGGTTTAAAGTGAATGATAAAAATATTGCTGCTTTAAATGATATGCATTTAGACGCTTTGCAGGATTGGTTTAAAAAAATACCTGCTAAGCTAGATAAAAAAGATACACAAATTGCTGCTGGTATATTAAAAGAAATTGACGACCGTATTTCTTTTTTAATGAATGTGGGGTTATCGTATTTATCTTTAAGCAGGCCTTCTAAATCTCTGAGTGGAGGAGAGTCTCAAAGAATTCGTTTAGCCACCCAAATTGGCTCACAACTACAAGGTATTACTTATATATTAGACGAGCCTTCTATTGGACTGCACCAACGCGATAACCAAAGATTAATTACAGCCCTTAAACAATTACGCGATATTGGTAATACTGTTTTAGTAGTGGAGCATGATAAAGATATTATGATGGCTGCCGATTACTTAGTAGACATTGGTCCTAGAGCAGGTATTCACGGAGGGCATATAGTAGCGCAGGGTACACCAAAGGAAATTATTAAATTAAAATCTGATACCGCCCTGTTTTTAGCAGGCAAGAAATTTATTGAGATTCCTGCAGAAAGAAGAAAGGGCAATGGACTAAATATTAATATTAAAGGAGCCACGGGTAATACTTTACAAAAAGTAAACTGCAGTTTTCCTTTAGGTACTTTCACGGTCGTGACGGGAGTGAGTGGAAGTGGAAAGTCTACATTAATTAATGAAACTTTATATCCCATACTTTCTCAGTTTTGCTATAATAGCAAAACCAAACCTATGCCATTTGTTAAAGTGGAAGGTATTGAGCAAATAGATAAAGTAATTGAGATAGACCAGTCGCCCATTGGTAGAACCCCTCGTAGCAACCCTGCCACTTATTGTGGTTTCTTTACAGATATTAGAACTTTATTTGCTTCTGTGCCCGAGGCAAAAATTAGAGGTTATCTAGCAGGTCGTTTTTCTTTTAATGTAAAAAGTGGTCGTTGTGAAGTTTGCGAGGGTGGTGGAATGCGTGTGATTGAAATGAATTTTTTACCCGATGTATATGTGCACTGTGAGAAATGTGGAGGTAAGAGATATAATAGAGAGACTTTAGAAATCAGGTATAAAGGAAAGTCAATTAGTGATGTACTTAATATGACTGTAGAAGAAGCCTGTGATTTTTTCCAAGCTGTGCCTTTTATTTATAGAAAATTAAAAGTTTTACTAGAAGTAGGCTTGGGCTATATTACTTTAGGACAGTCGGCTGTAACATTAAGTGGAGGAGAAGCACAGCGCGTTAAATTAGCCACTGAACTTGGTAAAAAAGATACGGGCAAAACATTTTATATTTTAGATGAACCTACTACAGGTTTACATTTTCAAGATATTCAATTATTAATTGGTGTATTAAACCGATTAGTAGACAGAGGCAATACTGTTTTAGTGATTGAACATAATATGGACGTGATTAAAGTAGCCGATTATATTATTGACCTAGGTCCAGAAGGGGGAAGCGGTGGAGGGCTTATTCAATTTACAGGCACACCTGAGGAAATGATTAAAAAATCAAAAACACATACAGCTAAGTTCTTAGCACTGGAAATGAAGGGGTAAGAATCATGGGAATATGATCTATCTCGTCTTCTAGATATACATCACCTGATTGTTCAAAGCCTTGTTCGTTATAAAATTTCTTTAAGTATAATTGAGCCCCAATTTTTATAGGCCCTTTTCCAAATAATCTTTCACATTCACTAATAGAGTATTGCATTAAGGCCTTGCCAATACCTAGGCCTCTATGCCTTGGTGATCCTACCACGCGACCAATACTCTGATAACCGTCGTACATAATATCTTTATCAAATAGTCGGGTAGTGGCTACCACTTCATCTCCGATAAATCCAATAGTATGAAATGCTTTACGATCGTTATTGTCTATGTCTAAAAAAATACATTTTTGTTCTACAATAAATACCTCACTTCTTAATCTTAATACATCATACAATTCATCCACTGTTAGCTCGGAAAATGATTTAGTAACCCATCGTAAATTAGTGTTCGTATTCATAAAAACAAAAATAGGGTTTATTCAAATAAATACTCATACTGTTTTATTAGACGAAGGCTAGTTCTAATATGAATAAGTCCTACGATACCAGTGAAAAGCAGAAATACAGAAACCCCCTTTAATAAAGATAAAATAAGGGCACTAGTTATTTCTTTGGGCATAGTAGGTTGTTGTACTAAAAATTCGTCAATAAATTTTAATAAAACCAGATCGCTACTAATGAGTATGCTTATAGCGTTGATAAAAAATAAACTACATAAGAAAAAGCTTACATAGGCGTTTACTTTAATCCAATCTTTCAATTTTGAACTTTGGGCTACTTCTTTTTCAATACCCGATTTTAAAAACTTAAAACTTGCAAAAGTATAAATAACCAAACAAGCTAAAATAAATACCATAATAAGTGCGCTAGGGTTGGCCAAAGAGGAAAATAATAAAACAATATCCATGAAGGCGAAAAGCAAAGCAATGGGTATAAGTATATAAGAAAGTACCGTATATAGTTTTAATTGAGGGGCCATGCTTTCTAAAGTATTAGTCTATTATTATTTTAGTATGCTAGTATTATACTAGTATACTAGCTTGTTCTAGTCTTTTTTTAAATTCAATTTGATTTGCAATTCTTCAAACTGCTTATCGTCAATGCTGCTAGGGGCGTCTAACATTACATCACGGCCACTATTGTTTTTAGGAAAAGCAATAAAGTCACGAATACTTTCACTGCCCCCTAATAAAGCGCATAAACGGTCAAAGCCAAAAGCAATACCACCATGTGGAGGCGCTCCGTATTCAAAGGCACCTAATAAGAAACCAAATTTATGTTGTGCTTCTTCTTGGCTCATGCCCAATGCTGCAAACATTTTTTCTTGAAGGGCTCTTTGGAAAATACGAATAGAACCACCACCAATTTCATTGCCATTCAATACCATATCATAAGCATTCGCCTTGATACCTGCATAAGGATGTTCTAAATATTTAGCAGCATCTTTAATTTCTGGTGCATTGTTAATCATAATATCAATATGATCGGGCTTAGGAGAAGTAAACGGATGATGTCTTGCTACCCAACGGTTGCCTTCTTCATCATATTCAAACAAAGGGAAGTCCAATACCCATAACAATTTAAATTCATCTTCTTTTCTAAAACCTAATTGCTTGCCTAATTCTAATCTTAATTCACTAATGGCCTTTCTTGTTCTTTCTTCTGCACCTGCTAAAATTAAAATTAAGTCACCCGCTTTTGCATTAGAGGCAGCGGCAATGGCATTTAATTTATCTTCTGTATAAAATTTATCTACACTACTTTTAAAACTACCATCGGTATTACATTTAATAAATACCATTCCTTTCATACCAATTTGCGGACGCTTCACCCACTCTGTTAATTCATCGGTTTGTTTACGAGAGTATTCACTGCAACCAGGTACTGCAATAGCTACCACTGTTTCTGCTTCGTCAAACACTTTAAAATCGGCACCGTTAATAAGTGCAGCTTTATCTTGCTTCTCAGCAAATACATGCGCAGGTTTTTTCAAATTGCAAACTTCCATACCAAAACGAATATCGGGCTTGTCATTACCATACTGCCACATCGCATCTTCCCAAGTCATTCTTTGAACGGTCTCGGTGTAATCAATATTTTTAACGTCTTTAAATATGCTCTTAATTAAACCTTCAAACATATTTAAGATATCTTCTTGCTCCACAAAACTCATCTCGCAGTCTATCTGTGTAAACTCGGGTTGTCTATCGGCTCTTAAATCCTCATCTCTAAAACATTTTACAATTTGGTAGTATCTGTCATAGCCACTTACCATTAATAATTGTTTGAATGTTTGTGGCGACTGCGGTAAGGCATAAAATTCACCTGCATTCATTCTACTAGGCACCACAAAATCACGTGCTCCTTCTGGAGTAGACTTAATTAAAAAAGGCGTTTCAATATCCATGAAGCCTTTTTCATGTAAATAGTTTCTTGTAGCGCGGTTAACATTATATCTTATTGTCAAATTCTTCTTTACAGCGTTTCTTCTTAAATCCAAAAAACGGTATTTCATTCTAATATCATCTCCGCCATCTGTATCGTCTTGAATCGTGAAAGGCGGTACCAATGATGCATTTAATATGGAAAATTCAGTTACTTTAATTTCAATTTCACCAGTAGGAATATTTTCATTTTTATTGGAACGCTCAATAACGGTTCCTTTTACTTGAATCACAAATTCACGACCTAATGGTTGTGCATCTAATTGCGCTTGTAATTCTTCCCCCATTAAAAGTTGGGTAATACCATAGCGGTCTCTTAAGTCAATAAAATTAATGGCACCGAACTTACGAATGGTTTGAACCCATCCAGCCAAGGTTACATTTTTATTGACAGATTGAATAGTTAACTCTCCACAATGGTGCGTACGGTACATAAGAATCTATTGATATAGGTTTGATGAGCAAATATAGCCCAATTCATTGTAAAGTTCCTATAAGCTAGCTACTTCTTGCTTATGTCTTGGCTTATATATTAAATAGTAATAGGCTAATATTATTGAACCGGTAATAAATGGAATCATGGCTAATTCTTTCATTGCTATAGTACCCGCTACAATTTTTGTATCTACATGAAAAAATTCAGTACACATCCAAAAAGAGTTGGCCATTATCCAAACACTAATAGCTAGGTTATGACATAATTCAGAAACAATATCCCTTGTTCTCCAAGCAATAATAATAGAAATACTTAATGTGGGAATAATCATCGCAATACCTAACCAGGCAAATCCCATACACCAGGCGATATCTTTAAAAATCCAAAAAACAATATGCAAATTTTCCATTTTGCGATAAGCAATAGGAATGTTGTATAATTTTTTTTCATCTTCGTTCATGATTCAGATAATGGTTTTAATGAGTGATGTTTAAAAATATTGATTTTTTTTATTTTTCGGGAACTTTTTTTAGGAACTGATTAATTGCTTGAATCTTTGAACATCGGCCTCAGCATGAAGCGGAGCATTATGCTCAATATGTTCAATTAATTGATGGGTGAAATAAGGGGCTAATGAACAGCCCTTGGTACCCATGCCATTACAAATACCTATTTGCGCATAGCTAGGATGTAAGCCCACAAAAGGACGACGCTCGGTATTGGCAGGTCTTATACCTACTAGATGGTCCACAATAGTGTAAGGAATTTTTAGCACTGCATTGAGGCTATCGATAGTTTTTTGTTTGAAGGCATCTGTGGGTATTGTGTTTGTATAATTCCATTCAAAGCTAGAGCCCACCCAAAATAAATTTTCTTTCCAAGGCACAATGGCTAAATTATTTTTATAAATATGTTTAGCAGGAAGTCCTTTTATTTCTACAATAAGCGCTTCTCCTTTATTGGGCGCAAAGGGCAGTGTTTTAAAATAAGGGTTCATCATAGCATTTACGCCATCGCAGAAAATAATTTTCTCCGCACTAATATTATTCCATTCCAAGCCATTCTCTACTAATTTTAAATCGTTGTAATTAAAATTCGATTCGATATAATTTTCAGTGAATTGTTTTTTGCCAGTTTCTAAAAAAGCTATTAAGTCAATCCAATAACAAGCATCAATCTCTCCTGTCCCAAAATTCGTATTGAAAAAAGAGTCCCATGTTAAGGGGTTATTGTTTTTTAAATATACATTATCATGATCCATTCGATAGTCAAAGCTATCTTTCATTTGTTGTGAAGGATGAATTAATACAACAGGTGCAGCAGTAATTATTTTTGTATTTGTTTTTTCTTGAAAGCGCTCGTAAGATTCTACTGCAAAGGGAAGTAGTTCATCTATCATCCATGTTTGCACTATTCTTCTACCAGTCACAGGGTTCATTACCCCGCTTGCCACCTTGGTGGCAGAGGCAGTGCTTTTATCGTTCACAATGGCGAATGAAATATTTCTTTGCTGCAAAAAATAACCCAGCCAAGTACCCACTAAGCCTTGGCCAATGATTAAGTATTTAACTTTTTTTTCCAAAGGGAATTACTTTATTGGTGGAAATGACAAAGCTAATACTATCTTTTAGTTTGCCTACTTGGGCCACTAATATTAAATCAAAACTATCGCTGTAATCGTTAGGTACTGTAAAAGGAAACTCCACTTCAAACTTTTCATTTTTTATAGTGGTGAAATATTGGAGTGGAAAAATATTTAAAAACCAACCATCTACCGATGTCTTTGTTTGATGATTAATAAGTGATAAAACAAGAGTACCTGTTTTTTCTTTTTTTAAATTATGAATTACTTGCACTTTTAATTTAACCGACTGACCTGTTTTTAATTTTACAGGCGCTACGCAAAGTATTTTAATAGCAGGCTTCTGCTGAGCCATGCTTAATTGACTGCAGAAAAAAATGGTAAATAGGAGTAGAACGTATTTCATAGTACAAACTTACAATAAAAAAATCCCTTATCTTTTTAGGATAAGGGATGGCGAATTATATATAGAAGTTTATTTCTTTTTTAAAGCCTCAGCCATGGTAATTCCAATGTCTGCAGGACTTGCCACAACATGAATTCCGCAGCTTGCCATAATTTTCATTTTAGCAGCAGCAGTATCATCTGCACCCCCAATGATAGCACCCGCATGACCCATTCTGCGACCTGGAGGCGCTGTTTGACCAGCTATAAAACCTACTACTGGTTTTCTTAAATTATCCTTAATCCAATGGGCAGCATCCGCTTCCATGCTTCCACCAATTTCTCCAATCATGATGATACCTTCTGTCTCTGGATCATTCATTAATAATTCAACTGCTTCTTTAGTAGTAGTTCCAATGATAGGGTCACCACCAATACCAATAGCTGTTGAAACACCTAAACCTGCTTTTACTGCTTGGTCTGCTGCTTCATAAGTGAGTGTTCCACTTTTTGAAACAATACCAATTTTTCCTTTTTTGAAAATAAAGCCTGGCATGATTCCTACTTTAGCTTCTTCCGCTGTAATCACACCTGGACAGTTAGGTCCTATTAAACGAGTTGTTTTTCCTTGTAAGTAATTTTTTACTTTAACCATGTCTTGTACTGGAATACCTTCCGTAATACAAACTACTAAAGCAATACCAGCATCAGTGGCTTCCATAATGGCATCAGCTGCAAATGCAGGAGGTACAAATATGATACTCACTTCTGCGCCCGTATTTTTAACAGCATCTGCTACCGTATTAAATACAGGTTTTTCTAAATGCGTTGAACCACCTTTTCCAGGGGTTACACCACCTACGACATTGGTGCCATATTCAATCATTTGAGTGGCATGGAAGGTCCCTTCTGTACCGGTAAAACCTTGTACGATGACCTTTGAATTTTTATTGACTAATACTGACATCTGGGTTATTTTGTTATTTGTGGCGCAAAAATAGGCTAATCGAGGTTTTTTTACACTTATTTTACAACAAAAATTGAAGGTTTTTTTATAAATGGCTTTCATGTGCTACTTTTGCCGTTCCCTAAGACAAATTAAAAAAAACAATTATGGCAACAACTTCAGACATCAGTCGTGGAATGATTCTAAAATTAGACGGTAACTTATACTCTGTAGTAGAATTTGGTGAAAATAAAACTGCTCGTGCAGCAGCTAAAATCTGGGCTAAATTAAAAGGGGTAGATAATAAAAGATCTATTGAAAAAACATGGAATAGTGGTGAGAATATATATCCAGTGCGTGTGGAGAAGAAAACTTTTCAATACTTATATAAAGACGATAACGGCTACAACTTAATGAATAATGAGACTTTTGAGCAAATTGCGATGGCCGAGGAAATGATCGACGCCCCTCAGTTTTTAATTGATGGCGCTGAAGTATTTGTATTTATGAATACTGAAACCGAACTTCCTATCGGAGCAGAGCTTCCAGAAAAGATAGACGTTAAAATTACCTATTGTGAGAATGGCGTAAAAGGAGATACTGCCACTCGTGCCCTAAAAGCGGCCACCATTGAATCGGGCGCAACTGTGATGGTGCCTTTGTTTGTAAATGAGGGAGAGAAGATTAAGATTAATACCAAAAACGGAGAATACGTAGAACGTGTTAAATAATTTACCCGGGCCTTTAGAAAATTAGGCCCTGTAAATTATTTCTCTAATGATTTTAAAAATGTCCCGAAGCTTCGGGACATTTTTGTTTTCTAGCCTTAAAAATAGGCCTAAAATACTTTAAAATGCCCCCGTCTGCTCGGGGGCATTTTTGGTCAAAAAAGCCCATTTTTAATAAAAAAAGCCCTTTTTTTAGCGAAAATTCATAAAAAAAGCCCATTTTTACCCAAAATTGCTAAATATGGACTTGAAACAAATTCACGATTTAATTAAGGTAGTTAACAAGAGTAATATCGGAGAGATAAGTATCGAAGATAAAGACGGTAAAGTAACTATTAAACAAAAAGAAGAGCATGTAACTGTAAGCTCTGTGCCTGCAACTTATGCAGCAGCCCCAGTAGCCGCGCCAGCTCCTTCTGCAGCAGCCCCAGTAGCCGCGCCAGCTGTTCCAGTAGCCACTAATTTATTGACCATTAAAAGTCCAATGATTGGAACTTTTTATAGAAGAGCAGCCCCTGATAAGCCATTAATGGCCGAGGAAGGAACAGTAGTAGCGCCAGGTAAAGTGGTATGTATTATTGAGGCGATGAAACTTTTCAATGAGATTGAAAGTGAAGTCAAAGGAACCATTGTGAAAATTTTGGTAGATGATGCCAGCCCAGTGGAGTATGACCAACCTTTATTCTTGGTTCAACCAGAATAAACCTCACCCATTTTCAAATTTTAATTCAGAAAAATGTTCAAAAAGATTTTGATAGCCAATCGTGGCGAAATTGCTTTACGTATTATTAGAACCTGTAGAGAAATGGGCATTAAAACAGTGGCCGTTTATTCGACAGCAGATAAAGATAGTTTGCATGTAAAGTTTGCAGATGAAGCAGTTTGTATTGGAGGTCCCAAAGGACAAGAATCCTATTTAAATATTCCACATGTTATGGCAGCCTGTGAAATTACCAATGCCGATGCAGTGCATCCAGGTTATGGTTTTTTAGCAGAAAATGCAAAGTTTGCGCAAATATGTGCCGACCACGGAATAAAATTTATTGGGCCAACTCCTGATATGATTAATAGCATGGGTGATAAAATCACTGCTAAAGATACCATGATTAAAGCAGGTGTTCCTGTGGTACCAGGTGGAGATGGTTTGTTAGAAGATGTAAATGCAGCTAAAAAATTAGCCAAAGAAATTGGATATCCAGTTATTATAAAAGCTACTGCAGGTGGCGGTGGTAAAGGAATGCGTGTAGTTTGGAACGAAGGAGAAATTGAAAAAGCATACGATACGGCTAAAATGGAAGCAGGTGCAAGTTTTAAAAATGATGGTTTGTACATGGAGAAATTTGTGGAAGAACCAAGACATATAGAAATACAAGTAGCAGGAGACCAATACGGAAATGTTTGTCATTTGAGTGAGCGTGATTGTTCTATTCAAAGAAGACATCAAAAATTAGTAGAAGAATCTCCTTCTCCTTTTATGACTGCAGAATTGCGTCAACGTATGGGCGAGGCGGCTATTAAAGCAGCAAGCGCTATTAATTACGAGAGTGTGGGTACCGTAGAATTTTTAGTAGATAAGAATCGTAATTTTTATTTCATGGAAATGAATACCCGTATCCAAGTGGAACACTGCGTTACCGAAGAAGTGGTAAGCTATGATTTAATCAAAGAGCAGATTAAAATTGCTGCAGGTGAAAAAATTTCTGGTAAGAATTACGAGCCACAATTACACGCTATTGAATGTCGTATCAATGCAGAAGACCCTTATAACGATTTTAGACCTTCACCAGGAAAAATAACAGTACTGCATACCCCAGGTGGTCATGGTGTTCGTGTCGATAGCCATGTATATGCAGGTTATGTAATTCCTCCTTATTATGATTCTATGATTGGTAAATTAATCACCGTGGCGCAAACCCGTGAAGAAGCAATCAATACGATGTATCGCGCTTTAAGCGAGTATGTGATTGAAGGAGTGCACACAACTATTCCCTTCCATTTACAATTAATGCAGAACGAAGATTTTAGAAAAGGAAACTTCACCACTAAATTCCTTGAAACGTTTAAGATGAAGTAATTTTTTCATCGCTTTTTTTATAAATATAAAAGCTCGAAAAAATTCTCTGATGAAAATAAAAGAGGGGCCCCATAAAGGAGCTCCTCTTTTATTTAATATTGGGGTGTGAATTATCATTAATAATATTACAGGAATGCTAAATGCAATTTTGAGCCAGCTTTCGAGCACCTGACAGAGCAAGCGAAAAATTAGTATTTAGCATTCTGTTATTAAAAAAGTACTTCATAAAAAAAGGCCCCGATAAATCGGAGCCTTTTTGTTTGGGGGTTCACCTTTGGGGATCATCCTTGATATTTACTATCTCAAGAACAATAATTCTCTGTACTTAGGCAAGGTCCATAACTCATCATCTACCAACTGCTCTAATTTATCAACGTGGTAGCGGATCTTATCAAAGTATTGTGCTTTCACTTTAGCCTCGTATTCAATGGCTTTCTCTCTTGAGTTTACAATGTTGTTGGCTACTTTACGCGCTTCCACCATTGCATCTACATTATCATATACTTGTTGAATATGCGTACTCACATCTTTTAATAAAGCCAACTGACCTTTGTATAATTTTTCAGGTAAGGCTGCTTCACGCAGTAAGCTTACATTTTTCAATAACTCATTTTGATATTTAAGCGCAGATGGAATAATATGGTTAGTAGCTAAGTCACCCATAATACGTGCTTCAATTTGTACTTTTTTAATGTACTTCTCTAATTCAATTTCATAACGCGCTTCTAACTCACTGTGCGAGTAAATATTATTTTCTTTAAATAATTTTTTTGCTTTTTCCGTTACCATCGCGTCTAATGCAATAGGCGTTGTTTTTAAATTAGGCAAGCCTCTTTTCTCTGCTTCTTTATGCCACTCTTCGCTATAACCATCTCCTTCAAATAATATCTTTTTACTAGAGACAATGTATTTTTGAATCACTTGCATAATAGCAATTTCTTTCTTATCTCCTTTCTCAATTAACGCATCTACTTCTGCTGCAAATTTGTTTAAAGTATCTGCCACAATGGTATTTAAAATAGTCATTGGGTGACCACAGTTTGCAGTAGATCCTACCGCGCGGAATTCAAACTTATTTCCTGTGAAGGCAAAAGGAGAAGTACGGTTACGATCGGTATTGTCTAATAATAATTCAGGGATACTACGGTGTAAATCTAATTTTAAGATGGCTTCATCTTGTTCGTCAAACTTTGTACCTACACG
>Ga0079300_10000456_pt1 | contig 15358 bp, 39 predicted proteins | sample Wag4_2014_7_11_FD_74799 | JGI IMG/M metagenome (GOLD analysis project Ga0079300, IMG submission 74799) | Fresh water microbial communities from Ohio, USA - Utica-2 Time Series HT 2014_7_11 | ecosystem: Environmental > Aquatic > Freshwater > Water tank | place: USA: Ohio | collected 2014-07-11
GCGGGATCAGAAGAAGCAGTAGAAGAATCTGTTGATGACGCATTGTCTGATGGCAAAATAGATGCAGAGGAAGCAGAAGACATTTTAAATGAGTTAGCAAGTGATGGTGAAGTAACTGCAGAAGAAGTTCAAAATCTTGCAGATGCTTTATCCGAAGATGGAAAATTAACTAATGCAGAAAAAGAATTAGTAGCAGAGGCTCTTGTAGAGTCTATTGCTCCTGGAGAATCTTTAACTAAAGAACAAATACAAGAGGCTGGCATTGAGTATAAAGATTTGCCTGCAGATACACCTGTTGAAGTTCGTCAAGATGAAAACGGTAACGAAGTTGTTATTACTGCAGAGGTAGCATCATCTTTGGTATTGCTTGAAAATCCTGCAGAGTTATTATCAACAGCATTTTCAGACCCTGGAGCGGCTATTCAGGCACTAAGCAATATAGGCGCAGATATGTCAGATGAAGAAAGAGAAGAGGCAACAGAAATGGTTGTAGCAACAGTTGTAGCAGCAGGTGCCGCAATTAATGCAGCAGCAGTTGCCACAGGAGGAGCCACAGGAGGTGGCACAGGAGGCGGAGGAAGTTCTGGGGGAGGCTCATCAGGAGCAAATTCACCAGGTTCAAGAGGAGGTAGAAAATGGTAAGAATACTAAAAAATATCATGAAGGATATGGTTGATCAGGCATGGACCCTTCTTGGAATGTTTATTGCCTGGGTAGTTTTGGACGGAAGTGCTAAAACTATAGTTGGTTATGGAATTATAGCTACTACTGCTCTATGGATAGCAACTAGCCCTATCAGAAATAAAGACTCAGAATAGGGTATAATAGTGGTATGAGGAAATTAATCACTATTGCCCTATCTGGGCTATTAATGCTATCATTAACTGGATGCGACTCTTTAAATAGATATCGCTATGAATGCCAAGATCCTAAAAATTGGGAAATTGCAGCATGTAATCCTCCAGAATGTGAAGCCTCACAGACTTGCACAAAAGATGTAATAAAAATTACACCTACTACACCAGAACAGGAAATAACAAATGGCTAAAGAAAGATTAACGGCTGCAGACTTAGATGCTCGTTTAAAGTTTATTCTAGGAATAACTCTTGGAGGCATCTTGTTTCTAACAGCAGTCGGAATTATTTATGGACTATTGTTTGTAACACAACCTATCGGAGCTCAGTCAGAAAATGACAAAATGTTTTTTAATGTTCTAGGAAGTATTGCAACATTTATTACAGGAACCCTTGCAGGAATTTTGATTGGCAACTCAGGTGCCAAGGATATTATGGCGGCTCAAATACAAAACAAAGAAGTAGATGCAAAGAATACACAGGCGGACAAGAAGCTTGAAGCAGAAATTGATGCAACTGCAGCACGTTTAGCGGCAAAGCCAGACGGAGAGATGCCAGCAGAACAACCAGTTGATACAGATTGGGACAAAGAATAATGGCAGACCAAGGCACAGCAGCACGTTTAATTGAAGTTGCTACAGCAGAGCTAGGAACTATTGAAGGTCCAAAAGATAACGAAACAAAATATGGCGCTTTTATGAAAGCTAACTTCCAACCATGGTGCGGAAGTTTCGTCAACTGGTGTGCCTCAGAATCTGGCGTAAAAATTCCTAACACTGTTTACACTCCAGCAGGAGCAGCAGCATTTAAGAAAGCTGGCGCATGGATTGATGGAGACGTTGCAGATCCAGAACCAGGAGATATAGCCTATTTTGATTTCCCATCAGATGGTGTCGATAGAATTTCTCACGTTGGAATTGTTGTAAAAGATAACGAAGATGGAACTGTCTGGTGTATCGAAGGAAACACTTCTTCAAAGAAAAAGGGAAGCCAAAGAAATGGCGGAGAAACTTGCAAACAACTTCGTGCTTATAAGAAAAACAAAGCTGGAGTAATGATTTCAATTGTAGGATTTGGCCGTCCAAAGTTTAAGGGAGCAGGCTCAGCAACTCCTGCAGAACAAAAGCCTGCTAAGGCTAAAGCAAAAGTATGCCCAACCTGCGGTAAGTAAATGAACACATACAAAGTTAAGCTTGAAGTAACGGCAGAAGTAGAAGCCTTTGATGAGAGCGATGCTTTAGAGTATGCTAATGATATATTTGGCGTAGACGATGAAATTAAAAACGTTAAAGTAGTTAGCGTTAAGGAAAAATAATGGCAACCGAAGGATACAAACCAACTTCAGGAATGCAATCTGCAGCCCGCCGTGCAATTAAATTAAAAGAAGAAGGCAAGGCTAAGGGTGCGGGAACGGCAGTAGGCTGGACTCGTGCAGGACAGCTAGCAAGAGGAGAGACTTTAAGTCTATCAACAGTTAAAAGAATGTATTCTTTTTTTTCACGCCATGAGGTAGATAAAAAAGGAAAAGACTTTAATAATGCAGAAAACCCATCTAATGGCAAAATTATGTGGTTGGCTTGGGGTGGGGACGCAGGGTTCTCATGGTCTAGAAAAATAGTAACAAGGGAGAAAAACATGAAAAAGAATTTAGAAATGCAGGAAATGGTAGAAGAAATTAAAGGCATCTTAGAAGATGTAGTAAATCCAATAGAGACAGTGGTTGAAATTACAGAGGATGATTTAGCAAAATCAATAGATCCTAAGCCAGAAGATCTTACAGATGAAGAGATTTCAAAGTCATATGAGTCAGATAATGAAGACGAAGACAAATGGGATAATATGGAAAAAGCCTGTTGGTCAGGATATGAGCAGCAAGGAATGAAAGATAAGGGTGGCCGTAAGGTTCCTAATTGTGTTCCTATTAAAAAGTCTGCGGACGAGGCTCCAATTAACGAAGCAGAAAAAGAAGTAAATAAGTCCATATGGGGTGGAGCTTTTCTTAGATAATCATTGACATAACCGCAGGTTCTACTGTATAATATATATTAGTGGGATGCTGCGGTTTATGTTTGAGGAAAAATGTTAAATCTAACAGAACTAGGTGTCGAAGTCTTTATCAAGAAGGCTAAGAATGTAACCCCTTATTGGGATAATTACGATCTTATAATTTGGAAAAAAGATAGTGGCGGGTTTACCAGCATAAAAGGAATGTTCAAAGAGAACACCTGGGGAACAGCAGAACGAATTGCAGTTGCCGCCAATGGAACATGGAAGCTACCCACTAAGTATGTCAGACATTTTAAGTAGTTTAGGAATAGATCAAGATTCTTTAGATTGGTTTCATCTTGCTATATGCAGAGGAATGAACACTGATTTGTTTTACGAGAAGTATGAGTCCGATTCTAACATAGCAAAGAACATAGATGAGATGTGTTTAAGTTGTCCAGTAATTAGCATGTGCTATGAATCTGGAGTTGAAGGAAATGAATACGGTGTATGGGGCGGTGTATACTTGACATCTGGATCAATTGATAAGTCTAAGAATCTGCATAAAGATCAAGACCTATGGAAGAAGTTAAAGAAGAAAAATGTTTATTGATAAAAGCCAAGACAGGCTAAAAGAACATTTTAAGTACGGGGTCAACGAATGGACTGGCGAACCCAATAAGCCAGTATTTTATACCCCAGAGATGAAAAAGGCTGTTCATCAAATAAAGAAGCCTTCGATGCTTTTGATGGACATAGTAATGTACCCACAGTTTTTAGCACTACGATTATATGAAGATAATTTTTTACAGTTTGAGGGAACCAAAAAAGAAATGGTTATTGATTATGTAGGAAAGGTCAAGCAACTGCTTGAATCATATGGAGTAAGATGCGTACTGGAGGGCAAGCCTAGTGAAAGAGTATTATGATATCACCCACATTGTTTTTATTCATGCAGAAGATCTTCATGGAACTGTGGAAAAACTTGGTGCATACGCATCAACTGTTAGTTATACCAAAGATGGGATAGAGTACAAAGAGCTTATGGAAAACGAAGAATTTACAATTGTAGATGAGATAGTATTTACGCATATTGAGGACTCAAACTAATGGAAAAGATATTGTGCTATAGCTGCAATAAATCTAAAAATAAACTAGAAGCAAAGAAATCTGCACTACTTCCAATTAATTTGCTAATATGTGAAACATGTATTTCTAGTAAACTAGAGCCTAGATGGGTAGTAATTTTGGCTGGAAGATCTAATGGATCAGATTATGTCAAGGAATTTATTATTAAACGTCGTTATTTGGGCAATGAAATATCTGCATCCGAGCTATTAGTTTAAACTAATACTAAGGTATAATTAGTTTATCATGGACTATACTTCTGTCATTCTTGCTATTTCTGCTGCTATATTAAGCGGTCTAGGAACGGCAATAATAGCAGGAATAAGGGATGTTGCCAAGGAAAGAAATAGGCGAGCAGAGCGTGAGCAAGATCATCTTAAAATAGATTTAAGAGACCTTAAAATTGAATTATATAAAATTGAAAAAGAATTAACCGAATGGAAAGATAAATATTATGATGCCATTCAACAGCTTATATCCGTAAAAGCCGAGCTTGAAGAAGCTTTAATTCTGGTAACCCATGCCGAACATCATTTTGACGAGCTGGACACATAATTTTAAATTTAGTATACTAGCAATATGACCTGCATAGTAGCCATTGCCCAAAACGGAACCGTATATATGGGTTCCGATCACGCCGCATCAGATGATAAAACTGGCTTGATCCTGTCAAGAAAAGAGCCTAAAGTTTTTAAAGTTGGTCAGTATGGAATTGCATTTACCGATTCTTTTAGAATGGGTCAGATTCTTCAATACTCATGGACTCCACCAAAATATACTCCGACAAAAACTAATTCTGGATTAGATAAGTTTATGAGAACTAAGTTTATTGATTCTGTTAAAGTTGCATTTAAAGATGGTGGGTACGGAAGTATTGGAGCTTCTTCTGAAGAAGACACTGGCGGTATTTTTATAGTTGGGGTTTGCGGAAGACTCTTTACCATAGATGAAGACTTTCATGTTGGAGAGAATGTTGTAAATTATATGGCGGAAGGCAGTGGTGGAATGATAGCGCTTGGAGCCTTACATGCAACAAAGAAGCAAAGAAACCCTAGACTTAGACTAAAGGCTGCATTAGAAGCAGCAACTGAGTTTAATATGAGCGTAGCAGCACCCTATACATATATCCAAGTTTAAGGTATAATAGATTTATGAAATGGTTCTCTCGTCTTTCTGCTCTCGCATTTGGACTACTTACTTTAGGGGTAGTCAAAGACCTTCTTGAAAGAAACAGAATTCTTGTTATTAACGATGAAGATGAAGAAGACAAAGAAGATATTAATAGTCAGATGAGACCCCATAACTATGGCTCTGCAATGGATCTTAGAGGCACTCCAACACATGTATGCCCATGCGGTAGCATCGTCTGGGACCTTAAAGTAATATTTCAAGAGGGTGAGATCGCAACTTATTTTCTAGATATGGAATGTTTTAGCTGTGGTAGTTTGGCAACTGCGCCAACACCAATAGACGTATTAGGAACGGAAGAATGAGAAAATCTGAAAGAATTAGATTACTTGAAATGGAAATGCTTAGAATGCAGTTTCAAATCGAATATTTAAATACAGCAGTAAGATTGCTGTTAGATGAAAGCAAGGTAAGCGGTCCAGATATGGACGCTGGCAAATGGTACAAAGCTAAACTAAATAAAGATAAGTAGACTATTGACAAGACTAATCGAATTTAGTATCATTACGATATGAACAAAAAACTAATATCGGCTCTAGCAGCCATTGCAATACTGATTCCTGCATCCGCTCAGGCGGCATCGCTACAAAATAAAACTGTAGCTCATCCAACCATAGCAATTTTAGACACAGCGTTGGACACCTCTTTACCAATCTTTAAAGACCGAATTTTATTTGAAGCTTGTGTAACACAATGGTCTTCTTGCCCTAATGGTTTACCTGAAATGGAAGGAACTAATTCTTCAACTCTTCCAGCAACTGTTATGAGCAAGAACGGTTTTGATCATGGAACTCAAATGGCTTCATTAGCAATTGCAACCAACCCTAACGTAAAGATAGTATTTGTTAGAATTATTGGTGCAAACGCAACTGGTCTACGCCAATCATCTGGTGAAGAGACAGTATATAATGCCCTTAACTGGGTAATTCGTAACAAACAAAAGTTTAACATCCAAGCAGTTTCTATGTCTTTGGGTCACACTGGTGCAAGATCTGCTACATCTGATTACTGCCCTAAGACTCCAATTACTGAAGGAAAGATCAAGGAATTGATTAGCTTAGATGTACCAGTATTTTTCCCTACAGGAAATAACAGGGACTATCAAAGAATTGATTGGCCATCATGTATTCCTTCATCAATTGCAGTTGGAGCTACAATGCCTGCTGGAACAATTGCAATCTATTCCAACCATGATCCGCTACTCACAGACTTCTTTGCCCCAGGAACGGTCAGAGCAACCACCGTAGGAAACAAAGTTGTTAATATCGCTGGAACTTCTGCCTCAGCAGTTATTGCTGCAACATCATGGGCAACAGTTAAATCAGCAAAACCACATTTAACATATGAACAGATATACACACTACTATCTGTTACGGCTAAACCAACTTCTAATTCAAAAATTACAGGTGGAAAGCTTATTAACCTACAAGGAGCTCTAAATGGATAAGAAGGTAAACTTAACGGTTTTAGAAGAAATCATTAAAGATGTTTCTGTGCTAGTCTATGACAAGTGGTCAGGGGCTTTGCCAGATGATCAGAAAACACCACAGGCTCTAGAAACTTTACAAAAAAATTCTTCTGAGTATACTCTATTCATTGTTCAGAATTTTATCAATAAGTTTAATGAGGCAGCAGAAGAATTAAAAGATCAGCCTGAATAAAAATGATAATCACAGATGAAACATTTAATACTGTAGTAGAAGGTAATGAATTGATTCTTGTCGACTTTTGGGCAGAATGGTGCGGTCCCTGTAAAATGGTATCCCCAGTCCTGGACGACATATCAAAAACCACTGGGTTACTGGTCGGTAAGTTAAATGTTGATGAGAATCCTGAAAAGGCACAGGAATACTCTGTACAATCAATACCGACTATGGTATTATTTAAGAATGGAAAGCCAGTCCATACAGTGCAAGGCGCAAAGCCCAAGCATAAACTCATGAAGGAGTTTGAGGAATGGCTGAACTAGAGTTTGATGAATGGATGTCATACGGGATTGAAAAAGGTTGGTGCGGACCCCCTGTATGCAGTACACACGACGGACTACCAATGTCTGAGCAAGAAGATGTAGAATTTGGCGAAGGTCAAGACCCCTGCATTCATATTGTTCGAATGTATGAAGACATTGATACGAAAAAAGAAATTGAGTCTAATCACTCACCGACCCAATGGCGGAACTCATACATAAACTAAAATTCTAGCTCAGAAAGAGTTAGAGTAAGAAGGAGAATAAATTAAATGAAGTCATTTAAGAAAGTATCGCTAATCATCGCTGCAGCCCTGACTAGCACAATGCTTGTAGCACCATCGGCTAACGCCAATGCAGGCACCGTTACATTAACGGTTGCAGGCTCTGCAGCAACAGGTGGAACAGTAGTAACAACTCCTGTATCACTACCCGTCCCAGCAGATAACAGTGTAGATGCAGCAGATGCATTGAAGATTGCCGTAACAGGCGTAGACACTGGAACAGTAGTAACAGCAGTTGCAGTAAATGCAACACTTGTTCCTGCCCTATCAGCAACTGGTGCAGCAGTAACAGCATCATCTGGAACCTCAACGCTATCAATTGCAACAGGAACTGGAACATCAGCAGACTTTTATGTATATACTAAAAGTACAGCAGTAGGATCAGTATCGATTACCCGTGCTGGAACTACAACAATTTATTACGTACAAGGTACCGCAGGTGCTTTGAACTCAATTACACTAACCGCTCCTGCATCAGCAGCAGCAGGTACATCACAGGTACTTAAGGTATCTGGATTTGACGTGTTTGGTAATCCAAAGGGCGGAGCCACAATTAATACTTTGGTTTCAAGCTCTGGAGTAGCACTATCAACAGCGCTAACTACTGACACAGCAACAGCAACACTTGGAACAAAAGAGCAGACTGTAACAGTACCTGCAACTGGTTCAATCACAGTAGTTGCGTATGCAACAGTAGCAACAGCCGTAACAGGCTTAGCAGCACCAGTCGGTTCTGTAAGCGCTACAATTGTAGTACGTGATATTGCAGCAGAACTTGCAGCAAAGAATGCAGAGTTGGCAGTAGTTAACGCAGCACTAGCATCAGAAAGAGCTGGTCGTGCAGCCGATAAAGTTGCAGCAGATAAGGCACTTGCAGATGTAAAGGCCTCATCAGATACAGCAACAGCAACCTTGAAGGCAGAGAACGAAGCCCTAAAGAAGACTATTGCAGATCTAAAGACAAAGTTCAACGCTTTGGCTAAAAAGTGGAATGCTAAGTTCCCTAAGCTAAGAGTAAACTGGATTAAGTAATCCAAATATTGTTCGTGGGGCAGGGGAAACCTTGCCCCATTGACATATAAATGATAGAATAGTGCTATGGACCAAAACAGTGATCATAAACTAGATCAGTATTTTGAAAGTAAATACAAACAAGAAATATTAGAACAAATAAATAATCTTGAGCTTCCAGCTAATTGGAGCCCAAAACAAGTAATAGATTATATTACTTACAAGATAGATAGGAAATAAAATGTTTAATAAAATAAGATTATGGATGTTAGAAAAGCAAGTTAGGGCTATGGTTGCAGACGTTCCAGTCAAAGCTCCAGTTAAAAAGGCTACAGTTAAGAAGACAACTGCAAAGAAGGTTGCCAAGAAGGCTCCAGCTAAGAAGACAGCTAAGAAGGCTGTAAAGAAGAAGTAAATGGGAAAACATTTAGATAAAGTTAAAAAAGCTTTAGAGCAAAGAATTGCTGCAACACCAAACGGGGCGGGATTCAAGAAGCCTGGATCAATGAATAAGAAGAAGACAGGATACCGTGGCCAAAAAGCCAAAGGCCCCTCTAAATAATGTTTAGCGGATTATGTGAAATGGCGGGATGCGGTAAAAAAGCAACTAGACTTACTTCAAAGCCAGAGGGCCCGATCATAGATATTTGTGACGATTGCTGGCATCAGATATACCGATCCTAATCAACTAAATGCTATAATAGACTCATAGATGGATTTCTAGACCCATCTAAATACAACCTATAGGAGTAATAAAATGACAGACGGAATTAACTTAACAGGCTTTAACGAAACAAAGCCAGGAGCAACAAACAACTTGGATCTAAATCCAACAGGACAAGCTCCAGCAGCAGCATTCCCAGCAACAGATAAGTCATCACAAGATGGCGCAGGACTTGGAAACAACGGTAAGTAATAGTGTGCGTTGAATGTGGATGCGAAGCATTTGGTAGCGAAACTGGTATTGTTCCAGTAACTATCACTGATGTTTCAAGAGATGGTGAATCAGGTTTAACATTAAACATGACTTCAACACCTGAGCAGACAAGACAATTTATTAATGAGTGAGAATGGCACAGGAATGGCTACTCCACCAAATAATCAACCATCTGGTGCAGTAACATCTCAAGAGACAGCAAGAAAGAAGCCTACACAGGGCAAGTTTAGATCTGGAATTACAACTCCAAGACCGCCAACAAAAGTTGACACCAACAGACATGGCATTCGAAGAGAAACAGTTTTAGGTCCAAAGAAGACTGGTAAGCCAAAGAAAGTTTAATTAAGTATTCCCCACTGCCCTGCAAACGCAGGGCTGGTGGGGATCTTTATTGGAGAAAATATGTGTAAGCAATGTGGGAACTGCTCAAAAGAACACACTACAACAATAGACGATGCTATTGACAAAACCCTAGACGATATTATATAATTATAATCTACGAGAAGAGTTGGCGTGAAAAATAAAGACAAGATAACCTTTGTAAGCACGGTTCCAGGACTAGAAAGCATTGAAGAGTGTATCCCAAAGCCATCAAAAAACTTTATCCCAGAGTGGTTTAAGGAAATCCCTTCTAATAGAACTGATACAGTAAGAGTATGTCCTTCATTCCCAGACTATTTCTCCTTGGGATATATCATGCCAATGTGGACAGATACTATTTTGAGGGTTGATCAAAAGGGTCCATTCTGGTCAGTCATGCAAACCGACTACTCTTGGGATTACCATGGAGATAATCAGTTTATAGATTGGTGCTACCCTAATCTTAGAGGAGTTGAAGCTCAGTTTGTATTTAAATCAGAATCGCCTTGGAAAATAATTACCCCACCAGGATGGTCTGTATTGCAACTACCACTATTCTATCATTTTAACAAAGGTTTCTCTGTTCTTCCTGGTATTTTAGATACTGATGTGCATCACGAAACCAATCATCAGGTCATGTATCATGGAGATGGCGAAGATGTAGTAATTAAGGCGGGAGACCCTTTTGCTCTATATATTCCTTTTAAGAGATCAGAAAAGTTAAAGAGCGAAGTAAGGTATCAGACTGAAGAAGATAAGTATATGTTTAAGGCAAAACATTTAGATTTAAATAAACATTTTAGGCCTAATGGGGCTTATAGATCTCTTCAAAGAAAAAGAGATAAAGAATCTGAGCAGAACAAGGGGCGATGGCCTTGGACGAAGACCCAAAAGTAATTGAAGAAATTGAAAAAACTTATCTAGAGTTTGATCAGGTAATGGAAAACTTATCTTCAGATAAGCCTAAGTCACCTCCACCCTGGGTAGTAACAGATCCCTTGGATCCAAGGTATTTTGACATTGATGAAATTTTAGAAAGGCTTAAGTATACAGATGATTAATATTAAATCTATTGTATGTATGATTAAAGATCATGTTTTAGTTGAGGCAGGAACCTGCCCATTTACGGGATCAACCTATCAGTATTGTGAAAGATGTAGCGCAATGATTCCAATTCAGAAAGCGGAGTAATGAACAAGAAAATGATAACCCTTGCAGCAGGCGTAGTATCTATTGCCATCATTGGCTATTTAGTATATAATAGTTTTAATCAATTAAAAGATATTGATTATGATCTATTCGATATAGAAGATATTGACGAATAGTGAAGCGAAAAGTGCGTCGAAAAGAGAGAACCCATGACTAATCCTGATCGAGACCGATCAATGCGTCTTAAATTAGCTATAGAAGATATGCTAAAAGATATTGATATGAGCGGAGAAGAGTGGAATGACCGTGATAAAAACGGAATTGCATATTGGGAGAAATATTCAGAAGAGGGGACTAATTAATGTATTGGTCATATATACTCGCCGTTATCGGCGTAGCAGGCATATACTTTGTAGGTCGCAAGACAATCTGGGGATGGTGGGTGCTTTTATTTAATGAGGTATTATGGATTACATATGCTTTAATTACTAATCAGTATGGATTTATCCTATCGGCAATAGCCTATGCCATAGTCTATATTAGATCTTATATACACTGGTCTAATGATAAAAAGCTTGACATAAATAAACTACTAGAAAACCAGAGGGACTTTGAATGATTGATAGATTAGTTAATACTTTATTTAGGTGGGGCAGACTAAGAGAAGCTTTATTTGCAGAGGTGCATCTATACGATTATTTAGATGAGATTATGGCGGACCCAGAGTCTATGAATACGGGAGCATCTTATTGGCCAGATATAGATGGATGGAGAGGCTGGAGCCAAGATGAAGAGACAAATAAGTATTACTTCAATGACGTCCCAGAAGATAACTGCATGGACGCAATTAAAGCATTAGAAGAGATGAATGCGTAGATATAGTATAATAGATACATATGAGAAGATTACTGGATAAATACGGATTTGGCGGAGTAGAAGAGTTAGACTCTCCTATGGATTTAATAATACATACTAAAGCTCCTGGAAAATGGAGGCTTATAGATATGGAAACTGGTCAAGAATATATAGGGACCTCGTCTCATAATGAATATGGATGCTGGATCAGAGTTAAAAATAAAGTCCATGAATAAAGAAATAACCTGCCTACAGCTATGGAAGACTTGGCTTGGAACTGAGCCAAACAATCCATATGTGCTAGAGGCCCAAGAGCGAATATCTCAGTATTCAAAGCAAGACTGGGCTGATATGGCGGAAGAGGCAATAGTTATGGTCTCTGATATGGGCAATAAGGTTAAGAACAATTTAGGGGAATTTACAGAGCAAGACTTTGATAGGCTATGTGCTCATCTCCAAGACTGGTTTTTCAAGGTCGATAAGGTAGTCATAGATAGGCTAGGGTTTGCTAGTGTATTTATCCCAGAGTATGTTTCGTTTTTGAATAAATACGGAGATGGGCTAAATCTCTACGTTTACAGGATGTGTAGGAAGTATGCATATAAAGTGGCGGGGTGAACAGAATGGATCCCCTATATACATATAACTATATATGTATGAAAGATAAGTCAACGCTAAACCTTGAAATAAGTAAACCATTAGACTATAAGCCTAAATGTCTTAAATGTAATTCTAGTCGACTAATATTAAGATATACTATTATAGATGGTCAATTATGGTTAAATAACTCAGTATTGCACGAATAGTGAAATCGTCGGCGAGAAGAACACCCCTTGTCAGTACCTGACAAAAATGCTATAATAAACATATGATGCATACACTGGAAATACCTGACCCATTTGCCACATTTGTGGCTAATAAATATGCCAAATTTAAGGGCATGCAGTATGACTTCTTTGCCAGAGAATGGCATCTAAAAGCTGCTTGCTGTGGGGAAGATCTATATGCTCCTAATAGGAAGACTATGACTAAGATCAGACTTTATCATACTAGAAATGAATGCATGGGAGGATACTAATGAGTCATCCAACCTGCATCACTTATAGGTGTAAATATGAACTAGACCTTGATGGTCAAATAACCTGTGTAGTGTGTGGCTCCAGAGATACTGATCGTGAAGTAGGATATTCCACAGGCAAGTGGTCAGATGATGATGATTTTGGAATAACTCCATTTCTAGGACCAATGAGATAAAGGCGGGGAGGCCGAATAATGTTAGAACTATCACTAATAGCCATTACATGGTATATAACCAAGCTATACTATACAAGGTCATTCACCCTTGATTTAGACGATATTGAAGAGAATGGTCTAATCCAGGTAATTTGCAGCAAATGTTCCAGATCAGGATATGTTCTCTCAGATCATATGAGAACTCCCTATTACTGCGTCTCCTGCAAATAGACCAAAATAGACCCATATCCCTGGTTCCCCCCTCATTTAAACACCTCTCTAATACCCCTTAGAAGGCTTATTTGACTGCATAGATAGTCAGATCATAGAAAATAATTACTATTAAAACTAAACCATTTACTATCATATTATATCTATTTAGATATATGTGTAATGGGGCATGGCCTCCATAAGCCCCCATTTTAATCCACTTTGCTCCACATAGACCACATATGCCTATCATATTTCAGGGATCCTGTCAATAGCCTCGTAAAGAGCATATTTTGCCCACATTGTCAATAGATTTCTATAGAAAAATTTTGACCAATTCTGGGTATATTATGCCAGATTCATTATATGTTCTGGATCATTCCATATAGATTATATTAGATTAAATATACTTTCTTCTAGAATTTGAGGGATTTTTTAGAGCTCGTCGTAAATGGAATATATGGCCCACAATTTCAGGGACTTTTTTTGATCTGTCGTAAAGGGGAAATTTGGCCCACATTTTTTCCACAAAAAAATCCACAGGCTGTGGATAAACCTGTGGATAATTCTGGGCTATATTAGATTACATTGATCTACATTCCCTGGTTTACAAATGTATTAGATTTATTATTTGTTTCGTGTAGCCAAGAGTATCTATATGATTGTTCTTGTTCTTGTGGTAGGGCCTTTACGAATGCCCGCCTTTGATTTGGAGTCATAGGCAGTTTAACATTCTTTAATTCATTCTCATTGTTAATCTTATCTATAACTAAGTCTAACTTAGAAGCAATAGCAAGGCCTTCTGATATCGCCCCACCCGTTTCCAGTTCTCGGTCATATCGTCTTGCCTGCTTCTCGATAACCCACGCAACGACCTCCATAACACGGTCTAGGGTGTATGTAGGCTGGTCTGCGAGATACCTGCCTAAAGCGGCAGGATTGAAGAAATGGTCTTCTACTGAATTAGTTAGTAGTTCTGCTATCTGCTGTTCTTTAGTTTTCATATTCCGCCTTTTCTCTATGACCTATGATTATAGCACGAGGGACTGACATTTAGCCAGCCCCCCGTGGTCAAACAACCAACTACTTCTTTGGTGCCTTGGCCTCTGCCTCAAATGTGATCCCGTTTGTCTGAGCATCTGATAGAGCCTTTACTGCTGCAGCTGAGAAGCGCCCACGCTTGCCAACTGTAATTCCCTGCGCCTTTAGATATTCACGCTTTGTCGCCATTTTGAATCCCCTTTCAAGAGATGTTTATATTTATTATATCAACTATTTACGATATTGTAAATAGCTTTCCGCCTAGATATTAAGTTGTAAATCTATCTCGGTATCTTCATCTAAGAATACGTCTGTAGCCTCAATGATGTCACCTGTAGTAATTTCATTCCAATCTGTTTCTGGACGAAGGTTCGCAATCTCCGCTGCCTGATATTCGTCGGCAGCCGAAACAATTGTGTAGTAATTTGTGTACTTGGTTCCAAACACTCTATACAGAGGCATATGACAACTCCCTTTCATTCCATTCCGCTAATGTCCTGACAGTAAAGTCTTTCCCTAGATTGTAGCAGAACTGGACCGCTTCGGTCAAACTTTCTGTCTCATATATTGGGACAGATAAAGGTATATCTGTTTTATCATAGACTTCAAATAGATCAATTCCTCCAGGTGAGCAAGAATACTCAACTTCCAGGATTTCCAAGCTAGGCTCATAATTAGTCATTTTGGCCCTCGTCCCCTTCCATTCTATCTCTTATTAGTTTAGATATAATATTATGTGCTTCAATATTCTCAGTTTCAGATCCACCCCACAAAAGCTTTTGGGCCTTGTTTAATTGATCATTGATGTACTCATCACTCATCTTCATCTTCTTCCTCCTCATCATCTTCGAACATTGTGTCAACAATGTATTCACGGTTCAACATCCATTCAAGGACGTCGTCGTTATGTTGTTCCGCCCCGTATTCCAGGGAGAACCCGTGGCCTGCAGATACAGCCTCACAGAGGTTGTCCCACATTTGGTCTTGTGTTACCTTGACCTTGTATGTCTCATCTTCCATTATATTATTAATGGTCGACCAAGTCCATAGCCAGACTAAAGATAGTCCTAGGTCCGTTGTGTCTAGAATCTTTAAACATTCGTTTAGTTTATCTTTATCTTCAGGCTTCATTACGTGCTCCAATCGCAAATGATA
>Ga0079300_10000458_pt1 | contig 15312 bp, 11 predicted proteins | sample Wag4_2014_7_11_FD_74799 | JGI IMG/M metagenome (GOLD analysis project Ga0079300, IMG submission 74799) | Fresh water microbial communities from Ohio, USA - Utica-2 Time Series HT 2014_7_11 | ecosystem: Environmental > Aquatic > Freshwater > Water tank | place: USA: Ohio | collected 2014-07-11
GGACGGGGTAGAGCCACACGAACTTCATCCGGCGGCGGCGACCTTCGATGACCATCCAGATGGAGGCCGTCCACCCGACGATCAGGATGTCGAAGGCGATGGAGCGCGCGCCGGGGTTGGCCACCGTACCGCGCAGGAAATCCAGGAACCCGCCGGCCGCCGCAGGACCAAGATAGGCGAGGTTCTGGCTCCAGGTCAGGACCAGGCCGATAAGGCCCAGGACCAGGTAGACCAGGGCAAGGGAACGGCTCTGCATGGGAACTCCCGGCTCAGCGCACGTAGCTGGCGCCATTGATGTCGAGGACGGCCCCCGTCATCGAGGCTGGCGCTTCGAGGGCGAGGAATACGACGGCGGCGGCGACCTCCTCTGGGTCGGCAACCCGGCCGAGGGGAATGTCGGCGAGCAGGCCCGCCCCGCCGCGGCTGGCGAGGTAGTCGTCCGCCATGCCGGTCAGGGTGAAGCCGGGGCAGACGGCGTAGGCCAGAACCCCGCGCGCAGCGAAGCCCCGGGCGATGGACTTGGTCATGGCCACCATGCCGGCCTTGGAGGCGGCGTAGTGCCAGTGGGCGGGAGAGTCGCCCCGATAGGCCGCGCGGCTGGCGACATTGATGATGCGCCCTCCCCCCGGCCGTTCAAGGAAGTGGCGCACGGCGAGGCGGGAGAGGTCTGCGGCGGCCTTCAGGTTGATCTGGAGGGTCCGCGACCAGGCCGCATCCCAGTCCTCGTCCGGGAGATCGATCCCCGCAGGCTCGAAGACGCCTGCATTGTTGATCAGGACATCAACACGGGAATCCAGCTGTTCCAGGGCCCGAGACCAGAGCCGGCTTGCGGCCTCCGGGTCCGCCAGATCCGCCCCGAAGACGTCGGCACCGTCCGCACGGCCATGACCGATCACCCGCGCGCCCCGGCGGGCAAGGGCTGCGGCGATTGCCGCACCTATGCCCCGGGTGGAGCCGGTGACGAGGACGCGGGGGCCAGTAACGCTCATGCGGCCAGCCGAGCCCTCGCCGTTGCGGACGCCAAACGCCTTCGCGTCAGCGCGGCAGGCGCGAAGTCCCCATCAGGAAGGCGTCAACGGCGTGGGCGCACTGGCGGCCCTCGCGGATCGCCCACACCACCAGAGACTGGCCGCGCCGCATGTCGCCGCAAGTGAAGATCCCGGGCATCGAAGTCTGGTAGGAGACCGTGTCCGCCTGGATAGCGCCGCGCATATCGAACTCAACGCCAGCCTGTTCGGTGAATTCGGACTTCCGGGGCCCAACGAAGCCCATGGCCAGGAGGACGAGGTCAGCCTTCAGCTGGAACTCGCTGCCCGCGATTTCCTGCATGTGTTGGCGACCATCGACGCCCGTCACCCACTCCATCCTCACGCATTCCAGCGCCTCTACACGGCCATTGGAGCCCACGGCGCGCTTGGTCGCGATGGCGAATTCGCGATCACAGCCCTCCTGATGGCTGGAGGAGGTGCGGAGTCGCAGGGGCCAGTCCGGCCAGGTCAAGGACTTGTTCTCCCGCTCCGGCGGCCGGGGCATGATCTCCAGCTGGGTCACAGAGGCGGCACCGTGGCGGTTCGAAGTGCCGATGCAGTCCGAGCCGGTATCGCCGCCGCCAATGACCACCACATGCTTGCCAGTGGCCGAGATACCGCCGTTCGGTGCGGCGCGGAGCTCGTCATCCCCTGCCACCCGCTTATTCTGCTGGGTCAGGAAATCCATGGCGAAATGGATGCCACCAAGCTCCCGGCCTTCGACCAGGAGGTCTCGGGGAACCTCGGCTCCGCCGGCCATGACCAGGACCTCGTAGTCATCCATCAGCCGCTGGACGGTGACGTTGACGCCAACCTCGAAGCCGGTGCGAAAGATGACCCCCTCGGCCTCCATCTGCTCAACCCGGCGGTCGATGATGTGCTTTTCCATCTTGAAGTCAGGAATGCCGTAGCGGAGCAAGCCGCCGATCCGGTCGCTCTTCTCGAAGACTGTCACGGCGTGCCCGGCCCTGGCCAGCTGCTGGGCGCAGGCGAGTCCCGCAGGACCCGAGCCCACCACGGCGACCCGCTTGCCCGTGCCGCGCGGCGCCATCTGCGGGGTGATCCAGCCTTCTTCCCAACCCCGGTCGATGATCTGGCATTCGATCGTCTTGATGGTGACCGGCGTATCCTGGATGTTCAGGGTGCACGACGCCTCACAGGGTGCCGGGCAGATGCGGCCGGTGAACTCCGGGAAATTGTTGGTGGACAACAGATTGTCCAGGGCGGCCTTCCACTGCTCGCGGTAGACGAGGTTGTTGAAGTCCGGGATCTGGTTGTTCACCGGGCAACCGTTGTGACAGAACGGAATCCCGCAATCCATGCAGCGGGACGCCTGATCCACCAGTTCGGCGGTCGGCAGAGGGTTCACGAACTCGCGGTAGTTGCGAAGCCGCTCCTGGGCCGGTTGGTAGTCGCGGTCGCGCCGGGCGACTTCAAGAAATCCTGTCGGCTTTCCCATGTCTTGGCTCCTTACTCCGCCGCGACAGCGGCGCCAGCCCGGTGGGAGGCGGCCATGTCGGTGAGGGCCCGGCGGTAATCCTTGGGCATGACCTTCCAGAACTGGCCGAGGGCGGTGTCCCAGGTCTCGAGGATCTGGGCCGCCCGACGCGAGCCCGTATGTAGCAGGTGGCGCTCGACCAGGATGCGAAGGCGCTCGGCATCGTGGAAGAGCATGTTCCCCATGCCGGCGTCATCGACGGATGGCGCGCGCTGGCTCGGCCGGCCTTCGTCCCCGCCCGCGTTCGGATCGATCCGTCCAAGGTCGACCATGGCCGCATTGCACAGGAGCGGGAACTTCTGCGCCGGGTCGTAGACATAGGCCACGCCGCCGGACATGCCGGCCGCGAAGTTGCGGCCGGTGTCGCCCAGAACGACGACCACGCCGCCGGTCATGTACTCGCAGCCATGGTCACCCACGCCCTCGACAACGGCTACGGCACCGGAATTGCGGACCGCGAAGCGTTCGCCAGCAACCCCCTCAATATAGGCCTCCCCGGCGATAGCGCCGTAGAGCACGGTATTGCCGACGATGATGTTGGCGGTGGGGTCCCGCTGGGTGCCGGCGGGCTGGCGGACAATGACGCGGCCGCCGGAGAGGCCCTTGCCCACATAGTCGTTGCCATCCCCGGTAAGCTCCAGGGTCAGGCCACGGGCGGCGAAGGCACCGAAGCTCTGCCCCGCCTGGCCGGCGAAGGACAGGCTGATGGAGCCGTCCGGCAGGCCCGCGTGTCCGTGACGGCGGGCGATCTGGCCCGACAGCATGGCACCGACGGTCCGGTTGATATTCCGCACCGGATAGCTTCCGCGCACCGGACCCTGTCCGTTGAGGGCTTCGGCACAGTCGGAGATCAGCTGCTGGTCCAGGGCCTTCTCCAGCCCATGTTCCTGCCGGTCCTGATTGCTGAGGACCGCGCTGTCCCGGGCAGCGCCGTCATAAAGGATGCGCGACAGATCGACACCGGCGGCTTTCCAGTGGTCGACGGCCGGCTGCATGTCGAGGCGGTCCACCCGGCCGATCATCTCGGCAACCGTCCGGATGCCGAGCTCGGCCATGATCTGGCGAAGCTCCTCGGCGACGAAGAAGAAGTAGTTGATGACGTGCTCGGGCTGGCCAGTGAACCGGGCCCGAAGGACCGGGTCCTGGGTGGCCACGCCCACGGGGCAGGTGTTGAGGTGGCACTTGCGCATCATGATGCAGCCGGAGGCGATCAGGGGTGCCGTGGCGAAGCCAAACTCGTCTGCGCCCAGGAGGGCGGCGACCGCCACGTCCCGGCCGGTGCGCAGGCCCCCGTCTGCCTGGACGGCGATCCGGGAGCGCAGGCCGTTGAGCAGCAGGGTCTGCTGGGTCTCGGCCAAGCCGATTTCCCAGGGGGACCCTGCGTGAGTCAGGGAGGTCAGTGGAGAGGCGCCTGTGCCTCCATCATAGCCCGAAATCGTCACGTGGTCGGCGCGCGCCTTGGCAACGCCGGCGGCGACCGTCCCGACCCCGACTTCCGACACCAGCTTCACGGAGATGCGGGCTTCGGGATTGACGTTCTTCAGGTCGTGGATGAGCTGGGCTAGGTCTTCAATCGAGTAGATGTCGTGGTGCGGCGGTGGGCTGATGAGGCCAACGCCCGGTGTGGAGTGCCGCACCCGGGCGATGTCGGCGTCGACCTTGTGGCCAGGCAGCTGGCCGCCTTCCCCGGGCTTGGCGCCCTGGGCCATCTTGATCTGGATGTCATCGGCGTTGACCAGGTACTCGGCAGTCACCCCGAAGCGCCCGGAGGCGACCTGCTTGATGGCCGAGCGGAGGGAATCTCCATTGGCGAGGGGCTTGAACCGATCCGCCTCTTCGCCGCCCTCACCGGTGTTCGACTTGCCGCCGATCCGGTTCATGGCGATGGCCAGGTTGGTGTGGGCCTCACGGCTGATTGAGCCAAAGCTCATGGCACCGGTGGCGAACCGCTTGACGATCTCGGAGGCGGGCTCGACGTCATCCAGGCTGAGGGGGGTCTCCGCATTGCGGAACCGCATGAGGCCCCGGAGGGTGAGGTGCCGCTCGGCCTGGTCATTGATGGATTGGGCGAAGGCCCGGTACTCGTCCGGGAGATTGCCGCGCACAGCATGCTGCAGTCGGGAGACCGACTCCGGTGTCCAGGCGTGGGACTCGCCCCTCAGGCGGTAGGCGTAGGTTCCGCCGACGTCGAGCATGTCGGCGTAGATCGGGGTGTCGCCGTAGGCGTCGCGATGCCTGCGGACGGTCTCCTCGGCGACCTGCACGAGGCCAGCGCCCTCGATGGTGGTGGCGGTCCCGGTGAAGAAGGCCTCGATGAATTCAGTGGAGAGGCCGACAGCGTCGAAGATCTGGGCTCCGCAGTAGGACTGATAGGTCGAGATGCCCATCTTGGACATGACCTTCAGAATGCCCTTGCCCACAGCCTTGATGTAGTTCTTGCGAACCTCATAGGCGGCCTCGGGCAGCTTGTTGCGGACCCGGATGTCCTCGAGGGTCTCGAACGCCAGGTAAGGGTTCACCGCCTCGGCACCGTATCCGGCCAGGACGCAGAAGTGGTGTACCTCGCGGGCCTCGCCGGTCTCGATGACCAGGCCGGTCTGCATGCGCAGGCCCTGGCGGATCAGGTGGTGGTGCACCGCCGCCGTGGCCAGGGACGCGGGAATCGGGATCCGGTCGGCGGAGGCCTCGCGGTCCGAGAGGATCAGAATGTTGCTGTCAGCCAGGACCTGGTCGGTCGCCTCTCGGCAGAGGCGCTGGATCGCGCCTTCCAGGCCCGCCGGACCTTCCGAGGATGGCCAGGTTGCGTCCAGGGTCGCGGTGCGGAAGGCACCGTCCAGCAGCTGGTGGATCGAGCGGATCTTGGCCAGATCCTCATTGGTAAGGATGGGCTGGGCGACCTCAAGGCGCTTGTGGGCGCCGGCCTGCCGCCCAAGCAGGTTCGGTCTTGGCCCGATCATCGAGACCAGGCTCATGACAAGCTCCTCACGGATCGGGTCGATCGGCGGGTTCGTCACCTGGGCGAAGTTCTGCTTGAAGTAGTCGTAGAGGAGCTTCGAGCGCTTCGAGAGCACTGCGATGGGGAAGTCCGACCCCATGGAGCCGACGGGGTCGTCGCCACTCCGGGCCATAGGCTCCAGGAAGTGCGACAGATCTTCCTGAGTGTAGCCGAAGGCCTGCTGGCGATCGAGAAGGCTGGCCGGGTCCGCAGGGGGTGGCGGCTCCACAGGCGTAACCTCGGCCAGGTCCTCAAGCTTGAACTGGGTACGCGACAGCCACTCTTCGTAGGGCTCGGCCTCTGCGAGGGTACGCTTGATCTCCTCGTCCTCGATGATCCGGCCCTGTTCGAGGTCTATCAGCAGCATCTTGCCAGGCTGCAGACGCCACTTGCGAACGATGCGCTCGTCGGGAACGGGCAGGACGCCGACCTCCGACGCCATGATGACGTTGTCCTGGTCGGTAATGATGAACCGGGCCGGGCGGAGGCCATTCCGGTCCAGGGTGGCACCGATCTGGCGGCCGTCCGTAAAGGCCACGGCGGCGGGACCATCCCAGGGCTCCATGAGCGCGGCATGATACTCGTAGAAGGCCCGGCGCTTGGCATCCATGAGCGGGTTGCCCGCCCAGGCCTCAGGGATGAGCATCATCACCGCCTGGGCGAGCGGTATGCCGCCTGCGATCAACAGCTCAAGGGCGTTGTCCAGGCAGGCCGTATCGGACTGGCCATGCGGGATCAGCGGCCACATCTTGTTGAGGTCCGGCCCCAGGAGGTCGCTCTCCAGGGTGCGTCGGCGGGCGTTCATCCAGTTCACATTGCCCCGGACGGTGTTGATCTCGCCGTTGTGGGCGATGAACCGATAGGGGTGGGCCAGCTTCCAGGAGGGGAAGGTGTTGGTCGAGAATCTCTGGTGGGCGAGGGCAAGGGCCGAGACCGTGCGCGGATCGCGCAGGTCGCAGTAGAAACTACCGACCTGGTTGGCCAGGAGCAGGCCTTTGTAGACCACGGTACGCGTCGAGAAGGACGGCAGGTAGAGCTGCGTCAGGTTGGGGAGGTTCTTCTGCACCGCCAGCTCGGCAAGCGGGTTCTGGAGCTGCTTGCGGATCGTCAGCAGCTTACGCTCGAAGGCGTCCTGGTCGCGAACATTCGGACCCATGCCGACGATGGCCTGGCGGATGACCGGCATCTGGGCGAGGACCGCGGCCCCGAGGCCCGTAACGTCGGTGGGCACGTCGCGCCAACCCAGAAGGACCTGGCCCTCGACCTTCAGGAAGTGCTCGAACTGCTGGATGGCGACGTCGCGCGTCTCCTGGTCCAGGGGCAGGAAACACATGGCCACCGCATAATGGCCAGCCTCGGGAAGGTTGATCGCGGCAGAGTCCGCCCAGTCACGCAGCAGGGCATCGGGAATCTGGATCAGAATCCCGGCGCCGTCTCCCACGAGGGGATCGGCACCCACGGCACCCCGGTGGTCCAGGTTGATGAGAATCTCCAGACCGCTGGCCACGACTTCGTGCGATTTGCGCCCCTTGATGTTGGCGACAAAACCCACCCCGCACGAGTCATGCTCGTTGCGCGGATCGTACAGACCTTGCTTCTCTGGAGCCCTCATGGCGACCCCCACTCCCATCGCATTAAGGCGCAATCAAACGCGGCCGCAGGGGCCGTTTTCGTACGCACAACCGCGTCGCCTTACCGGCTGTAGAAGGGCTTGTCGACGCCTGCGAGGGCCTCGGAGTGAAAGATTCTATGGCGCTGCAACATCAAGCAGGCCGGCGTCAGCGCCCGCAGCCTGCGTACAGCCCGTCAGGATCAGGGCGGTGGTGAGCTCAGAGCGCATGACGCCCAGCATCCGCGCCACCATGGCCTCCCCGCCTGCGCCGAGGGCCCAGGCCCAGGGGCGTCCCACGAGGCAGGCGCGGGCCCCCAAGGCCAGGGCCTTCAGGACGTCAAGCCCGGACCGGATTCCACCGTCCATCATAAGCTCCAGGTCACCACCGACCGCATCAGCGATACGCGGCAAGGCGGCAATGGAGGAGGAGACTCCATCCAGCTGTCGACCCCCATGGTTGGAGACGATCAGGCCCTGGGCACCGGCGCGTAAGGCATCTCGGGCGTCGTCGGGATCCAGCACGCCCTTGATGACAATCGGCCCGTCCCAGACCTCCCGGACAAAATCGAGGTCCTTCCATGTGACCGACCTGTCGAAGTTGCGGGCGATCCAGGCCAGGAAGTCATTGACCCCGCCGCCGCCCTCGACGGCCGACTGGACATTGCCGAGGGTGTGGGGACGTCCCTTTACAAAGAGATCCCAGGACCATGCCGGGTGGGTTGCTCCCTGGACCAGGGTGTTGATCGCCGCCGGAAGACCGCTGAGCCCGGTGAAGCCGGACCGGACGTCCCGATAGCGGGCGCCCGGCAGGGGCAGGTCGACGGTGAAGACCAGCACGGGGCAACCTGCGGCCCGGGCCCGGGCGATGAGGTCGCGCATGTAGCCCCGGTCCTTTAGCATGTAGAGCTGGAACCAGGGTGGGGTCCCTGCGGCGGCTACCTCCTCGATAGAGCAGACCCCCACGGTGGAGAGGCAGAACGGGATCCCGGCCCCCGCCGCCGCCCGGGCGGCCTGGACCTCGCCCCGGGCCGCATACATGCCGGCCATCCCCACCGGGGCAAGGGCGACGGGCATTGCGAGGGTCTGCCCGAAGAGTGTGGTGGAGAGGTCCACCTTCGACATGTCGCGCATCACCCTCTGTCGCAGGGCAATGGCCTCGAGGTCGCGGACGTTCCGGCGGAGGGTCTCCTCCGCGTAGGACCCACCGTCTATGTACTCGAAGAACATGGGCGGCAGGCGTCGCCGGGCGAGTTCACGATAATCCGACATTGAGGCGGGCTTCATCGCGATCTTCCCTCTGCCTACCGAAGTGTCCCGAGTGGGCTTATGCGGCTGGCGGCCTCGGTGGCGCACTCATGACGATCCAGACCTGATGGGCCCGGGCCAGAAGTTCCCCCTCCGCCGAGAAGAGTGCAACCCCGGCAGTCTCCTTACGGCCAGACCGCTCAAGCGGCCATGCGGTGACGATGCAGGGCTCCCCAGCCCGGGGACGGCGCAGGACCTCGCCCGTCATTGTACCCAGCAGGGCGCCGTGGCGACCCTCCCTGACCACCCAGGCGAAGAAGCCGGGACAGTCCAGGGCCGCCCAAATGACCTCGACAGGCGTCAGGCCGTCGGCATCGGCGAAGTTGGCATGGGGGGTCCAGGTGCAGGCAAGCTGGCCTGCGTCCGCCCCGGCAACCTGGCCGGCGAAGATCCGGAGGCCATCGCCTTCGCCTCGATCGGGACCGCAGGAGAAACAGATGGGGTGGAAGCGCTGGCCGATCCCAATGTGCCGAGCCTCCGCCGCCAGGGCCTCCTCCCAGGAGGGCGAGGGCGGCGGTTCCGGGAGGACGAAAGCAGGATCGGGCCGCGCCTCGCCAATCACTTCCCCCGAGGGGCCGGAGATAACCGCGCCCTCAGTGCCGGTCTTCAGGTCCAGGGTAATGTCGAGCGGGATACGCGCCTTCAGCACCGCCGTGGCGGGGCCCGACAGGTCCCTCGCCAGGAGGCCGGCGCAATATCCGCCATTGCCGGAGGTCGGGGGGCCGCAAAAGCGCTGGGCGATGACTATGCCCGCCATGGGAACTCCGTTGAAAGTCTGACACCTGAAAGGGACTGGAATTGCAATACCGCCGCTTCTCCCGCAATCCGCCGGCGGGCGAAAGCCGGATTTTGGCGCCGTCGCCGTTGGAGACGCCCCGAGTCCGCGCTAAAGAAGTCTCTCCGCCTTCGCAGACGAGGAACCCTCATGAGCAACCAGATCGAGCGCCCCTGGGCCCTGATGCGTCATCACGCCGGTTGGGCGGATGTCTTCCTCATCGAAAACGAGACCGCGGATTCCATCACCGGGGTCTATCCGGATCGCGAGACCGTGGGACCGCCCGTCAATTACAGTGTCCGGGCGGTCCTCGCTCGGTTCGAGACCCTCGAGGCTGCGCGAAGCGCTCGCGAGGGCGCGGTGCTGGAGTGGCGCAAGCATGACGCTGGCGTTCGCGAAGCCGAGGACAAGCTCCGGATTGCGGAAAAAGCCAGGGAAGACGCCTGGCTCAACTGCCTGAAGGGCGCAGCGGGCACCTAGGCCCTGATCCTTTCAGATGGAACGTCTGAAGGGGCAAGACAGGCTCTAAGTCCAAAAAGACAGAACCTGTTTGGATCCGATAACCGGTTCACACTTGTCGGAACAGGATCTACCCCAGCTTGAAGCCCCGGGACGCTGCAAAAGCGACCGCCAGGCCGATCCCCGCGCCGACGGCGAGCCGCCACAGGGGGGCGCGGACCAGGCCCTGGACCGGGCCACTGAACCGTCTCACCCCGGTCACCATGGGCCGGAGCAGATCCTCGCGCTTTCGGAAGACGTAATAGACGATGGCTGCAAGATGCAGCACGACGAGGGCCTGGACCAGCCGGAAGGACAGCTCATGCCACTCCGCGATCTGACGGGCGAGGTCGAAGTCGATGCGGTCGGACAGGGGGCCGCCCTCAAAGCCGTCCTCGTCGATCGCAAAGAGGCCGAGCCCAGCCTGCAGGGCCACGATCCCCAGGAGGGCGATGACGGAAAGGGCACCCAGGGGATTGTGCCCTGCACGCTCAGGGGCCTGGCCCTGGCGGCTGGCAGAAAGATAGGACCGGATAGCGGAAGGCCCGCGGACAAACTGCGAGAACCGCGCCGTGGATCCCCCGGCAAAACCCCACCAGACCCGGAAGGCGACCAGACCCAGGATGGCGTAGCCTGCTCCACGGTGCAGGGTCATCTGCTCACCGGCGGTCAGCCAAGCCACCAGGACAAGAACAGCGAGTGCCCAGTGAAAGAGGCGGGTCGGACCATCCCAGACCGGGGTCGGAGACTCGTTCATGGCGACAACCTTCCTTGGGGCGTGATCAATCCTGCTTGAATTTGTCGTGGCAGCCCTTGCAAGTGCCCCCGACCACACGGACCTGGGCGCGGGTACCGGCCACGTCGCTGGCCCGGGCGAGGGTCTCGAGCTTGGTGGCCTCGGTCTCCAGCCGGCGGGCGGCAGCAGCGAAGCCAGCTGGATCGGTCCAGATCTCGGCCTTCGCTTCCGTCTTAACACCGGCCTCGGGGCCGGTCCCCTTGGGGAACCAGGTGGTGATCTTGGGGGCCAGGCCGCGGATGGTCGCGGCGTTGGCGGCGATGGCAGCCATGTCCGGCGTATCCGCCTTGAGGCCATCATTCATGGTCTTCATCGCCTTGCCCATGCTCTTGAAGTTCGCTTGCCGCGTCTCGATCACCGCTTTCGCGTTGACGGCGGCGAGGGCAGCTCCACCGGCCATCGCCAGGGCGGCGGCACAGACGGCGGCGGAAAGCAGGCTGCGGGACAGGATCATGGGAAAGTCTCCGACTGGGCAGGATGTTTTCGCAACATAGCAGGAACTGGCCTTGCCGGGTCAATTATTGGATCAGTGACGGACATCGCGCCCGGTAAACGCCCTGCGAAGAGTCAAGATCAACACGGCGATGTCGAAACCCAAGCTACCGCAGGCGAGGTACTCGGCATCGAGCTCCACCTTGCGTACAAGGTCGATGACATCCCGGCCATTGACCTGGGCCCATCCGGTCAGTCCGGGCCGCAGTACCTGAACGCCGGCGTCCGTCCGAAGGGCGATCAGGTCGTGCTGGGTGTGCAGGGCGGGCCTTGGGCCCACCAGGCTCATGTCGCCCACAAGAATACTCCAGAGCTGGGGAAGCTCGTCGAGGCTGGTCCGGCGAAGCCACCGGCCTGCGGGGGTGATCCACCGGTGCGGATCCTCAAGCGCCTCGGTCGCCAGGTCCGGCGCATCGGTGCGCATGGTCCGGAACTTCGGCATCAGAAAGAGCCGGTTGTCCCGCCCGAAGCGGGACGACCAGTGAAGGGCCGGCCCAGGAGAATCCCGCCTGACCAGGACGGCGAGGACAAGCAGAAGGGGAAGGAGCAGAAACAGGCCTGCGCCGGCACCGGCGACATCAAGGGTGCGCTTGATCATGCAGACCCCCAGAGTCGGGCACGCCCCCCCTCGCCAAGGCGGGAGGCCGTCCACTCGCAGATCGCGGCGAGATCCAGGTCCAGGCCTTCAGGTGCCGCCGCCAGGACCAGGGCACAGCCATTCATGCGCATGGGATCCAGGAGGGACCTTAAACGCACCTCCGCGACCCGGACCGGGCGGATCTCCTCGGCGCGCCGGACGAAGGCATCGAAGGTCTCCAGGTCCTTGATGGGAAGCCAGATCATGACCACGGCCCCGGGACAGCGCCGGGTGATCGCCTGCAGGGTGGTAAGGCACCGATCATAGTCATCACCACGCTCGAAGGGGGGATCGATCAGGACCAGGGCCTGGCCTTCGGGCGGCAGGCTTCGCGCGGCGCCGTCGTAGCCGTCGGCGGTCTCGACGGACACAGCCCCGGCAGCGGCGAGGGACGCCTTCAGGACCTCGGCCTCGCGAGGATTGAATTCAAAGACGGTGAGCCCGTCCTGTGGGCGGAGCCGCTGCGCCGCCAGGAGGGGAGAGCCCGGATAGCGGCGCCCGCCTGCGGCCTTCGAGGCGGCGAGGACTGCCACCTTCAGCCGGTCGACGGCTTCGGGGGGGGCCGGATCTTCGAGTAGCCTCGAGATCCCCCGCTCCGCCTCGGCCGACCGACGCGCCTCTGGGGCGTCGAGGTCGTAAAGGCCGCGCCCGCCATGGGTGTCGATCACCGCCAGGGGCGCAGGGTCCGCCTGCAGGCGTCCAAGCAGGGCCAGAAGAGCCGCATGCTTGACGATGTCTGCAAAGTTTCCCGCGTGGAAGGCGTGACTATAGTTCATGGCCGTCTAGTGCCATGCCTGCGCGCTGCGCCAAAGCCCGAGGCGTCACCGCCGGAGGGAAACGCCGATCCGTACAAGACGAGGCGCCGCAAGGCCGACAACGCCGTCGCCGCTGACCGCCGCGTGGACAGGTGCATTGGCGAGGTTGTCCACAGCAAGGTAGAGCCGGGTCTCGTCCGACAGCGCCCAGGTGACGCGGCCATCCAGGGTGAGGGCGGCCTTGAGCCGGCGGGTGTTGAGGTCATCGTCGAACCTTTCACCCTCCTGCCGGACGGAAAGTTCGACTCCAGCGCGGTCTCCGACGGTCCAGGCGGCCGAAGCGGTCGCGGTCAGCCGGGCGGTCTGGGCAGGGCGCAGGCCAGTCAGCTGGGGGGCGGACGTTCCGCCGTCGACCTGGGAGTCGGTCCAGGCGACTGCGACCCTCAGGTCCACCGGACCGGCCTTGCCCCTGGCCTCCGCCTCAAGACCATAGGCGTCGATCCGGCCTGCATTCCGGCGTTGCCGGAGCACCCCGCCCGCGGGAATGAACCCCGCCACCGGAAAGGTCCCGGGGCCGAACCCGACCGTGACGTTCGTGATCGGGTCCGTAAGGCGGTTGGCGAAGAGGCTGGCGCTCCAGGTCCAGGCCCCGCCCGCGCCTCCGAGTCCCGCTTCCAGGCCTGCCAGTGTCTCGGGCCGAAGTGAAGGGTTGGCCTCGGTAACGTCATTCCCGACCCGGAAGGGGCGGTGTAGCTCGTTGAGGGTCGGCGGCCGGAACCCGGAATAAGCGGCGGACCGGACCCAAACTCCGGGGGTCAGCTCCCGGCGGATCCCGGCCCGGAAACTCCCGGTCACGCCGGAGGCATCGGGAGCTGCAGAGTTCAGGACCAGGGCTCCGGTCGCAAGGTCGCGTTCCCTCCGGACGGCATCAGTCTGGCTCCAGGCATCAAGGCGGGCGCCCAGGGCGAGGACCTGGCCCGGAGCCTCATGGCTCGCCTCAAGGTAGACACCCGCAACCGAGGTCCTGCCGCCGCTTTCCCGGCCGCGGGTGAAGCCGCCGCCCTGGTACCGGAAGCGCTCGTTTGCCTGCCCTTCGGCAAGCCGCGCATCTGAACCGAGCTCCCAGGACCAGTCGCCAGACGCGATGCGCCAAGCCGCATTCAGCCCAACACCGAGGGCCGGCGTTGCATACTGGTCGGACGCGGGCGTTGTTGTCAGCCGCCCGGTGCCGACGCTGGAGGAACTGTTCCTGAGGTCGGAGGCCCGGACCCAGCCCTGCACCCGCCAGCCGTTGCCATCGCGAATATCGGCCAGGGCAACGTCCGCCGCTACGCCTGAGGACTGGGAGGCCGCCCCGGCCAGGCCGGAGTCCCGGGACTCGCGCCAGCCGGACAGACCTGTGGCGAGGGTGACAGCACCAAGGTCACGGCGAAGCCGGGCCGAGAGGGAATAGGCCTCCAGGTCAAGGGGGCGGTCGGCGGCGCCGCGAGCTTCACCCCGAACGGGTGTGAAGGCGGGCCCCCGGGTCGCGGAAACGGAAGTCAAAAGGCCAGCCTCGCCGGACGCGGCCGCGGCGCGGAACTGTCCATGGTCGCCGGCAGAGAGGTCCAGGCGAAACAGTCCCGCCCGGGGCATTGCCTCCTCCAGGCTGACGACCCCCGTAAGCGCGCCGGCACCCCAGGCACCTGCCCCGGCGCCCCGGACCACCTCGACACCGTCCAGCCGTTCGACCGGAATGGCGGACCAGATCACCCAGCCTCCAAAGGGATCGTTGAGCGGGGCGCCTTCGAGAAGCACCAGGGAGCGACCGGCGCCCGAGGGGGCAATTCCGCGGAGGGACAGCCCCTGTGTGGTGGGATTGGCCGCCTCAGAGCCGTTGCGCCGGAACAGGTTCGCCGTGGGAACCGCCCTGAGAACCGCATCGGGCCGAGCCCTGCCGTCCAGGTCTGAACCCTCCAGGCGCAGGGGCGCGAAGACGGCGTCGGCAGTCCTGGACGGAAGTCGGACGGGGCGGATCACCAGGACTTCGACTTCAGCAGCGACCGGTGCTGACGGGGGAACTGTTGCGGGAGTCATGCGGGGCTGAATACACCCCGACCGGCCCCCGGACGAGGCCCGTAGCTCGCCTTGGACAAAAACGAAAACGGCCCCACCGGATAGCCGGAGGGGCCGTTGTTTTATCTGGGTGCGGGGACAGGATTTGAACCTGTGACCTTCAGGTTATGAGCCTGACGAGCTACCGGGCTGCTCCACCCCGCGGCAAGACCTCGAATGAGGGCAAGAGGGTATCGGAATTGAAGGGTGGACTGTTCATCCGTTCGGCAGACCTGGCGGCGACCTACTCTCCCGCGCCTTAAGACGAAGTACCATCGGCCCAGAGAGGCTTAACGACCGAGTTCGGAATGGGATCGGGTGGGGACCTCTCGGCATAACCACCAGGTCAACGAAACGGATGAAGAGAAGACATCAGGCCGAAACCACGGCCATTAAAGCATTTCATGAGTTCAACTAAGAACGATCAAGCCGATCGAGCGATTAGTACCGGTAAGCTCCATGCGTCGCCGCACTTCCACACCCGGCCTATCAACGTGGTGGTCTACCACGACTCTCGGCGAAGCCTTGTTTTGAGGTTAGTTTCCCGCTTAGATGCTTTCAGCGGTTATCTAGTCCACACTTAGCTACCCTGCTGCGCGGCTGGCGCCACGACAGGTCCACCAGAGGTGTGTCCATCCCGGTCCTCTCGTACTAGGGACAGATCCTCTCAAGCTTCGTACACCCACGGCAGATAGGGACCAAACTGTCTCACGACGTTCTGAACCCAGCTCACGTACCACTTTAATCGGCGAACAGCCGAACCCTTGGGACCTGCTCCAGCCCCAGGATGTGATGAGCCGACATCGAGGTGCCAAACTTTGCCGTCG
>Ga0079300_10000459_pt1 | contig 15297 bp, 12 predicted proteins | sample Wag4_2014_7_11_FD_74799 | JGI IMG/M metagenome (GOLD analysis project Ga0079300, IMG submission 74799) | Fresh water microbial communities from Ohio, USA - Utica-2 Time Series HT 2014_7_11 | ecosystem: Environmental > Aquatic > Freshwater > Water tank | place: USA: Ohio | collected 2014-07-11
CTAAAGATACTATGCTCGGCACATATGTCACCTTAAGCGCTGTATGCAATGAAGTAATTGGACTCGATAGTTTATTTGCAATATTATAATATCCATTAATTTCTAACGTTGAATATTTTCCAAGTATAAATCTAAAAACCACACTTGAAAAATTTGCTAATATTGTTGAAGGAATTAGAGGATAACAAAATTTTCTTATTTCATTTAAAATTCTTTTACTGATAATGAATTTAGTTTTTGGTAATAAATAGATCACATTCCCAATTAAAAGCGCAACACCTGCATAAACTTGTGCAATTAAAAGACCATAAACACCTTGATTAAGAATTGCAACGAAAATGTATGAAACAATTGCACGAAATACACTTGAAAAAAACATATATATAATATATTCTTTAACATTTGACCTAAATCTTATTAAGGAAAATGGGACTAATGAAGTACTTTGTAAAAGTGCTCCCAATAAATTTAAAAAAATCAGATTAAATGGAATACTAAAGACTGGGAAACTATATGATAAATATGCAATTATTGAAAATAATATAATTGAAGAGCCCCAATTAATTAGTAAAACGTTTCCTACATAATATTTTTTAACTCGATCTCTCCATTTATAATAATCTCGTACAATTAATTGTTCAGAAGAAATTCCAAATAATGATACACAAATTAAGGAATAAAATTCCAAAATGGATAGAGTTCCAAAATCATTTATATTTAAATATTTCCATGTAAAAATGGAAATTATCAATACAATAATTTGTGAAAAAATTGAAACTAAAACAAATGGGTTTGTGTTAATTTTATTTTTTACAAAAAAAATAGCCTTTGAAAATGATTTTCTCAATTTTACATACCTTGATAAATCGTTTCAATAATTTCAACAACTTTTAACCCTTCAAGTGCATTAGTTGTTATTGTAGTTCTTCCCTTTATTACATCTACTACATTTTCAATTACATAATTATGGTTTTGAGCAGAACCTTTATACGCCCCATAATCATTTCCTGGATTAGTTGGATTTAACTCGGGCATTATATAATCTTTAATATGACAATATTCAACCTTGTCCATGTATTGTCCACCAATTTTTACTGATCCTTGCTCTGCAATAATGGTCATACTACTCTCTAAATTTTGGTTCCACACAGATGTTGAATAGTTGACAGAGCCCATTCCCCCATTTTTTATAAAATCAAAAGTAATGAACCCCGAATCTTCAAAATCTGTTAGAGTTGAGTGATTAAAGTTGTTAAATTTTGTTTTTATATTGTTAATGTCGCCGAACAACCAATACAAAATATCAATAAAATGTGAAAATTGAGTAAACAAGGTTCCTCCATCTAATTCCTTACTACCATGCCAAGAATCACTGGTATAATATCGTTCATCTCTATTCCAGTAACAATTAAGTTGTACAATGTAAATTTTACCAAGCTTACCAGAATCTATTAAATCTTTTATCCAAATTGAAGGTGGAGAATATCTATTTTGCATCACAGCAAATACATGCTTGTGAACATTTAAAGCTTTATAAATAACATTTTCTGCATCATTTTTACTTAATGCTATTGGCTTTTCAATAACCACATGTTTTCCAGAATCTAAACATTGTATAGCATGAGCTGAATGAAATCCATTCGGTGTTGCAATATTAATTACATCTATATCTAAATTTGCATCTAATAATTCGGTTAAACTATTATAAAATGGTACACCAAATTTTTCAACATCTAATAAATTTTTCGGTTTTGTATCAACAAGTGCAACTAATTCTGATTCTGAATTTCTACCAATCATTTCCGCATGTCGTTTTCCAATATGCCCACAACCAACTACAGCAAATTTTATTTTCATAATTCTAAATTTATTTTATTCTATGTACTTTCCCATTTTCAATCTTATACTCTTGATTTTCATATTCAATTTGAGCAATTCCTTGTTCATTGAAAATTAACTTATTTCCAGCTTCATCTACCCAACCAATTTGACGAGCAGGGTTTCCTACTACTAATGCAAAATCAGGTATTTCTTTTGTCACTACAGCGCCAGCACCAATTAATGCAAATTTGCCAATATTATTTCCACAAATAATAGTAGCATTAGCACCAATGCTTGCGCCTTTCCCAACATTTGTTTTTAAAAATTCTTCTTTTCTATTAATAGAACTTCTTGGATTAATAACATTGGTAAAAACCATTGATGGTCCTAAAAAAACATCATCCTCGCATATTACACCAGTATAAACAGAAACATTATTTTGAATTTTTACATTATTACCGATAATAACATCTGGAGATATGACAACATTTTGCCCTAAATTACAATTATTCCCAATTTTTGAATTTGTCATTATATGACTAAAATGCCAAATTTTTGTGTTCTCGCCAATGATAGAACCTTCATCAATTACTGCAGAAGAGTGTGCGAAGTATTTCATTAGAATTGATTAATTTTTTCACAGATATAATTCATATGTTCAAGGTTAATCTCAGTATGAATTGGGATTGATATCACCTCGCTGCAAAGCTGTTCAACATTAGGAATTACAAAATCAAAAGGGACATACTTTTCAAATGCCGGTTGTTTATATAAGGGAAATGGGTAATAAATCATCGAGGGAATTTTGTGTACTGACAAATATTTTTGCAAATCATTACGTGCGCCATCTTTAACTCTCAACGTATACTGATGAAACACGTGATTACTATTTTTTTGCCTAACTGGTATTTGTACTTTTTTATTACTTTCTAATTTTAGATCATAATATTTTGACATTTGATTTCTTGAATCTATGTATTCGTCGAGTTTTTTTAGCTTAACATTTAATACAGCTGCCTGAATTGTATCTAAACGAGAATTACAACCCAAAATTTTATGAAAATACTTAACTTCCTGACCATGATTAGCAATCATTCTCATTTTATATGCCAATTCATCGTTGTTAGTGGTTAATGCTCCACCATCTCCAAAACAACCAAGATTTTTTGAAGGGAAGAATGATATACTACCAATATCTCCCATAGTACCTGTCTTTGCTCTAATTCCATCACTGAATGTATATTCTGATCCAATTGCTTGAGCATTATCTTCAATAATAAATAGTTTGTGTTTCTTTGCCAAATTAATTATAGGTTCCATGTCACAAGATTGACCATATAAATGTACAGGTACAATTGCCTTTGTTTTTGTGGTAATTGCTTGCTCTATAATTTCTGACGTTATATTAAAAGTATTAGGATCCACATCTACCATAACTGGAATTAGACCTAATAATCCAATTACTTCGGCAGTTGCAACGTAAGTGAAAGCAGGGCAAATAACTTCATCTCCAGGTTTTAAATCAAGCGCCATCATAGCTATTTGTAACGAATCTGTTCCATTTGCACACGGAATTACATGTTTTACATTTAAATAAGATTGCAATGCATTTTGAAATGTATTAACGGATGGACCATTAATGAATTGGGTATTTTCAACACAATTAATTATGGCATCATCAATTTCATTTTTTATTTTTAAGTATTGATTTTTTAAATCAACCATTTGGATATTTTCCATGAAGTAAATTAGTTCAATTTAAAATAGTTGTAATTCCATTCTATAACCTTGATGTGATTTGAGACCTATCTAGTACAGATTTAATGTCATAAATAACGGAACTATTACTTTTCTTTAGACTTTGAAAGTCTAAGGTCAAAAATTCATTATGTGACACTGCTAACACAACTGCGTCATATTGCTTTAATTCTTTAACAATCTTAATATTATACTCATGCATAACCTGAATTTCATCAACATGAGGATCAAATACATCAACTTTTAAATCAAATTGATTCAATTCATTTACAATATCAACAACTTTAGAATTACGAATATCAGGACAGTTTTCTTTAAATGTAACTCCCATTACCAAAACGTTTGCTCCCTTTATTGTTATTCCTTTTTGTATCATAAGCTTTACTACTTTATTCGCTACAAACATACCCATGTTATCGTTAACCCTACGACCACTTAGTATTACTTGTGGATAATATCCAAGGCTTTCAGCTTTATGTGCTAAATAATACGGATCAACGCCGATACAATGACCTCCAACTAATCCTGGTTTATATTTTAAAAAATTCCATTTAGTTCCCGCCGCATCTAAAACATCTTGAGTATCTATTCCAATTCTATCAAAGATTAATGCTAATTCATTAACAAATGAAATATTAACATCACGCTGAGCATTTTCTATCGCCTTACTAGCTTCAGCAACCTTAATTGATGGTGCTAAGTGTGTGCCAGCTTGTATTATACTTTTATACAGTTCATCCACAATGATTGAAATTTCTTTTGTAGATCCAGATGTAACTTTTTGTATTTTTGTAAGCGTGTTTATTTTATCTCCTGGATTTATTCTTTCTGGAGAATAGCCGCAATAGAAATCTTTATTAAAAACCAACCCACTTGTCTTTTCTAATACAGGAACGCATTCTTCTTCTGTACATCCTGGATATACAGTGCTTTCATAAATAACAATATCGTCTTTTTTTAAAACAGTACCCAACATTTTAGAAGCATTTAGAAGTGGTCCCAAGTCTGGAGATTTAAATTGATTTATTGGTGTTGGTACTGTTACAATAAAAATGTTAGAATTACTTAAATCTGTTACTTGAGAAGAAAATTTGAGATATTTTGAAGATTCAATATCAGACTTTACTGTTTCTTTTGTCTTATCAATTCCTTTCTTTAAATCATTTATTCTAAATTCATCAATGTCGAAACCAATAACATTGTATTTTTTCCCAAATTCAACCGCTAGAGGCAATCCAACATATCCCAAGCCTATAATGGCAATATTTTTATTTAAAAGTTGCATCATAAATTTTTATATATTCAGAAATGGTTTTTCGGATTCCTTCATCTAATTTGATCATAGGAAACCAACCTAATGAATTTAATTTTTGTGTATCCATTAATTTTCTCATAGTTCCATCCAGCTTTGAAATATCAAAAATAATTTTTCCTTTATAGTCAATTTCCGAAGTAATCAAATTAGCTAATTCCTTTATAGTCACATCTTCACCCCATCCTATGTTTACTAAACCCTTTTCATTGTAATTCTGCAATAAAAAATAACAAGCATCTGCTAAATCATCAACGTGTAAAAACTCTCTTCTAGGGGTTCCGGTTCCCCAAATTGTAACATTTGGTTCATTGTTTTTTTTTGCTAAAACAATTCTTCTAATTAGCGCAGGTAGTACATGAGAATTTTCGGGATGGTAATTATCATTCGTGCCATACAAATTAGTAGGCATTGCAGATATAAAATTACAACCATACTGAGCTCTATAGCTATCACACATTTCAATACCTGCTATTTTTGCAATAGCATAAGGTTGATTAGTTGGTTCTAAATAGCCACTTAACAAGTATTCTTCTTTTAATGGCTGTGGAGCCATTTTAGGATATATACATGACGAACCTAAAAACAATAATTTAGTAACCTTATTCAAATAAGCAGCATGAATAACATTAGCTTCAATCATTAAGTTGTCGTAGATAAATTCTGCTCTATATGTGTTATTGGCATGAATGCCCCCAACTTTTGCTGCAGCAAGTATTACGTAATCAGGTTTTTCTTTTTTAAAGAATTCATTAACAGCTTGCTGATTTCTTAAATCTAATTCACTAGAAGTTTTAGTAACAATATTGTTATACCCCTCCTTTCTTAGTTTACGCTCTAACCCTGAACCTACCATTCCTCTGTGTCCAGCAATATATATTTTAGCGGTTTGTTCCATACTTATAATCCACTTTGTTTGATATACAATTCCTTTTTAAATAAAGAAACATCACTAGCTACCATTTCTTTAACTAGTGCCGCTAAGTCATATTTAGGTTTCCAACCTAATTGAGTCATTGCTTTAGTTGGATCTCCAATTAACAAATCAACTTCTGTTGGTCTATAATATTTAGGATCTACTTTAACAACTATACTACCTTCTTCAAGTTTGTATTCACCAGTGTTTTTTACAACATAACCTTCTTCTGCTTCATCCTTTCCTCTAAACCCTAATTCAATTCCTAACTCTGCAAAACTCATTTTTACAAAATCACGAATGGTAGTAGTGATTCCAGTTGCTAAAACAAAGTCTTCTGGTTTTTCTTGTTGTAATATCAAATACATTCCTTCTATATAATCTTTTGCATGTCCCCAGTCTCTTTTTGCATCTAAATTACCCAAGTACAAACACTTGTCCATACCTAATACAATTTTTGCTGTTGCTCTTGTAATTTTTCTAGTTACAAAAGTTTCCCCTCTTTGTGGTGATTCGTGATTAAACAAAATACCATTACACGCATACATGTTATACGCCTCTCTATAGTTTACTGTAATCCAATATGCATATAATTTTGCAACAGCATAAGGAGAACGTGGATAGAAAGGTGTAGTTTCTGATTGAGGTACTGCTTGTACTAATCCATATAATTCCGAAGTAGATGCTTGGTATATTTTTGTTTTATTAGTTAAGCCTAATAAACGAACTGCTTCTAAAATCCTCAATGTACCAATACCATCTGCATTTGCCGTATATTCTGGTTCTTCAAAACTTACATGCACATGACTCATAGCAGCCAAGTTGTAAATTTCATCAGGTTGAACTTCTTGAATAATACGTATTAGGTTTGTACTATCAGTTAAATCACCATAATGTAAATGTAGGTGTCTATCAGGTATATGTGGATCTACATAAATGTGATCAATTCTTTGTGTATTAAACAAAGAGGACCTTCTTTTAATTCCATGTACCTCGTAACCTTTTTTCAATAAGAACTCGGCCAAATATGCTCCATCTTGACCTGTAATTCCTGTAATAATTGCTTTTTTCATGTATATTATTCTTAAAAATAACGCACCAAACTGCGCACATTTAACCTATTTTTCAACCTTTTCTGGTAACCCATAAACAAAAAATCGAACATGTAAAGTGCTTGATTATCATGTTATTAATGAATTACAACTATCTGTGAATACTCCAAATTAGTGTGGACCACACTAATACTTTCTACGCTATCATCTTTCTATACAACTGCCCAAAAACCAAATACAACACTGTTAAAAATCCTGCTAAAAATCCGCCAAATACCAAAGATTGTAGCCAACCCACTTTATCTTTTTCTAAAGGTAATATAGGGCGGTCTATCAATTGTACTAGTGGGGTTTCTTTTCTTAAACTGACTTTAGACAATTCTAATTGAGCAACTAGCTGAGTAAGTATAGCTGTATTAGCTTGCACATCTACTTGCTTCCTTCTACTAGGTGAAGTTTTTACATTAAAAGCAGGGTTTAAATTATATACATTATCACTTTCAACTGCCACACCAGTAATGGCATTATTCAATTCAGCCCTGATACTATCTGCCTGGTGTTGTAAAATATCTACATTTAATCTCGATTTTTTACTTTTGGTTTCAATATAAAAATCGGAAGTTTCTTTTAACAATTGCTCACAAAATAATTTAGAAAATAACTCATTTTCGGTTTTCACTGTTAAACTAATAATGGTTACTTTTTTATCCTTTTGAGCAATATTTAAATTATTTTTTTTCAAATCCGCAGAAATTGTTTGCAGTATTGAATCCTGCTCCAAACTAAATTTAGACCTATCTGCATTTATCGGAAAGCTTAAATTTGCAAGTTTTGGCTTTTTAGACCAATCGTCTTTCAATTCATTTATCTGAATATAAAAATCTGCTAAACTAATTTCCTTACCTGCTACTTGTACAGGGTTAAGTAGTGTTTTTTCGACAACAAAGCGGCTCTTCATTAATTCAATAATATTGGTACTACTAAACAAGCCTCCGCCACCGCCGCCTAAATCTATGCCAAAACTACTAGCTAAACCTAAAGCACCACCTAGTCCGCCACCGCCGCCTTTATCCTCTTCCAAAACAAAAGTAGTGGTTGCTAAATAATTGGGTTTTACAATACTAGCATATGCAAAACCAAGCATACCACCTATAGCTGCAATACCAATAATAAGTTTCCATTGCGTTTTTAAATACGCTATCCACTCCTGTATTTTTTGAATCAATTCCTTTAGAGAAATCTCGTCGTTGTCCATTTGAGGTTGTTGTTCGGTCATGCTTATCTGTTTAGGATGGATACGGTGGCAATTGCTGATACAATTTGTGCCAACACAGTTGTGAACTGAATCAAAGTTGTTAAAGGCTTATCCTTTTTCTCATTGGTTTCTGGCAATACCACTTCGGCACCTGGCTTGATAGATGGGTTAAACCTAAAGACGCCAAAATGCTTTGTTCTGGCCGATTTTCCGTTGGCATAAATCACATAAGCCCTTCCTCTTTTTGCATATTCACTAATACCACCCGCTGCACTAATACACTCTCCAATGGTTAAACCTTCTCTGTAAACAATATTGGTTGGTCTTAAAACACCACCGCTAATTTTTACGCGATTGTCTGTTTTTGGAATCACTATCTCATCCTTATCTCTTAATACCAAGTCAATTTCGGAACCTGGTTTTTCCATAATTTTATTAATGTCAATTGCAATTTGGTAAGTATCTTCATTTAGGTCTTTAAATAAAAGATCTAAAGTGTCTTTTAATGTTTTCTTTTGGGCATTGATGCCTGCTAAATTAGATTGAGTATTGTTATTTCCACCATTCAGCAAGGCGTTAACGCTTTGTTTTTCTGCTTCTTGTTGTGCTTTAAATTTTCTGTTATAAGCTTCTTCGATAGATGTTTTTGATTCATCTGCTTTTAAAGTATCTATCTGATACCTACTTCTTTTGATATAAGCACCTTCGCCATAAGCTTCTCCAATCAATCCACCAGCTCGTTTAACAATATCGCTCACTTTTTCTACACGGGAGCTTAGAGTGTACTTGCCTACATTTTGAACCTGCCCAACAATGCTTACTACTTCTGGATTGGTATAACCCACTTTTTTAGTAATGGTCACTACATCCATAGGTTGTAGCACAAAGTTTTCTTGCCCTGCATTAAAACTTAAATCACCATTCACTTCTGTTTTTAAAATAGTGGCTACTTGGTTATCTGTAATCTTGTCGCCATACTGAATCAAACGAGCCACTTCTATTTGTTTGTTCGCAGCAAAAGTAAATCCACCAGCCATCAAAATTAAATCCTTCACCGTCATGCTATCTACATAGTTAAAGCGGCCTTGACTTCTTACTTCACCTAATAAGTCTACTGTTAAAGTTTCTCTTAAATCAATGACCGAATTAATGTACAATTCGTCTTCTCTTTGTAAAAGAATATTTTCTGAAGGATCTTTTTGTAAAGCTTTAGATAGGTTAATTGTCACTAATTCTTTCAATAAATTAGGTTTTAACCTAATCAATTGTGCTCTACCAATAAAAGCGTCTTCCTTTAAACCATCCGCTCTTTGAACCAAATCGCTAATGCGCATACCTTCGGTTAATTCATATACATCTGGTCTAAATACAGCACCTGTTAATGTAACCCTATTTTGATAACGATCCAAAATTTTAGAAACTTGTATTATATCGCCCGCCTTTGGTAAATAATTGGCAAATTCCTTTGCCGATAAATCTTTTACGGATTTTTCTTTATCGTTCTTTTGAATAATTTTAACCCAAGCAGTATAAGCAGTATCATCAAAACCACCTGCATATTGTAAAAACTGTTTAAAAGATTCTGTGCCATTTAATTCAAAGATACCTGGACGTTTTACCTGTCCTTTGATCTCGATTCTGCCTGTATATGGAGGTACTTTAATCACGTCACGGTCTTTTAAGCCCATATTCTGTGACTGATCCCCATTTTGCATAAACGCATAAAGGTCAAAAGTTTTAATTACTTTATTTTGACGAATAAGTTCTACCGATCTGAATGAACCAATATCACTTGGGCCGCCCGCGACCATCAATGCATTTAATACATTGGACAAAGAAGATACATTGTAATTACCACTTCTTTGTGCACCAATAATAGTCACTTGGATAGTTCTAGTATCACCCACTGTTAAAGCCATTTTCGACTCACCTGTTCTTAAGCTTGGATAAGCCGTATTGGCCATTTGTTGTCTAACCTTTGTAGTTGCGGCCTCTATAGATAAGCCAGCCACTTTAATACGACCTACATTTTCTATTAAAACGGTGCCCTCTTTGCTCACATCTAGTTCTGCACTGTATTCCTGTACCCCATATACCACTAATTCTAATACATCATTGGTGCCTACCTCGTAATTTAATGGGGTAGCTATATTTTCATTGTTTTTAAAGCCCTGGTTATTGGCAAATAATTCATAGCCATAAATCAATGGATTAATAGAGGAGGTGATAAAACTATACTGATCTGCACTGTCTTTGGCCTTGGTATCCCCATTATTAACAGTTCTTTTTGTTAGTGGAGAGGCTTTTTTGATGCCTGTACCACCAGATAACCTAAGTTTTAGCTTTGCAAACTCTGCAGGCGACATCCCCTTGGCAATGGCCTGAGATTCTACCATTTCAATTGTAGCACCCGATTTCTTGATTTGCGCTTGAATTTTTTCTATTTCTGCATCAGATAATGCGTCTACTTTTAAAGTAGTTAAGTCCTTGCCGCCCAATAAGTTACCTGCATTTTGAGCATGGATAACCGTACTAGTTAGCAATAGAAAACATAATGATAGAAGTGCACTTTTGATTAAATTCATATATTGAATTTTTTTGATTTTGAATAGGGCATGGCCACTCTAAGTCCCATTTAGGACATAGTTTTTTGGAATTTTACAAATATAAAACAACATATCAAATTACATATAAAAAATGATGTAATCCTTAGTTAATTTAATATAAGTAATTTAGTCTTAAAATGGGGGGGATTTAAAGCGAAGATAGGTATAAATGCCTATTTACAAACTAAATAAACGACTAATTTTCACCCGTTTATCATAATTTCAAAGCAAGTTTTAATCATTTTTATTTAGCTTTGTTTATCCCCCCATAAAAACAAAAATTAAACACTATTTTAGACTTCATGCAGAAGCCCAACCTGTTTTTAAAGAATATTAGGTATAGCCTAGATGCCCTAGTGGTATTTATAAGCTATTTTGTGACTGCTTATGGATTTAACAAAGGGGTTGTTCCGGTCATTAGTCCTGTTTTTTACATTGTAGCTGTTGGTTTATGGTGGTCTATGTCGCTTTTTTCAAAGCTATACACAGAAAGAAGGTCCAATAAATTCTCCGAGGAGATTGTTTTTATCATTTACCACACCATCCTCTTTGCTGTTTCACTTAGCTCGGTGTTATTTTTCCTTAGCTTAAACCACAAATACTCTTCGCCTTTTATCATTGTATTTGTAAGTGGCTGTTCCTTTTTAGCAATCGCGACCAAATATGCACTCAGAAAAAAAATACACTCCGCTTTATATCAAGGGGCTTATTTTGATCAGGTATTATTGATAGGTAATAACCAAGTGGCAGCAAATTTTATTGATACAGTTAATAAATACTATTATTATGGCTATCAATGTGCAGGCTATATTGCAGATAACCCCACTTTAAACAATGAAGTACAGTATTTTGGTCAACTGGATCAACTAAATAAAGTGCTAAAGAATAATATATTCAATGAGGTTTTTATTGCGCTTTCTTATAAAGAGTCCAAACAAATACAAGAATGCATTCATATTTGTGATAACAATAATTTACGCGTAAGGATGTTGCCCGACTTGACAGACTTTACCACGTCTTCTGTGTTTGTACAAAATATTGGTCAATTACCTGTAGTGAATATTGGTTCGCTCCCTTTAGATAAAAGAGAAAATAAATTGGTTAAAAGAATTTTTGATATTGTATTTGCGACTGTGTTCTTTTTAACCATTGGAATATTTATTTTGCCTATCATCGCCCTCATCATTAAATTAACAAGTAAGGGGCCAGTGATTTTTAAACAAGAACGTTGGGGTTTAAACAACCAAAAAATTACTTGCTATAAATTCAGGTCCATGGTTCAAGAGAGTACTGACCTCGACGAAGGAGGCAATTACAATCAAGCATTTAAAAATGACCCAAGAATCACTTTGATTGGTAAATTTTTACGACAAACTAATTTAGATGAATTACCACAATTTTGGAATGTGTTAATTGGTAATATGTCTGTTGTTGGTCCTCGTCCTCATCCAACTCCTCTAAACTTAGAATCAATACAAACCGTTGACAACTATATGTTAAGGCATGTGGTATTGCCTGGTATCTCTGGATTAGCCCAGGTAAATGGATGCAGAGGCGAAACTAAAACAACACAGGAAATGCAACGTCGTGTAAACTTTGATTTGTATTATATTCATAGATGGTCGTTCTGGTTAGATTTACAGATTATCATTCAAACAGTGGTGAATATATTTAGGGGTGATCAAAATGCGTACTAATGAAATATAAATTCAGATCTCTCTTTCTTTTTTTTATATTGAGCTTTGGTATTAAGAGTATCAATGCACAAACAATTTGGGAAAATAAAAACGCAGAAGCCCACGCTTACCTTGCGAGAATGGCTCAAAAAGGATTGATACAATTACAGGATATCATTCAGCCAATTGAAAGAACTAAAATTGCGAATGCATTAAACTTACTATACCAACAAAAAGCTAATCTAACTGCTGTTGAATTAAAGGAATTGGAGTTTTATTTTCAAGAATACAATCAGGATATTGTAGCAGACTCCCTCATTAAAAACGAAATTGGTTTTTTTGTCAAAGACGCATACAAAAGACCAAGAATGTTTTTTATTCATACCAAGGATTTTACGATGAACCTGGATCCTAATGTAAGTGCAAACTTTATTGGTGGGTCTGGGCTCAACATCACACAGGTTAGCAATGGTTTAAATTTATGGGGCAAAGTTGGAAAAAAATGGGGCTATCAATTAATGTACAGAGATGTCACTGAATTAGGTACTGTTAGAGATTTTTATACCGTGAATAAACTAGATTTTAGAAGACAGGATGCCAAAACAGGTATAATTTTAGTAGGGCTGAATGATGATAAAAAAATCAATCACTCCGACATTCGTGCAACCATCAATTATAGTTTTAAAAATGGTTCTATTAGTTTTGGGAAAGACCAAATTGTTTGGGGTTATGGCGAAAATGGGCGGATTGTTTTATCGGACCGCGCGCCTAGTTTTCCTTTAATAAGGCTAGACTATCAACCCCTCAAATGGCTGCGTTTTAATTATTTTCATGGTTGGCTGAATTCTGAAATTGTGGATTCTACCAAAACTTATCCAACCTATAATGGAGGGGTGAGTGGAGATGTGCGCATTATCAATAGACAAAAATTTATTGCGAGTCACACCTTACAATTTAACCTAAAAAGAGGTTTAGACTTGGCCATTGGCGAAAGTATTATTTACAGTGACCAATTAGACCCAGGGTTTTTATTGCCCATTAATTTGTTTAAAATTTACGATAACAATAAAAGCAATTACCTGATTAATGCAGGTTCAAATGGGCAGTATTTTTTACAATTAAGCTCAAGAAATCAAATTAAGAATACCCATTTATATGGTTCCTTATTTATAGACGAAATAAGATTAGCCTCGGTATTTGATCAATCCAAAAGTAGAAACCAGCTTGGCTATACCTTAGGTGCTTCGGTAACCGATTATTTTAAGCCCTATTTAACCATAGGTGCAGAGTACACCAGAGTCAATCCATTTGTATACAATAATTTAATTCCTGCACAAACCTATACCCAATTCAACTATCCACTGGGAGATTGGATGGGCAGTAATTTTCATAGGAAAACGATTTTTGCTAGGTACAACTACCTGCCAAAATTAAAATTCTATGCAAGAATACAATTGATGAACAAAGGTGGAGAGGGTTCTGTGTATGATCAATACAATGCAGAACCTCAGCCTAAATTTTTATCCGATTACCAACAAACAAGAAACGATTTCTTTTTTCAAGCAAGCTATGAATGGATGAATAACCTTTACTTAAGAACAAGCTTCGAATACATAGATGATAAAAACACAAGAGGTAGAGGTGTTAAAAATAAAGAATCAATTATTCAGTTGGGATTTAGTTATGGGCTCAACTAAACTTTCTTGATCCTCTGTAAGCAAATAGAGTCCCAACCATGTCCAAAATGGGAAAGCGCCCATCGGTCCTTCTAAGAAAACATCAAAACTTGCATTGATAAGAAAGGCCAATAAGATACAACCAATTAATAAACGCCTTCCTTGTAACTGCTTTTTAAATAAGGGTTTTATTATTTGGATTAAAAAATAAGTCCAAATCATAAATAACAACACCCCAAACCTAGCCATGATATTGAGGTGAAAATTATGTGGAGACCTTAAACTATCATCCAATGTGATGATATCATCTTCTGTGGCCAAACTCATTCCAAGCCCTTTACCAATAAAGAAATTTGGCGAACTAAAACTATAGTCGATGATTTTTGCCCACCATACTAAACGCCATACCACATTGTCCTCGGAAGTGGCGTCTGTTGTGCCTCCCACTATAGAACTAAAATTATTTTTAATTTGCTCAAATCCTACTGATCTTCCCTGAAAATTTTCTGATACTTTAATATTGATATAAATGGGCGTGACTATTAGTAGGATTAAAGGTAAATATTTAATCAATAACCTTACCCTAGATTGTAATTGGATATCCTTATTAAAATAAATAAAACAAACAAGACTGGCTAAAAAAGCAACTATACCAGAACGACTATAAGAAGCCAAAATCAAAAAGTCTAGCGCAATCACTAAACTTAATAATACTCGTAATTTGAAACTATTTTTTTCAAAAGTAAATAACAATAGTAAAGTACTAATTAATAGTTGTACCCCCATATCCCCATTTTTATATAATAAAATAGGAATGCCTCCAAAGGGTGCAACAGTTTCAAAAAAGGGAATAAAATATTGTAATATAAAATTCAATAAAGCTAGAAACGGAAACCATTTATAGATAAAAAATAGGGTTTCCCAGATTTGTGCTGTTTTGTCTTTAAATAAAAACAAAATGAATACAAACCAGCCATACTGAAACATAAAACTATCTCTAATGAGGTCTATGATATCATATTTTGTAAATCCTCTAATGATATAAATAAACCCAATAGTTATAAAAAATAAAAGGAGTTTTGTTGTTTTGTTCCAAATGAGCTCTACTTTTTTACGATTCATTAATAAAAGTAGGATACCAAAAAACCATAAAGCTTCCACTAAATAAGTGTAAGCGACCCCCTTGTTTAAAAACACATACAAGGTCATTACCAATAAATAAACC
>Ga0079300_10000461_pt1 | contig 15269 bp, 21 predicted proteins | sample Wag4_2014_7_11_FD_74799 | JGI IMG/M metagenome (GOLD analysis project Ga0079300, IMG submission 74799) | Fresh water microbial communities from Ohio, USA - Utica-2 Time Series HT 2014_7_11 | ecosystem: Environmental > Aquatic > Freshwater > Water tank | place: USA: Ohio | collected 2014-07-11
TAAAGAAGGGGATGAATTTTATTTTTCTATTCCTAAGCGTCCAATCGTTCAAACTTGTGCTCAGTGTAAAGCATATAGTCCAACTCCAAATAAAATGATTTATATAGAAATCTGTAAGTAATCAATCTAACGCAGAAACATAAAGGGTGCAATTTATTTTGTGTTTCTTTCCATGCGTGAGGAAAACACCCCCTCAAATCGGTTAAAATCGGTCGTTTTCGGTTTTGTGAAAACATAACTCATTACAAATCAACGCCTTCATTTTCTCAAAAAATCTTCATAACCCTGAGGTCACGAGTTCAAATCTCGTTCTCGCTACATGAAAATCAAGGACTTACGTTAAATCGTGGGTCCTTTGTTGTGTCATGAAAACATCACTTTTTATCTTGAAACACTTGCTATCATTGGGTTTTATTGCGTGAGGTTTTTATTATTTCTAACCAAACACAAGATCCTTTAATGCTGATATTTTAACAGTGGTTAATACTATGGCACTAAATATTTTAATACCTTTGCGCTGTAAAGACATGCAAAAAAAGATAATTATATTATTGTTAATGATAATCGGAGTAAATCTCTACTCTAATAATCTGTATGCATGCGACAAGCCGCACAAGTCAACCAAAGCACCGTCTTTTCTAAAACTGACCAAGACTAAAGTCAAGTCTGATTGTTGCAAATCTCATAATAAGGATTCAAATCATGATTGTAATAAGAAATGTACGCATCACAACTGTGCTTGTACGTCTATTTGTTTAAATAATTATATCTGCAAAAAAGAAGTCGTTATTGAGACTGCACTTTATTTTACTACTCAAAGGAAGTATAATTTCTTTAAACCTTCCTTTTATAACGATGTCCATATTTCAATTTGGCATCCTCCTAAAATAGCATAAGCTATATTTCTCTTTAGTCAAGTTATATAACTTGAAAATTTATTTTACTATAAAACTTAATAATATGAAAAAACTATTAACTATAACTTTATTGTTATTTATAACAACAATTGCAAATTCGCAAATTATCAGAGCTGAATTAACAGCAACTGGACTTACTTGCTCTATGTGTTCAAAAGCAACATATAATCAATTAATTTCAATACCAGAAGTAGAAAAGGTTGAAACTGATTTAAACAATACTGCTTTTATTATTCATTTTAAAAGTAATACTCCTGTTACTATCAGTAATCTAAAAAAGAAAGTAGAAGACGCTGGATTTGCAGTTGGCGAATTAATCGTTTTATTAAAACTTGATAATCAAGTAGCAGAAAACAATACCTCATTCGTAATAGATAATAATACCTATACGTTTATGGAAACTAAATCTAGCAACTTAAATGGTGAGGTAAAATTAAAAATAATGGATAAGGGATACGTCGTTGATAAAGAATTTAAGAAATTATCAAATATGACAAAACAATATCCATCCTACGTTGGCACAAATAAAAATACTTACCACATAAAAACATTATAGTTTGAAAAACATTCTAATTATTACTTTACTTTTTATAAATGTGTCCACATATTCACAGGAATTATTTGTAATGACTGAACCTGCTAGTAATATGCCTGCAAAGTCATTTGGGATAAGAAATATGAATGCTTTTATGTTTGAGGCAGATGGTAAATTGAACTACCATAATATGCCAGAAGTTATGTGGGGCATAAATAAAGAATGGATGGTACACGCCCAGGGGTTTATAAGCAACCGCCAGGATGGTGGCTTCGAAACAGAAGGAGGAAGTTTGTATGCTAAGTATCGTTTCTTTAGTAAGGATGACTTAAAAAAACACTTTAGAATGGCACTATACGGACGATATAGTTTTAATAGAGCGGATATACACCAACAGGAAATTGAAACAATGGGCCATAATACAGGGTTCGAAGCTGGATTTATTGCAACTCAACTATTGCATAAAGTTGCTGTTAGTTCATCACTTAGTTATGAAAGAGCATTGGATAACAAACCTAATTACAAGTTTCCAATAACTGAAAGCAATAGTGCAATGAACTATACTTTATCCGTAGGTAAATTGATGCTCCCTAAAGTATATACTAGTTACAAACAAGTAAATTTAAATTTGATGTTAGAGTTACTTGGCCAAAGATTAAATGATAATAAAAAATCTTATTTAGATATTGCCCCCTCTGTACAATTTATAATAAATAGTCAGGCTAGAATAGATTTAGCTTACAGGCAAGAACTTTATTCTACAATGATTCGTACAGCACCAAACGGAGTGATACTTAAATTTGAATACACATTCTTTAATGCTTTTAAATAATTTGATTTTATCAAACAAAAACAATTAAATAAGTTTATAAGTTTTAACTAAATTAACCACTTCTAAACATAAAAATAATATCATGAAAAAACTATTACTAGGCTTTTTATTATTGACCATCTTTAGCGCTGTAAACGCACAAGACCCTGCCAAGAAAAAATTAGTATTCAATCCAAAGAATCCTACATATGAAGTGGAAGCCACTTGTGGAACTTGCATGTTTAAAATGGAGGGAAAGGGTTGTCTTTTAGCAATTAAATTTAAAGGCAAGAATTATTTCGTAGATGGAACTGATTTAGACGACCATGGTGATGCCCATGATTCGGAGGGTTTCTGTAACGCAATCAAGAAAGCAAAGGTGCAAGGATCCATCGTTAAGGATAGATTTGAAGTCACTTATTTTGAGTTAATCAAGAAGTAATTTGTAAGAACAACCTTGCGTGAGGAAAACACCCCCTGAATTCGGTTAAAATCGGTTGATTTCGGTTTTGTGAAAACATAAAGCATTGCAAATCAACGCCTTCATTTTCTCAAAAAATCTTCATAACCCTGAGGTCACGAGTTCAAATCCCGGTCTCGCTACTAAAGGGGATAAATCAGCATTAGATTGGTTTATCCCCTTTTTATTTTCCTTATAAGTGATTAGCATTCAAATATTTAAAGGCTAATTTAACGAAAATGTAGAGGTTCTTTAATTTAATTGTAAATTTGCTTTTACAATGAACAAGATACAATACAATACAAAACAAGACCTCATGACTGCTATCTCTGAAAACAGAGATATGATTAAATCATTTGGGGTAAATGGCTTGGGTATTTTTGGATCCTTTTCAAAAGGAACTGCTGTTGAAACTAGTGATGTTGATTTATTAGTTGATTTTATTCCAGAAAAAAAGAGCTTTGATAACTTTATGGATTTATCATTCTTTTTAGAAGGCTTGTTTGGTAGAAAGGTTGAATTAGTTACTCGACAATCATTAAGTAAACATATTGGTCCACATATCTTAAATGAGGTAGTTAATGTCAGCCTCTAATCTTGAGTTGGTTCGTCATATTTTGACAGAAACCGCTTTTATTATTCAGCATACAGATAAAAAAACTAAAGAGCAAGTTATTGAAGACGAAGTACTTTGTCGAGCTGTTGTTAGAAGTATTGAAATAATTGGAGAAGCATCAAAAAAAATTGACGAAGAATTTAAAGCAGCTCATATTCATATTGAATGGAAGAAAATGGCTGGCGCAAGAGATAAGTTAATTCATGATTACTTCGGAATAGATTATGATATTGTATGGGACATTATTCAAAATAAAATCCCAGATTTGGATCATTTTTTAAACCAGCTAGTGTAACTGGTTTGTAGTAGTTAAATTTATTTTTAATTTCTTTACCTCTTCTTTTTGATGGAATTACCCTTCAGCCATTGTGCTTGTTCCCTTGCTTCTTTAAGGGTAACTAGCGGTTGTTTAGCTAAGATGACGGCGCTTAACTTAGCTCTTTCTTCAAAAGAAATATTCAAATTCACCACATAAAATTAATGTTTTCTGCGTGAGGAAAACACCCCCTGAATTCGCTCCAAATCGGTTGATTTCGGTTTTGTCAAATCATAACTCACTACAAATCAACGCCTTCATTTTCTTGAAAAATCTTCATAACCCTGAGGTCACGAGTTCAAATCTCGTTCTCGCTACAGTGTTATTCTTGAGAATAATATAGAAGCTAAAAAAGCAGGCATTAACGGCCTGCTTTTTTGATGTTAAGATCTCGCAAATTTCAATAGTAAGTCGAAGTCTCCCTTATCGGCTTTCCTTAAAGCTAAAAGATATTTTTCACGCGATTCTTTTTCATCAGGTATCGTTCTGCTACCCCAAGAGAAAACAGGTTGCTGAAAAATCTTTTCAACAATAATATCAGCTATCATTCGACTATGACGTCCGTTACCGTTGGGGAAGCAATGTATGCTAACCAATCTGTGTTTGAATCTTATTGCAAATTCCGCTGGTTCATATACATTATGTTCAAGCCAATATGATGCATCATCAATTAATGATCTTAATGCTACGGGTATTTCTAATTTGTCAACCCCAATATTCTTATTTGATTTTCGATATTCGCCAGCCCACCTCCAAACATTTCTATACATTCTTTTATGTAGCTCCTTTATAAAAGATTCAGATAGGATTTGTTCCGATTTGAATCTTCTTGTTAAACTCCACTGTATAGCATCTTCAATATTCTGTTGTTCAAATTCATCCAATTCGCCTCTTATAGCAATAGACTGGATTAACAGACCTTCTTTCTCGTCTTCATCAAGCGGAGTTTGGCCATCATTGTATATTAAATCTAGTCCCATAAAATTTTTGGTGTTTTATTAATAATTTCTGATGCCCTTTCTTTTATTGCTTTTTCAATACGTTCTTTTGAATTTGCTTGATCTTCTAATTTCATCGTAGTGGAAGTTCGTTCTACAATTTTTGTGGCAATTTCTAAAGCGCGGTTTTCTATCATTTGCTCCAAACTATCTGCATTAGGTACAAACCCGTAAACAAATTTCAAATCCAGGGCTTTTGCTAACTCTTGCATTGATTTTATAGTTATAGCTCCTTCTTTCTCACGTTTCTCAATATCCATAACCCCTTGCTTGGTAATGGAAAGTTTTTTGCCTAATTGTTCCATAGACATGCCAATGCCATTTCTTATTGCTTTTATCCATCCAATAGGTGGCACATTAACATGCTGTAAAACTGTTAATTGGGCCAATTTTTCATTTAGCTGTTGGAATTGAATTTTATTATTTCTCATAAAGTAAAGATTTAACTTGACTAATTTTATACAAAAGTAAAGCTATTGCTTTACATAAACAAATAATTTGTAAAGCTTTTACTTGACCTTATTCTGCATTAGAATTATAGTTAAGACCTTGTTCAAATTGTAGAATTCCATTAAATCCTTCCACATTTGGTTAGAATGTAATACAATGCTGGCTAAATGAAAATCAAATACTTACGTTAAATCGTGGGTCCTTTATTTTCTTTTTTAAAAATTCCTGCTACTAAAAACCCCATTAGAGCACCATACAATGTACTATTTATTGGTTTAGAAGTAATCATGCAGGTACCACTAGAACATCCTATAAATTTCCAATATAAGAAACCAGCTAACGCCCCAAGGCTAATGCCTATTAATTCTCGTTTATACTTATTAAATAGTAAAGTCATATTTATTTAACTTTTGATTGTAGTCCAAACCAAGAACCTCCATTATACACTTCAATACCTGCAGCTTTTAGTACTGATTTAGCCATACCGCTTCTGCCACCACTCTGACAAACGGTAATTACGGGTTTATTCCACTTTTTAATATTACTTATTTCTCTTTGAATATTATTTACAGGAATATTTTTGGATCCCTTAATATTACCTCTATCAAATTCTTGAGGTGAACGTACGTCTAAAATAATGGCTCCTGCCTCTTTGAGTGCTTTGAAATCAGTTCCAGGGCCAAATAGATTTTTGAAAAATGAGAACATATTAATTATTATTTATGATGTTATTTAAGCTAAAAATTCCTCCGCCATTATATATATCTTGGATTCCATTTTGTTGCAAGATACCGGTAGCCATTGAACTGCGGCCTCCACTTAAGCAATAGACAACAATTGGCTTTTGCAAATCTGAAATTTGTTTGATATTGGATTCAACCATATCTAAAGGGATATTGATAGCGCCTGGTATATGGTTTTCTTCAAATTCCATAGGGCTTCTAACGTCTAATAAAGTGCCCTTTTTTTCCTTAATGGATTTTATTACATTTTGCATAGTGGTATATTTTACTTGTACAAAAGTACAGAACCCCAATACCTTATTGGGTGATATATATCACAGTAAAATGTATTATTTTTTGATCCAGTCAAAAGAGTTTCGGTACATCACAATCCAGCCGTTATGCTCCATTTTCTTTAATAGGCGACTAATGACTTCTCTTGAGGTATTTAAGTCATTGGCTATATCTTGGTGGGTTAAATTCACAATAGCGCCGAATTGTTTCACATACTTTAGAATATAAAATTCTAAACGTTCATCCATATTCTTAAAAGCAATCTCATTAATTGTTTTTAAAAGTTCCTCATACCTGCTACGGTAGGTCTTAATCACAAAATAATGCCAGCTCTTAAATTCATTCAACCACTTTTCCATAAATTCTATAGGGATGGCCAAGTATTGTATATCAGTCACCGCCTTGGCTAATACCTGGCTTTGTTCATGATGGTAATTGCATACCAAAGTAACCGCACATGCTTCTCCTGGATTTAAATGGTACATAAAATATTCGCCGCCAGTCTCGTCTTCCTGATAAAGTTTAATGGTTCCTTCAACGACCAACATGGCAGATTTTATATTCTGCCCCATTTTTAATAAAGTAGTACCTGCTTTTGCTTCTTTCAATTCAGCCTCATTGAGTATGGCATCGTATAAGCCGTCCTCCCAATCGGGGAATAGTTTTGTAAGGGTTTCTTTGGATAACATATAAAGTTAAATTCTACAGTGAATATACACTATTTGAAGGAATGTAATAATTGTCACAAATAGACAGTTTTCATTGCTTTAATTTTGTAGAAATACTAAACATGAGAAAATTACTTTCTAAAATTGATTATACACTAACATTTAGATTACTACTTGCTACAGCTATGTGTTATACAGGATACATACAAAATGATTACATGTCAGGCACCTTTGGCTTATTCTTGGCTATATATGCAATAATAGGTGCAAAGTATAAAATTGGTTGTGGTTACAATGGATGTGCCAATACGCCAACTTATAAGTCTAAAGAGGTATTGGTTGAAGATGTTAAACATATTGAGTTTACTGAAATAAAATAATGAGTATGTCCAGTCCTGAAACATTTGCAACAATTATCAATGGTGAATTACCTGTCTTAGTTGATTTTTTTGCTGAGTGGTGTGGCCCTTGTAAAATGATGCCTCCCATTTTAGAACAAGTAAGAGATAAGTTAGGGGGTAAGATTCGTATTATAAAAATTGATGTAGATAAAAATCAAAAACTAGCTTCAGAATTAAATGTATCTAGTGTGCCAACGCTCGCCATTTTTGTAAAGGGTGAAATTAAATGGAGACAGCCGGGTGTTCAACAAGCAAATTCACTGGTTCAGCTTTTAAACAAGTATGTAGTATCACAATAAGCCTCTGCGTGCCGAAAACACCCCCTGAAATCGGTCCAAATCGGTTGATTTCGGTTTTCTGAAAACATAACGCATTACAAATCAACGCTTTCAATCCCTTCTCGCTACATGAAAATCAAGGACTTACGTTAAATACTGAGTCCTTTGTTGTTTCTGCGTGAGGGATATAAACATTCTTAGTACTTTTAATGATGCGTTTTACCTTTTTATTTTTTTTGATATTCATTTTTAATAATTGCATTGCTCAAGTAGATTCCACAAAATCATTTAATGTAAGTGCATACATTGAAACCTATTATAGTTATGACTTTTCTAAGCCTTTTAATAATGAAAAGCCAGACTTTAACTACAATTACAAAAAACATAATCAGCCGAATGTCAATTTAGCTTTCGTAAAAGCTAATTATCAGTCAAAACAACTAAGATCAAGTTTAGCATTGATGACAGGTAATTACGCCATGTACAATTTAAGTGCTGAACCCAATTGGGCAAAGCCTTTGTTAGAAGCCAATGTTGGATATAAGCCATTTGAAAAGCATGACTTTTGGATTGATGCTGGTGTCATGCCTTCGCATATAGGTTTTGAAAGTGCAGTAGGTAGTGATTGCTGGAATTTGTCAAGGAGTATATTAGCTGAAAACTCTCCTTACTTCGAGTCGGGAATCAAATTCAATTATACCAATAAAAAACAAGATCTATATGTTGCATTTCATGTTCTAAATGGTTGGCAGAAAATTGCCATTTCTAAAGGGGATGAAAATCCTAGTGGAGGGGTTCAGGTCAATTACAAACCAACTAGTAGTCTAACACTTAACTATAGTAATTTTGTTGGTAATATAAAGGTGGATAGTATAAATAGTGCATTAAGAATATTTCATAACCTATATGCCATCTATGATGTGTCTTCCAAACTTTCATTCATCTTTGGCTTTGATATTGGTACTCAAAAAATAACATTTACTAAATCCACTTTATGGTATACTCCGGTAATTATATCAAAATTCAATCTCACTGATAAAAGTAAAATTGCCGGTAGGTTAGAATTATATAGTGATAAACAACAAACAATTATCCGTACCTCAACTCCTAACGGCTATCAAACAATTGGGACTTCGATTAATTACGATTATCAAATTTCATCAAAATTTTTATGGCGTACAGAATTTAAAAGGTATAATTCAAAAGACCGCATTTTTAAATACACGCAAAATAGCAATCAACAAACGACAGCGACAATGGTATTAATAATGAAATTATAATACTATTTTATCCTTTCTTTTGTTTTAATAATGCCATTTAAACTCTAGTCTATCAAATAATTAAATCGAATATGAATGATAATATTTCGAATTAACCATTTACCTTTGCACATTAAATACAATTGTGAAATCTAGCGCAGGAATGGATGTCATTTATTTTTAAGCAATACAATACAATAAATTTGAATATGTATAAGATGGGCGATGTGCTTAAATTCTCAAAATACCTATTAATTAGCCTTATCTGCAATTTTTTAGTTGTTGTAGCAAATGGACAAAAATTAAAAGAATTTATCTTTAATAAGAAAGAACATTTACTGGGAGAATTCGAAGATAGTTCTGGAAAATCCAATTATATCGTATATCCTACGTTGGCCTATACTCCTGAAACCAAAACAGAAATTGGACTTGTGAATCTTTATCTTTTCTATGCCAATCAAAATAATAAAAATAGGCTTAGTGAGATAAATACGTTTAGTTTTTATACTGCAGAAAAACAATATGGAGTTTTGCTAGATCATGCTATTTATGGCGATGGAGATAAATGGTTTTTTCTGGGCAGAGGTAAATTTCAATATTTCCCAATGAAATATTACGGTATTGGTATTAATACCCCCGAGGAAGGATACGACCTTGTAAGTAATACCAATATTCAACTTCGTGAAAGAGTGCTCAGAAAAATTAGAGGCAATTTTTTTATTGGAGCGGAATTTGATTTTCAAAAAATGTATAATGTTGAATTTTCAGCATCGAATCCAGTTGATTATGATTATCCAACTGGATACAATGGTTCTAGTAATATTGGTTTTGGAATGGGTCTGGTATTTGATAACAGAAAAAACGTAATGAACGTGAGAAAGGGTTTGTTTGCTGAACTAGCTTTTCTCAATTATTCTAAATCCGTTGGTAGCTCCAATTCGTTCGTTAGCACACAGTTTGATTTCCGCTATTTTAGAGAAGGATTTAATCCAAAAGATGTTTTAGCACTTCAGGGATCAGCACTATTCAATAATGGAGATGTACCCTTCAACCAAATGGCCATGATTGGGGGTGAGAGTATGATGCGGGGATACTACCTTGGAAGATTTAGGGATAAGAATTTATTCACATCACAGGCTGAATATAGGTTTCTTCCGTTTGGATTCAGCAAAAGATTGGGTGCGGCCGCCTTTATTTCAACAGCTACAGTAGCGCCATCTGCAAAAAGTTTATTTTCATCATCATTTAAGATGGCTGGAGGCGTTGGAGCCAGGTATCTCATCTTCAAATCAAAAGATATTTTTGTGCGTTTTGATCTCGGTTTTACTCGTGAGGGTAAAGGATATTATTTTTACATTGGAGAAGCTTTTTAAATCCATTCTTGCTACAAAGCCTCTCACTGAAAATGACCCACTTAAAAAGAATTAGATTAACTTTGATTCCATGAAGGAACTAATCTATGTCTTTATTGGGGGTGGCTTAGGGAGCTTAATTAGGTTTACACTTGGTAAATGGGTAAATGCTTTTCATAATTCTATTTTCCCTTTTGGTACATTTACAATCAATATTATCGCTTGTTTTACATTGGGTTTTATTATTGGTTTGGCAGACCAAAAACAATTGCTTTCGCCAGCTTCACGTTTATTTTGGGCAGTGGGCTTCTGTGGGGGCTTCAGTACCTTCTCGGCCTTTAGCAGCGAAACACTTACACTCTTTCAACAAGGTGAAAACAGCACAATGCTTTTATATATTTTATTGAGTATTGTAGTTTGTATTTCTGCAACATTCGGTGGATTATTTATTGCCGAAAGATTTTAATTCTACTAGAAATTTCAAATACCTCTGCGTGCCGAAAAAACCTCCTGAATTCGGTCATGATAGTTTTAGTTTTTACATCTCTATTCGGAAGCAGAATATATTCATCCACTTTAGACCTTGCGTTGTGCTGTGGCGTAAGCTACTTTTTAAAATACAAATATCCCCAGCGACTCGGAACATGCATATTAATAATACCAATCGGAGACCAAACCCAATTGAATTCAGGCAGGGGCTTACCATTCAGGTTTAATTTTTTTACATAGCTAATTCCTTCGTTTTGCAGGGTCCATTCTACCCTCGAAAAATTAATGCGCCATGGTTGATCAAGATTAGGTAGGTAATTTCTGCCTGGTTTTTTTAAGCAAGAATAGGGAATGGCCATCTCTATCGTCCACCCTTTATCTGTATCGCGATTATCATTAAGGGTACCTTTTATTTGAACAGCTGACTTCATTCCATCACTATTCCAACCCATAATCATTGGACCACCTAGCTTGTAGGTTTTAAACATAAATAAATCCATCACAGTCCCTAATGCGTTAATCTCTATTTCGAAATACTGATTCTCGTCATTATTGGGATCAATAAAAACTTCAAAATCGTGGTCATTAAAAATGATGTCATCATGGTTTAACAAATTTGCCCATAAATGAGGTTCCTTTAAACTTGCAGCGATATATAAATACTGACTATCCCATAACATTTTAATCCTGGTATCATATAAAGGCTTAGGTTTTACATCCCCTTCAATATCAACAAATAGATCGGTCCAAGCTGCTTTTTTCCAGGCTTGATCATTGAGTTTACCATCAATATTTAAAGCGCGCGTTGTATAATTTACTGAATATGATTTTATAGTACTGCTATCCTCAATTGCATGCGTATTCGCTTTTGATTGGTTACAAAATAATAAATAACAAATAGTGATGATAATATAAGTTGGGTTGTATGTAGGTTTAATATGTATCATTTAGTACTAAAAGGTTTAAATATAAAAATTGATTATAAAATATTGAGTTTATTATATATTTAAATTTTAATTATTGATCCAGCTGGAATTTTATGAGATTTATTCTCCACTTTTATATAAACATCAAATGCACTATGGTTTTCAATAATTGTTTTATCAACTGAAATTTTTAAATTTCTATACGCATTGATATAATCAACTAAATGAATTTGAGTTGTATAATAAATGTCCTTATTTTTTGCAACTAATTTAAAGAAATTTTCCATTTCAAACCATCTGTTACCTTCTCCGTTGTTTTCCCAACTATGTCCCCAGACATCTAGTAATGCTAAAGTATCGGCTTTTATAAAATCAGATACCAAGTTGTAAAAGGAATTAAGTTCTTTTTTATTATTTTCGGCGTCGTTGGGTTTAAAATAGGCTCTGCCAAATTGATGTATACTAGGGTGCCAAATAAGAAAATCTTTTGGAATTGAGAAGTTGTAAGTATCAGCTACAGTTCTTGCATATTCAATACCTAAGCCACTAATTGTTTCAACTACTAAATTATCATAACTTCCAAAAGGATAAGCCATACCTCTTATCGTATTTCCACTAATTTTTTCTAATTCTTTTCTGTCTTCTATAACTTCGTAGATGATGTCAATTTTAGACATTCCACTCAAGCCAGGGTGATTTGCTGAATGAACAGATATTTCATGACCTATAAATAGACTTTTAATTTCTTCTTTTGTTAAGTAATCCTTTGTGTCTAATTTATTTGAGTTCAAATGAAAAGTTCCTTTAAGGGCATATTCGTTCATTAATTGCACAAGTCTTCTATCGGAAATGCTACCATCGTCAAAACTCAATATTAATGCCTTTGACTTCCCCTCGGGGAATAGCATTTCAACTCTAATACTACTTGATGGCTTAATTGAATTTGATTGAGCAATAATTGATTTAGTTGAAATAAGAAAAATACTAATTAAAATAAATTTTTTCATATTATGAATATAGTAAGTTTGGGATATATTCTCGCTATTAAGGCTATTTTAAAATATAACAAATAAATCCCTTCTGCTAAAAACAGCCCCTGAATTCGACTGAAATTGGTCGATTCCGATTTTATAAAACATAACATATTATAAATCAAGTACTCAGGTTAAATCATGGGGTCCTTCCCTGTTTCTGTTTGAGGAAATGCAGGTCTTTTATAACCAATTCGAATATGATTAAAAAATTCTTAAATTTGAATTAACTAAAATTAGTCTTATGAGTCATAGAATTGCGCTTATTTCATTTTTGTTTGCTTTACTTTTTGTTTCAAGTACGGTCATTTATAAAAAACACTACAAGCTTGTTGATGGTTATATACTCGTGCAAAAAGAAGATAGGCGCAATGAATCTACCCAATGGGAGTTAGTTTGGGAGGATGATTTTAATAAAGGTTCACTTGATACAAATCGTTGGTCACGCATTGATCTTTTTAATTCACCTAAATGGCAAACACCTGTTGACAAATGGCAAGAGGTAACAGGCTGTTTTAGATATATTACCGGCACGAACGACGAAGTAGTCAAATTTGATAAGGATAATATATATTTGAGAGGTATTATTAATAATGATACAATCAAAGGTGATCCCAGGCCAATGCTTACTGGCGGCATCTATAGTTGGAAAAAATTTGCATTTCAATATGGTCGAATAGAAATTAAAGCAAAACTTGATTCAGCTTATGGATCCTGGCCTGCAATTTGGATGATGTCAGAAAAAGATATTTACCCTAATCAACATAATGGCGAAATGGATATCATGGAAAAACTAAATCATGATGCATTTGCTTATCAAACTACACATAACCACTACACCATTACATTAAAGCAAGAAACACCTAAAAAGTATAATACTGGTAAAATAGATACCAAGGGGTACAATATATATAGTGTAAGTTGGTATCCTGATAAATTAGTGTATGCTATCAATGGTATTGAAACTATTACTTATCCTAAAGTGCCAGGTGCAGGTACTTATCAATGGCCATTTGACCAACCGTTTTATTTAATGATTGACCAACAATTGGAAGGTAGTTGGCCAGGTAAAGTTACGAATCCAAAGGAATTACCAATTAATATGGTAGTAGATTGGGTTAGATTGTATCAATAACTGATTGCTACAACTTTGTTTCTTATTTGATTTGAATTTGTTTTCTTTGAACTGTATGTGCGGAAAATATACCCAATGCGCCACCCATAATATTGGAGGGAGGATTCGCTGGGGTTGTTCCACCGCCTGGTCCAGCGCCTGATTGTTGATACAAGGTGTAGTAGTATAAATAAGTAGGTCTTGTGATACACTGCATTTCTACAGCAACAATATCTTTTAATTTTACTTCTAAAGAATCTGAGCCTCCTCTTAATGGTCGTTGATTTTCTTTTCCATTATTCAAATTGTCATTGAATACGTGAAAGGTTTGATCTAGTGTATCGTTTATTTTTTGAATAAAACGATAGCTATTGCCCAGCTGTATTGGGTCTAGGTATACTGGGATGACATTATATCTAGTTTCATTATTGAATGGGATTGGATTGATTCTTAAACTATCTAATATCACTTTTTCTGGCATAGTAGCATTGGCCGTGTATTTTTTGTCAGCAAATTGTACTTCTAAATAATAAGTGTTCCCGTAGATGCCTTTTATTTTTTTGGTTTTGTATTCGCCCTGTTTTTCATGTTGGAGCGTATCAATTTGTCCAAGATTGTCTTTCACAATAACAAGTGCATTCGTCACAGCTAAAAAATTGGAAGAAGCTGAAATACTATTCGACTTGCTAAGCTTGATAGTATAAGGGCCAGCCTCGTCTGTGATACTTCCATCGATGACAAGTAAAGACTGGTTAGGGTCTAAGGCTAGTTGAATTTCTTTTTCACAACCCAACAAGAAAATCCCCATTAAAATTGTACTAAAATATTTTTTAAACATCATTAAAATTTGAATTGATAAGTGACACTAGGTACCCATCTAAATAAAGAGGTTTGAATAATTTGAGTTCTACTAAGGTCCTTTGGGTCATCTTGAAAATTAATTTGATACGCGTTTTCTCTACCGTATACATTGTATAAACTGAAGTTCCAAGATTCTTGAATACGTTTTTTTCTTTTCTTGTCATAAGTGACACTTAGGTCCATTCTATGATTGGAGGGCATTCTATTACCATTTCTAGAAGCATATTGATATAAGGTCTGTCCTTGTAAGGAATATTTCCCCGTAGGAAAAGTAACTGCATCCCCGGTATTATATACAAAAACAGAAGAGATGGACCATTTTGAGTTAAGGGTATAGATTCCTACAATAGCAATATCATGGGTTCTATCTTGTTTTGCATTGTACCAATTGCCTTGGTTAATTCCAGCAATTTTTCTTTCTGTTTTTGATAAGGTATAGCTTACCCATCCAGTCAATACACCCTCTTTTTTCTTCCATAATAATTCAAGTCCATAGGCACGTCCAATACCAAATAAAAGTGCTGTCTCCACATCGGCTAAAGTAAATATTTCAGCCCCATCTTTATAGTCTAATTGATTCTGTAAATTTTTATAATACAACTCGGTGCTTAGTTCATAGGTATTATTTTTCCATCCTTGTACATAACCTAGGCTCAACTGATCCGCTATTTCAGGTTTAATATTATAGGAATTTCCAATCCATTGATCAGAGGGGCTAGAAGCTGTTGAATTGCTAAGTAGGTGGACATGTTGTATATTTCTAGCATAGCC
>Ga0079300_10000462_pt1 | contig 15266 bp, 13 predicted proteins | sample Wag4_2014_7_11_FD_74799 | JGI IMG/M metagenome (GOLD analysis project Ga0079300, IMG submission 74799) | Fresh water microbial communities from Ohio, USA - Utica-2 Time Series HT 2014_7_11 | ecosystem: Environmental > Aquatic > Freshwater > Water tank | place: USA: Ohio | collected 2014-07-11
ACCGATAGGTGCAAAGGGACCCTTGCTCAATTTTTTGGGTAAGCCTAGAATAAACATCATTTAATAAAGACCTCTGGAGAAAACATGAGCGATGACAACAACGCAACAATTGTCATTACTGATATTAGAAAAGCCCTTGATTCCCTTGAAGAAGAAGCCAAGCAAAAACCTGCATGCCTTGTTATTGTTGGAGGCGAATTAAACGGATCGATATTTGATCTCCCAACCGGTGAAACAGTTGTGGGCAGAAACCCTGATTGTTCAATATCGCTGGATTTTCACGGTATCTCAAGACGACATTTTACAATCAATGTGAATGAGGCTGAAGTTGTTCTAACAGATCTTTCTTCTGCTAATGGTACCTATCTTAATAATTTAAAATTGGAATCCCCATCCGTCTTAAGCAGAGGAGATCTGATCAAAATCGGCTCAATTGCCATGAAATATCTCCCGAAGGGAGACCCTGAACGACTTACATACGATAAGCTCCATGAAGAAGCAAACACTGATGGGCTGACAAAATGCTACAACAAGACCTTTTTTAACCAACAATTAGAATTGGAAGTTAAAAAATCAAAAATTACAGGGAAGCCACTGACTCTTTTAATTTTTGATCTTGATTACTTTAAAAAACTTAATGATAACTTCGGTCATGATGCTGGAGATTACGTACTGAAAGAAAAATCAAAAATTATCAGAGAGAATGGGATCAGACAGGGAGACATTTTTGCCCGTTATGGCGGGGAAGAGTTTTGTATACTTTTACCGAATACAAACTTGAAACAAGGTTTTGAAATCGCAGAACGATTGAGAAAACTTATAGAAAAACATTCTTTCATTTACGATAACAAACGACTTCCTGTTAGTGCTTCAATTGGGGTTGCCGATTATCGTCAAGGTGTAAATAGTGGAACTGATCTCTTTAAAAGGGCGGATTCAGCGGTCTACAAATCTAAAGAAGGTGGAAGAAATCAAGTTAACTTCTTCAAGGGTTAAATGATTCTGACTCCTCCTAAAATTGACCTCCTTCCAGAACATCTTATTGACCAGATTAAAGCTGGTGAAGTTATCGAGCGACCAGGAAATCTGATCAAGGAAATATTAGAAAATGCCATTGATGCTGGAGCATCCAAGCTTGAACTTTCTATAAAAGATAATGGCCTGACTCAAATTAGTTTGAAGGATAATGGCCATGGTATGCGGTTTCATGATTTGCCAATTGCATTTTCCAGGCACGCCACTTCTAAGATATCACGCTTTGAGGATCTTTATCGATTAAATTCATTTGGCTTTAGGGGCGAAGCACTTGCTTCAATTGCTGCCATTTCAAAATTACAATGTATCTCAAAAATTGCCGACGAAAATTTCGCAGCAGAATTAAGAATTGAAGGTGGTCAAACCATCTTTCATGGAGAACGTCAAACTCATTCATTTTTGCATGGAACTGAACTAATTATCCAGGATCTATTCTTTAACACTCCAGCCAGATTAAAATTCATCCAGTCTCAGCAAGCAGAAAAAACGTTCATCAAAAAAATTATCTTCTCTTTTTTGTTATCAAGACCTGATATCGAATTTCAGATAAAATTTGATGATAATGAAAAAGATATTTACACCTCACGCTCCAATTTAATGGAGAGAATCATAGATATTTTCCCAAAGGCAAAAGATTCAATTCTTTCAAGCCAGAGATTTTATGAGAATGTGGAACTTGATTTATTTTTGATTCCTGGAAATTTCAAGGCTCCCATAAAGATTCAAAACATACATATCAACAGTAGATACATTCTCGATAAACAGCTCCATAAAGTAACCACAAATGCCTTGGCCGCCGCTTTTGGGGATGATCATTTTCACTATATTGCTAATTTTCACCTTCCGGCCGATACAATAGATGTTAACGTCCATCCTAACAAAACCATTATTAAAGTGATGGATCAGTCCAAGATGATGGGAGTACTTTCATCATCTATTAAGTCTATTGCAACAAGGAAATCACCCGGCCAAAACTCATCATTTACGAGTCAAAAAGATGGTACTTACAACCCACAATCATTTTTAGTTGGGATGGCAAACAATTCTGACCTACAACAAGTGAGACATCAGTACAATATGGATGGGTTGTTTTCTCCGCATAATATTTCTCATTCTTCGAATGAAAATAATCTATGGATTGGACAAACAATTATTAAAAATAATGGAACCACATGGATAGCTATTTCCTCAATAAAACTTTTAGAATTTTATTGTTACACTCGAATTAAGACGCAAGCACCAACTATTCCCCTTCTTGTGAGTGAACCCTTTCCTGCAAAAAAGGTAACAAAAGAAACTATTGAAAATCTTCACCATTCAGGAATGGAAATAGAATATCTAGGTTCTGAAACTATCGTAATAAGAGGGATCCCTGAATGGATGAATGGGTTCCCCTTAAAAGATATTATCCAGTGCCTCCTGCTAGACAAATCTTTCTCTGAAATAATACTTAATCCATCTGATTGGTCTCAATCCACATGGGAGGGAATGTTATCACATTTCAAACTCGATGAACTGATCACTAATAAAATCGTTCTAGACCTTTCACTTCTACTTAAAGAAAAATTCAAATGAAAGTCATCATCATTTCAGGTCCGACGGCATCTGGAAAAACAAATCTTGCCATAGATCTAGCAAAAAAATTCGGTGGAGAAATTGTTAACTTTGATTCTTTGCTCCTCTACAAGGAAATAGAAGTTGGTACAGCTAAGCCTAACAAAGAAGAAAGAGGATCAGTGCCTCATCACATGATAGATGTAAGAAGCATTTCTTCTCCTATGAATGCTGCAGACTATGCAAGGGAAGCCTTCCCTTTGATTGAAAAAATTTTACAAAAAGAAGTTCCGGTTTATCTTGTTGGTGGAAGTGGTTTTTATCTTCAAGCGTTATTAAAGGGTATGTTTGATTCCCCAACGACCCCTCCAGAAATTCTTCAAAAATCTGAAGATCTTTATTCACAGAAAGGTATCATTCCCTTTGTTGATATATTAAAGCAGCACGACCTTAAAAGCTTTGAACGGTATCATATTAATGATCATTATCGTATCCGAAGGGCCGTTGAACATTGGTGGACCACAGGTACTACGATGTCCGACGCTCGTAGAAACAAAGATGAATCAAACTTAAAACTTGAAAGGCCTTCCATCCATGACTGGAAAATCCTTCATCTATATCTCGATTTGCCCAAAGAAGATCATCTTAAAATAATAGAAAAAAGAACAATCAAAATGATTGAAGATGGGCTTATTGATGAAGTTAGATCAATCCTAAATCAGGGATTTACTGGACAAGAAAAACCATTACAAAGTATAGGTTACAAAGAAACTCTTGATTACTTAAACGGTTTATTTAAAAGTATCGATGAGCTAAAGAGCCAGATCATCATTTCAACCCGACAACTTGCTAAATCTCAAAGGACATGGTTCAAGAGAGACAAGTCCAAAAACATATATCATCCACTTGTAGAAAGATTTGAGATCTTTCTACAAGTGGAAAATTTTATTCAAAAGGTTAAGGATCAGGAGTAATTGAAAAATTCGTTGTTTTTGGCAGTTGTGGAATGGTCTGCTTTGGAAATTCTCCATTGAGAGCATTTAAGAACGCTACAATATCCTGAACTTGGTCGTCTTTTAGGTCCATATCCAACTGAGTTTTTGCCATTACTCTTACAGCTTCATCGAGAGTTTTTACTTTACCATTGTGAAAATAAGGAGCAGTGAGAGCAACGTTTCTCCAAGTTGGTACTCGCCAATGGTTCTTATCCTCAGCTTTCTTTGTAACCTCATAACGGCCCTTGTCTGAAATTAAATCATACATTTTATCATATTTTGAACCTGGAATTTGTGGAAACGGTTGATAGTTTCCTTCACCCATCTTAAAACCTTCACCGGCAAAATTTACACCGGTATGACAAGATGTACATCCAATTTCCTGGACCAATTTCATTCCACGAATTTGCTGGGCATTCATTGCTTTTTTGTTCCCCTTCAAATATTTATCAAAGGCTGAATTGGGTGTTATTAACGTTCGTTCATACGCTGCTATTGCTTTGCCAAGGTTTTGAATATTTGGAGTTGCATCTTTTGGAAAAGCTTTTTTAAACGCTTCCACATAACCAGGAATTTTATTAATTCTCTCAATAACAGCTTCATGAGAGGGCATTCCCATTTCGATTGGGTTAGTTAGTGGTCCTAGGGCCTGCTCCTCAAGAGAAGCAGCACGTCCATCCCAAAATTGCACAGTATGGAATGCAGAATTCCAAACTGTTGGAGACCCTCTACCACCTCGTTGACCTCGAACACCGACTCCAACAGGACGACCATCTCCCCCATCAAGCATGACATTGTGACAAGAATTACAAGAGACTGTTCCATCTACAGAAAGCCTGGGATCAAAATAAAGTAATTTCCCCAGCTCTATTTTGGCCGGACTTTGAGGGTTGTCACTGGGAACTGGGGCTTGATTTGGTAGAGCTCTAAACTCGGCAAGGGCTGCATAACTACCCAAACTTAGTAAAATTAATAACAATTTTCCTAGGTGCATTTGAACTCCTCGTTAAGTAAAATAAAGATCATAATTAGTAGTATTCTATTCTTATTTTAAATTAGGGCAAATAGACAAAAACTATTGTGTTATAGATAAAAACTATGATCTATGCTCATGATAAATTGAAAGTCATTGTAATCTCAGATGGTACTGGAGAAACAGCATCTGCCATCACACGAGCGGCAATGGCTCAGTTCCAAGATAAAGAAATATTCTTTACACGCTATAAGAATATCAGAACCAGAGAACAAGTAGATGCAATTTTTCAGGAGGCAGCTCTCCATCACGATATAGTTATTTACACAATTGTCTCGATTGAGCTTAGAACCTATATAGCTGAACTTTCTAAAAGGGACCATGTGAGGGCTGTCGATGTCATGGGCCCTCTTTTAACAGCTTTTTCAAATTTTTTTGAGGCTGAACCAAATTATAAACCTGGACTTTTACATGCTGTAAATGATCAGTACTTTAAACGTGTCGCCGCGATTGAATTCACTTTAAATCATGACGATGGCAGGAATATAAATTCATTGGAGGAAGCCGATGTCGTTCTCGTGGGTATATCCAGAACATCTAAAACTCCTCTTTCTATGTACCTGTCATTAGAAGGAATTAAAACTGTGAATGTGCCCATCGTGATGAAGGTTCAGCTGCCTGAAAAACTTTTTCAGATTGATCAGCGAAAAATTTTTGGACTTACAATAGATCCAGATGAGCTATTCAAAATCCGGAAAAATCGACTTTCCAGACTTGGTCTTGCAAATGACGAAGGAGATTACGCTGATATTTCAAAGGTTACACAGGAAATAGAATGGGCAAATAAAATATTTTCTGAAAATAAACGTTGGCCTGTTTTTAATGTCACAGGGAAAGCCCTGGAGGAAACTGCTGCAGAGATTATAAAACTTTTAAATATGAGAAAAATAAACAGATTCAAACAATCCAAGCGTTTCGATGAGCCAAAAAAAACTGAAGACTAGAAATTATTCTAAGATGTGCTTTTTATTTTCATCTATTATAAATTCAACTTTTTTTTCAGTACCAATAATTGGATTAACAACTTTCCCCTCATAAATACCAACTGTCACCTCAACATCTTTGAAAGGAAGTTCCCTTTCAATTTTCTCTCCTGCTTCAATGTATATAAGTTTTGATCCAGGAGTATAGCTCTGAGATGTTGTTAAAAATCCTTTTCTAGCCCTTTCAAGCGTTGGAATCATTACGACCTGAGAGTTTTTTTCATTTGTTAAAGTCACATATGTAGTATAAGGAAGATAACCGTTCTTTTTGACAGTTATATTCGTTTCTTTATTGAGTTCCAATGAAAGAGGTCTTCCATAATATTCAACTTTTTCACCGTTGATCGTAATAATCATCTCAATATCTACCCCACCGAGTATGATTTTACCCTCTTTTCCTGAACCTGGCGGAGGTGGCTGTACTGGTAAACTTGTATCAGAAGAAGGTTCCTTAACCTCAATTTTTTTAGGTAGAGTTGGAGGGGAAGTTGCAATATCTCTTCTCGGATCTTCCTTATTTATCTTAGAAAGATTAAACCCAAATAACTCTTCGGTAAGATCACCATTAAAATAAAAGACAGCTGCAAAAGATGCTGCCATAAAAAGAATTATTGCTGAAAAAGAGCGAGGCCTATCATTGTTATGCTCAGATAATTCTCGGAGATTTTCGGATTCATGACCCTTATCTCTAGCATTAGATCTAGCTGAAGCTGAGTGTATGTTTGTATTTTTAGGTGACTGCTTAGCTTGCAGAACTGTTTTATTTAATTTTCTCGTAGAACTTATTTCAACTGGAGGACCTGAGGAGTCATTACCAATCTCAACCTGAAGAGGCTGAATTTCCATTTCTAGTTCTCTAATTTTTTCTCTAACAGGTGATTTTGGAGATCCCTCTCGCCCTATCATTATTTCAGACTTCTTAAATTTGCCTGTCCTATTTTCCTCTTGCTTCATTTCAAGAATAAATGGCTGGATATCTATGTTTCCCCATTCAACAAATTTTGACTCATCTTGGGATATTTCTGGTTTGAATAAATCGATAGAAAAATCTTTAAGATCAGAGGGATTGAAATTTGGGTATGTTGAATACAAGAAGCGGACTAAAGCACGGTTCATTTGGTCTAAATTTTCATATCGGTGAGAGCGATCTTTAGAGAGTGACTTTAAAACTATTTCGTCTAATTCTTTTGGAACTAATGGATTTATTTGTGATGGAGCAACAATCTTGCATGCCTGAATTTGTTTAAGTACAGCAAGATCGTTATTTGCTTGAAATAGCTTTCTCGAACAGAGCATTTCCCATAATGTTATTCCAACTGCGAATTCATCATATCTGGCATCAAGCACTAGACCATCCAAATATTCGGGAGCGAGATAGGAAAGTTTTCCTTTGATTGTTCCAGCTTGAGTTGCCTCAGAATTTGTATTTGCTTTAGCAATTCCAAAATCAATAACTTTAACTGCTCCATCGTAAGTGAGCATTATATTGTGAGGTGAAATATCTCGATGAACAATCTTATATGGCTTCCCAGATAGCTTGTCAGTAAATGTATGGGCATAATGAAGTCCAAGACATACTTGAGAAATGATGTAGCAACATGTTTCAACTGGAAATACCTTTTTCTTTTCCTTAATTCGATCAAGATACTGCTTTAGATTTGCACCATGAATGTATTCCATAGCGGTATAAAGTTGACCGTTCACTTTACCATAATCATAAACCTGCATGATATTGGGGTGAACCATACTAAAAGTAATATTAAGTTCATCTTGGAACATACGAACAAAAACTTCATCATTTGAAAATTGAGGCCGAACCATCTTGATGGCAACCATCTTATTCGCCTGTTCGCCAAGATAACGGGCACGACAAATTTTTGCCATACCACCTTCTACTAGGTGGTCCAGAATTAGATATTTTCCGAATCTTTGAAACTTCTTATCGCTCATAGTCCCTCATATACTTTTCGGACTTCGAAAGATTTACTTAAGCGAATAAGAGTCAAAAATTTCTGACAATTTTACTTAGAGTTCAACTTCTAACTGTCTGAAACTTGGAAAATTAATAGCTAACTGATCCATTCCAAGTCTAGAGGGTGATCTTTTACAATACCCCATAATTTTATAATTTTGGAGGCGCCAGTCCTGGGCGGAAGGGTGACTTTTAAGAGCAGAGGCAAAAGAATTAATAACGACATCATCATAACCATTTAATTTCATCTGTTCTCGAAAATTAACATGTGAAATTTTTGATGGATCAGCACTGTAGCCAGCTGTTACCAATAAGGTTTCACATTTAGTAAAAAATTCTTTTTCATGTTGGGAAAACCATTGTGTAAAAGGCGAATCAACTTTGGCCTCCCATATAAGAGCATCAAAATATAGGGTCATTCCATGGTACCAACTCATCCTCTTAAAAATGAGTGCCTCATTCCAGGCGTCTTTTTCGTGAACTCCACCCCTCAGCACGACTTGGCCTAGAGTTGTTTGATTGTAGCTTTTATAAGCAGCACACCCCGATATAACAAATATAAAAAAGGGTATCAGAAATTTCATGGAGACTCCTTAAGCTGCTTATCGATCCACAATTTCATCGTTTGAAAAATTTCCTGACGATCAACCTCATTCCATAATTCGTGGTAATGGTCTGGATATTCTATGATCTGAGTTAATTGTTTATCAACCCCGTGAGCAAAAAGTCTGGTACTATCAGGGTCAACAATTTTATCGCTGCCAGAAATTAAAAAAAGGCTTGGGATTTTAAGATAATAGGACTGCCCGATCACCTTATTACAGGCATCAATAATTTCTTTCGCCATCCTGACACTCATAAATTTGGGAATTAAGGAATCAGTGTCGAAATCATTGGCCCTATCTGCATCCCTCGTTAAATCTTTACCCGAATAGATCATCGGGATATGGAGTTTAGGAACAATTTTATTTAGTTTTTCCAAAACTTTTACAGAAATTGGTGCAAGAAAAGTGTTAGGCCTGATACATGGACTTGAAAAAATAACTCCTTTAACTGGAAAAGGATAACCAAATGATGGCTCTAACAATGTAGTTAAAGTTACCAGCCCCCCAAGACTGTGGGCAAGAATAAATGTTCTCGTTTCAGGCGAGTTTTTTGAATTAACAAAATCACCCACTTTTAGAAAATCATCCAGATAGTGCTTGAAATCTTCTACATAAGCACGTACTCCTCCACTTCTTCCATGTCCTATACTGTCAAATGTGGTGACCGCAATGTTTTTATAATTTTTAAGTAAATAATTAACCAAATCCATGTGCCGACCAGAATGCTCCAATGCACCATGAACAATGAAAAAATGCACAGATGGTTGTCCACGAAAATAATGACGAACAAAAATTTCAGACTCTCCATCAGCAGATGGAATTGAGACATCAATACTTTTAAACGACACAGTTTTAGAGGTCACAGTTAATTTTCTTGAATATACTTTTCAATTGCTATTTTAGCCTCACCAGATAAATCCTGAAATCTAAAAGATAATCCAGAATTCCCCTCAAGAAGCCTCAAAACAACACCCGACGCAGCAAAATGATAATTACTATTTTCGGGATGAACATTTATAGTAATTCTATCTCCGACATTTCCTTTAAAATCATCAACAAGAATTTGCATTCCTCCAACAGAGATATCACGACAAATACCTTCATAAAAGTTTTTATTGTTGTGAATGAATAGTCGAGCAATAAAAGGTTTTCTTATCCCCATTCTTCTTTCGGATTCCTTGATTACAGGTGGCATTTCTTCAAAGATTTCCTGGTAATCTTTGAAATCTGCCAGCATTTTCCAATTATTTGTTCCTTTTATAAAAAGATATGTTTTTCCATTAATTCTATTTTCTTTAAAAAGTTGCTTAATTTGTTTTAGAGTAAATGGACCATAATCACTTGTTGAAGTTCCTCGATCAGTCCCTATGCGAATATAGAGAGTTCTTTCATTCTCTTTCACATCCTTCAAGGATATTTCCTTAAATGAAACATTAATTTCAGGAGGAAGAATTTCTTCTACTTGTGACAATGGTTCAGTTTGAAGCTCTTCAACCTCTTTGATCTTTTTCCAATTTTCAAAACCTTTTTTCCAAACAAATTCTTCAGGGCCAAGATCCTGATTTTCTATCATTTGCAAAATGACCTCTACTGCAACAGGTCCTTGACGATTTCCTTTCTGAACGTAGTACCATTTATCGGCCATATAATATCCTCAAATCATTGAAATAATTGTTAATATTATTTTACCCTGACCTATTAAAAATGCGGGTAACAGGGAAAATCTTGCCTGAAAACTAATACTTCTAATCAGGTAATCATCTAAAGTTTAACAGCGTTCTTTCCGATCAGATCAAATGAGTGCTCTTAAGGTGTTAATATGAAAATAAAATGGTCTGTTTTTTTCGCTCTTTTTTCTGTGACAACCTTAATGGGCTGCGGGAGCGAACAGTTTGGGACAGTCCCTAAATCTACCTCAGAAAGTGCAAGTCCCCTTTCAAACTACTCTCAAAGCTCATGCTCAGCTTATACACTTATTAAACCTAAAGTTGATATCATCTATGTCATCGATAACTCATCCAGTTCATATTACATCGCGAGCGATATCAAAAGCGCATTAAGTACTACTATTAGTAGTCTTTCAACTGATTTTGATTACAGAGTTATTGGAACTCCACTAATTGAGACTTCAGGAGGAAATGATGACTTCCAAGTTATTACGAATTCCTCTGAACTCATAGGTATTCCATCCGACTCGAGAAGAGTTAGTAGTGCTTCAGAGTTTTCTTTCTTTGGTAATGCTCCTACTAGTGGAATGGAAAAGGGCCTTAGTCGAATTATTAGCTTTATCGAACATCATAAAAATACTTTGATCAGAAAAAACTCTCACCTTTTGATCGTTCTCGTTTCAAACGGACGCGATCTTGAGATTGAGGAAGACTTAGGATTCAGTAATGGTGAAACTGTAATTAATCAGGCAAACTATGCAGCACATTTGACAAGTTTAAGGAACTTAAAATCCTCACTTAATTCTCTGCAATTGAGAATGATTTCTGTTACTGCAAAAACGGTTGTACGCATAGGTGAAAAGGATTATAAAACTGCTGTGTGCAAAGATCCAGAATATAGGACTGCTCTTAAGTCTTATGTCAAAATGTCACAGGATCTTTATACTGACTCTATGTCTCAGGATAATAATTTAAATCTTGATAGTTATGATCTTTGCAGCAGTAGTGGAGTCAGCTCTATTTTTAGTGCCATTAATAATTCAATTAAACAGGTTATCCTTCCCCATAAGTACCGCTACTGGCCCATTACTTTTGCTGAAAACAATGAAACTGTATCCATAGATGAAATACGTGTTAAAAAAATTTCTCCCAATGGTTCAACTGTGACCTTAACTAAAAACACAGATTGGTTTTATGAAGATAAGGGTTCTCCTCAAACAGTAATGATTAGTGAGTTTCCAGATCCAGAAGGAGAGCCAGTCACGGGTCGTCACTTCATTAGGTTTAATAATTTGATTACATATCCGGATTGCATCCTAGTGACTTCCGTTTCTAGAACAGAATATTTCAATTACATCGTATTACCTCAAAAACCTAAAGTGGAAACCATTAGTGTTCGCATAAACGGAGAAATTGTTCCTAAAAGTATGACTAATGGATGGAGTGATCAAACCACAAGTGTGATGACTAGAAATATTAAAGCTCCTTATCCTTCTGCAGGAGATGAAAATCCTCCAATCATCAGAACAGGTTTTATGCTTAAGTTAAATGGCACCTCAAATTACTACAAATCTGGTGATAGAGTGGATGTAAACTTTATTCCAGCAGGAATTTAGACTGCACCGGCAGGCACTTTTTCTAAATTCGATTTTTTTACTGCATTCATGAAACGAATAATAGGATACATTTTTTGAAGTTTAGGAAAATCGGTTTCAACCAGAACCTGACCATCTTGCATAATGACTTCACCAAAAATCCCAATCCCTTTTCCATCATTAAGGTGATCAGGATTGAGAACAATGCCTTGAGTTTTAAATTCAGTAATTAAAGTTGTTATGTTGTAGCACTTTGTAAATTTCAGAGGGATTCCTTCAATGACACGCAAATTTGGTATATCCATTAATGGCAACAAGGGTGCTCTTTCTATCATTTTAGCTATGAGCATTTCACACTTTTCACCAATCCTCATTTTCTTTTCATCAACTAAATGTCTTTCACTATTATAAAAAGTAAAAATTTGCCTAATAATTTCCATATTTTTTGCCAAAAGAAGAAAAGGAAGTCCATCATCGTCTTCTCTAATTTCCATCCAACCTAGTTCAACCAAAAGGTTGATCACGGACTCAAGCTTGACCTCCATAATTTGGTACATATCTTGGGAATAAAGATTCAGATTTTTTTTATGGATAGCTAGAGCTTGATGCTTTACCTCTCCATGAGCTTTAAATACGAGAAAAAGAGTAGCAAGAATCCTCATGACTTCAATAGGTTTCATAAATTCATATTCACTATGCTTACCAGCATAAGTAACCGAGGCTTGATTATCCTCAAGTTCCTTAATTCGCATATTAGATTTTCTGAGCCTTGCAACAAGAGTGTTGATAATTGTCTTGAACCATGGATTAAGAGACTGCATTGTTTTGCCAAAGGCAACAAATGAAATTTCTATAACTTCAACTGGCGTTATGGCAGCTGCTGAGCAAGAGCGCTTCCTTCCTGAACCATCCTCATCAAAATAAGCCATTTCACCTATTACTTCTCCAGAGCGTAGAACAGCGAGTTCAATAAACCCCTTGCCTTTGGGTTTAAACAATCTAATCTGCCCCTTTTGAATAATATAAAGAGAGTCAGCCGGATCAGAGTCATTAAAAAGAACTTCACCCGGCTTGAGAGATTTAATTCCAGATCTTGCTTGAGAACCAGTAGTGACCGACATTATCGAATTTTCTCCAAAATAAGACTTAAGGCTTCACCACCACCGATGCAAATAGCGGCACAGCCATATTTTGCGTTTTTCTTTTTCATTGCATTCATTAAAGTTACCAGAATTCTTGTCCCCGATGCACCTATTGGATGACCAATTGCAACTGCTCCACCAAAGACATTAACTTTATTATGCGGAATTTTTAGTTCTTTCATAGCTGCCATTGTAACGGCAGCAAATGCTTCATTAATCTCAAAAAGATCAATTTGATCAAGAGTTAGTCCAGCCTTTTTTAAAGACTTAGGTATTGCTAGAACTGGGGCTGTGGAGAACCATGTAGGTTCATGAGCGTGTGAAGCATAAGCTAGAATTTTAAACTCAGCCTTATGAGCATAGGCTTCACCAGCAAGAACAACTGCAGCAGCACCATCATTAATAGTTGAAGCATTTGCAGCAGTAATAGTTCCATCTTTTTCAAATGCAGGCTTTAGGCCGGGCATTTTTTCAAAATTTGCCTTAAAGGGTCCTTCGTCCTCAACAACGTCAATTGAGCCTCCTTTAACTGGAACCTTAACTGGAATGATCTCATCTTTAAAGATTCCCTCTTTTACAGAAGATTGAGCACGTTTAAAGGATTCAATAGCAAAGGCATCCTGCTCTTCACGTGTCATGTTGTACTTCTTCGTGCACTCTTCTGCACAATTTCCCATTGCACGATTTGAGTAAACATCCCACAGGCCATCCCACTGCATGGAGTCCCTCATTTCTGTTGAGCCGTATTTAAAACCACTCCTAGAGTTCATCAGTATGTGGGGAGCCAGCGACATGTTTTCCATCCCTCCAGCAACAACAACTTGATTATCACCTGCCATTATAGATTGTGCCCCCAAAATGACTGCCTGAAGACCAGAACCACAAACTTTGCCAACAGTGGTCGCTGGGACAGAATCTGGAAGCCCAGCAGCTAATAGTGCTTGCCTGGTGGGAGCTTGACCAACCCCGGAAGTAACAACATTGCCCATAAAAACTTCATCTATGGTTGATTTATCAATATTGGCCTTACTAATGGCCCCTTCAATAGCAAACGATCCTAATTTTGGAGCAGGAATAGTTGATAAAGCTCCCATGAAGCTTCCAATAGCCGTACGAGCACCACCTAAAATATAAACTGACATAAATGAACCCTTTTTAAGAATGAATGTTGTCTTTCTTCGGGAATTATCTTAATTAAGGGCCTGATAAATGACCACTAATTTTAAAGAATAAGGCAGGTTGTCATGTTAGGACGAAAAAAAAACTCAAAATTGATCAAAACCTTTCCACCGGAATGGACTGAAAGTCTTAATAAAATCTTGAATGATACCTATAAAATTGAATCCAAGCACAGCGGTAAATATTTTGATGTTTATGGCCAAATTTTCGATCAAGAAGTACTTCTTGTTGTTTCATATTTGTCTGAAAAAGATGAGTATGAAGCTCCAATTGCCTTGTTCTTAAGTTCGGATAAGGAACAGAATTTAACCGAAGAGCAAATTAAAGAGACTCATAATAATCTGATCGATGTTGTGGGGTTATTTTTTGATGAAATTTTCTCTGATGTTGAATGGAATGAATTTGAGCCCCACTGGCAGGAAGTTAGTCACAAAAATCAGAACTACTACTATAAAATCAGTAGAGAAAATATCAACCTAACTCTTGAGGCAAATAAACTTCTTGGTCCTGAATTTCATGATGTTGAAATTGAAGAGGATTTTGAACAATAAAATAATGCTTCAAAAAATAAAATAAATTGCAAAAAAAAAGCCCCTCTCTGAGGGGCTTTTTTTATTCGTCTTCGTATCTTAGTGCTGATGAAATTGTTTCAATTCCAATATCATCATCTGAATCATCATCATCCACTGCATTTTCAAACTCATCTTCTTCAAAGTCAAACTCTGAAGTGATGTTAAGCTCATTAAGAATGCGATAAAACTCTTTGTCATCAGAAAGGTCTGAGAGAATAGCCTCTATATATTTAGGTGGATACTTTGAGATGAGCTCTTCAATATATTCCTGAAGCTTCCCCTCTTTTAGTATCTCACGCTTCTTTTGGACGGTCTTCCAATTACGAAGATAGTGTAGACGGCAATAACTTTGAGTTGTTCTTAAGTTGTCGCATCCCTTCTCGATACATTCATCGTTTTTTGGATCAATAAAGAAGTCCATAGAACCAATAGCTTCAGCGATTTCCTTCCAATTGAAATGTTCCCTGAGCTGTGCAATTTCATCAGCAATTGTTGATTGAAGATCAGCAAGCACGGCATTGTTGTACTTCTTCCCTTGTTTTACAGGAAAAACATCTATTGAGACATCTTCCTCGTAAGCCTTTTTGCCACTTTTCTTATTGGCCTTTGCCTTTTTATAGTCTTCTTCAAATTCATCAAAATCATCATCTTCATTTCTTTTGGTTTTTCGTTCTTCTTCACCAAAAGCTGGTTCATCATCTGGACCTAGTTCTATATCTTCATCATCAAGATCCTCGTCCTCTTCCGAATACTTCTTAGCCTTCTTCTTTGAAATGGGCGCTTCTTTTTGAGGCTTGGTTTTTAACTTTTCTTGCTCTTTCTTTTTTTTCTCTTGTTCCTTAAGCTTAGCCTTTTCCTTCTCTTTAAGCTTGGCCGCTTCCTTCGCACTTAATTCTTTTTCTTTTGCTAGACGAGCCTTTTCTTTTATTAGATG
>Ga0079300_10000463_pt1 | contig 15248 bp, 12 predicted proteins | sample Wag4_2014_7_11_FD_74799 | JGI IMG/M metagenome (GOLD analysis project Ga0079300, IMG submission 74799) | Fresh water microbial communities from Ohio, USA - Utica-2 Time Series HT 2014_7_11 | ecosystem: Environmental > Aquatic > Freshwater > Water tank | place: USA: Ohio | collected 2014-07-11
ACATCACCAAAACGATCTGCATCAGGTAATGCCCCCATCCCAACTGAATCCATCACAATCACAAAAATTCTTTTAAATTTCATAAGTTATCCTAAGTTTAGTTTACTTTCTTTTGGTGTATAAATCAAAGGCGGATAGGATTCTTTTTTCCGAAACATGCGTATAAATTTGAGTGGTGGATAAATGGGTGTGCCCTAACATCTCTTGAACAGACCTTAACGAAGCACCTTGTTCGAGTAAATGAGTGGCAAAAGAGTGGCGAAGGGTGTGGGGTGAAATTGAACTTTGAATCCCCACTTGGGAGGCATAATGTTTAATTCGTTTAAAAAAGAATTGCCTAGATAAGGGTTTAGCATAACGACTGATAAAGAGGAAAGGACTTTCTTCTTTGGGGTTAATAAATCTTCTTTTTTCTAGATAAGCCTTTACTTGTAATAAAGCGTATTCTCCAATCGGAACAAGTCGAGTTTTTTGCCCTTTGCCAACAATACGAATTGTAGCCTTGAGTACATTCACATCCGTTTGCTTTAAATGAATCAGTTCTGAAACTCTTAGACCACTTGCATACATCACTTCCATCATCGCTTGATCCCTTAAACCATCTAAAGTTTCAATATTTGGAGCGTTGAGTAAGGCTTCCATTTCTTCTGGACGAATAACTTTAGGTAAAGACTTCATCATTTTAGGAGGCTTGACTGGTAAAATAGTTTGAGTAAAATAACCTTCTCTTTGTAAATATAAAAAGAAATTTTTTACGGTTGATAGACGCCGATGCAACGTACTACTATTCATACCTAATTTTGCCTGAAAGGTAATGAAGTCTTTGAGATCAAAACTTTGTAAATCTTCTTGGCTTTCTTTGGGCGGTGAAAATGATACCGTAAACATCATTAAATCATGTCGGTAACTTTCTAAGGTTTGCTTCGATAAACCTTTTTCAATTACCAAGGTATTTAAGTATTGATCAATGAGTTCTGAAACTTTCATTTATACTAAATATCTACTATATTATTACTAATAAAAGATACTTATTTACTATTCCTTATCTTTTGTGATAAGTGATTGAATTTTCTTTTCTGCATCCGATAAGGCTTTTTCAACGGTTTTCATTAAAGCAGTTGCCTCTTCAAAAAGCTTTAAGTTTTCTTGTAATGTAAGCTTACCAGATTCTAGTGATTTTACTATCACTTCTATCCTTACTAAACTCGCCTCAACATCAAGTACTTTTTCTGCCATAAAATTATCCTTTCTTCTTCACTTCACTTGTGAAGGTTCCGTCTTTTAATTTGGTTGTAATTAGGTCGCCAACTTTCACTTCTTTAAGTGAGTGCACAACATCTCCATTTGCCAACGTCGTTAAAGCATACCCACGATCGATAACTGCATAGGGTGATAGGGCATTTAAACTTGCACGAAATTGATTAGCCTTTGCTTGGTTACTTTGTAATAAGGTCTTAATAGCTTGTTGTAAACGATTTTGATAATTCTTAAGGTTTTCTTTTTGTAAGGTATACATCGCTAAGGGAGTAACAAGGACCGGACGTTCTTGAAAGGCGTAAAGTTGCTTCTTTAAAAATTCGATACGCATTTGCATTGCTTGTTGAGCTCGTTCCGAGCTTGTATGTAAGTCTTGATAAATATCTTGTTGATTGGGTACAGCAAGTTCAGCGGCACCTGTGGGTGTTGATACGCGTTTATCTGCTACTAAATCTACCAATGATAAATTGATTTCATGTCCAATTGCGGCAATCGTTGGTATTGGACATAAGGCTACCTTACGAACCAAAGATTCATCGTTAAACGCCGAAAGATCTTCTTCTGCTCCTCCACCCCGCGCGATGATTAAGACGTCTAAAGGTGTTTGATAGGCAAGATTTAAGGCTCTGATCAGGTCTTTTGGGGCTAATAACCCTTGTACCAAAGATGGAAAAAAGATGAGTTGGGCTAGTGGATAGCGACGATGCAAGTTTGTTGTTAAGTCCTTTAATGCTGCTGAATCTCTTCCGGCAATGATGCCAACCATGCATGGATACTTTGGTAATGGGCGCTTTTTAATGGCATCAAACAAACCCTCTTTCAGTAACTTTTCTTTCAACTTTTGTAAAGCCAACAATTGATCACCTAATCCGAATAACTCAATTTGTTTTGCATTTATTTGATAACTGCCATCTTTAACATATACAGAAATAGCGCCAGTCACTAAGACTTCATCACCATCTTTTGGTAAATATTTAGGATAGGCACCGTATAAGAAAAAGACCGCACTAATCTTTGCTTCTTGATCTTTCAAAGAAAAATATAAAGCTTTAGGGTATTGGCGAAAATTACTCACTTCACCTTTTAAAATGACTTGGCGAAACGTAGCGCCACCTTCAATGTGGGTTTTAATAGCAGTGTTGATTTCTTTAATCGTAAGGTACGATCGTGCTTCCATAGATTCATAATACCTTATCGAGGATGGCGTTGATAAAGGCATAATCTTTTTCATCTACGAATTTCTTTGCTAGCTTAATGGCATTATCAATGACGACTTTTTTATCAACATCTTTGACATAATGGTAATGGGAAACAGCTAATAAAAAAATAGCCTGGGTCAGCATATTTAAACGATCAAAGGTCCACTTCACCAAATGTGGATTAATCAAATTGATAATGGTGGTTTGGTGTTTAATGGCCATGAACACAACTTCTTTAATGTACAGATCGATATTGTCATAAGGTTCTTCTAGTAGATCGACCATTAATTTTTCTAAATCAACCGATAAATCGATTTTCGCCAAAGTCAAAGCATTATAAATAAGGGTCATCGCTACTTCATGCGTTTGATTGCGAGTTAAGGGTTTATTCATACGAAAAATATTGTAGCATAGCGAGGTTTTAAATAGTGCAACCTTACGATAATTGTTCTAAATTAGCGACTTTTACATCGATGCGAAATGGCACCATTTCGGTAAAGGCAGATAAGGAGGAGGCAATTTCTTCTTGGATTGCTAAACACACCGCATTGATATTGGCATTTTTATTTAAAGATACCGTCACTGCGACAGTCACCAATCCTTTTTTAATGTTGACGGAAATCGGTTTAAAAATATTAAACCTTGATGTCTTTGAGGATACTTTTGCGCCTCTAACTTTATTGGTTGCATATTCGGCAATTTGATAAAAAACTTGATAAGACAAATTTAAATCACCGAGTTTAGAGTAGTTATTAATGTGAACATATTGTGCCATAACTTTATTTTAACACGTTAGTTTTTACCAAGGATGATAGAAGCAATTTTTTTGCTTAAAAGTTCTGCGGTAAAACCATAGTAAGCCATCACCACGGGTCCAGGTGCCGATTGACCATAGGTATCGATACCCAGATTAAAATGACCAATTCGATGCCAACCAAACGTCGATAAAGCCTCAAGGGTAATGGTTTTATCTGGATTAGGAAGGATGGTTTTTTGCTCAGATAATGGTAAAGCTAAAAATTGATTCATTGAAGGCATGGAAATAACACGGACATAGATTTTTTCGTTCAATAAACGCTTTTGTGTATCGATTGCCAAGGATACTTCAGATCCCGTTGCAACGATGGTCCACTGGGTAGGATTCGTACTTGCAGAAATCTCATAAGCCCCTTGTTGGGTTTTTTCTAATGACGACCCAGCAAGTAAAGGAACGGCTTGTCTTGTTAAGATGATGGCCGAAGGACGGGTGGTTTCTCCTATTGCTTGTAACCAAGCTGCTAAGGTTTCATTGGCGTCGGCAGGGCGAATAACATTGAGATTTGGAATTGCTCTTAACATTGCAAGTTGATCAATCGGTTGATGAGTAGGACCATCTTCGCCCAGGGCAACAGAGTCATGTGAAAAAACAAAGATAGAAGGAATATGGCTGAGGGCAGCTAAGCGAATGGCAGGTTTCATATAATCGGCAAACGCAAGGAAGGTTCCGGTATACACACGAAGTCCTCGGTGTAACATCATGCCGTTTTGAATCGAAGCCATGGCAAATTCGCGAATACCGAAATTGATGTTGTTACCCCGTGGATTCATTGCAGTGATATCGGTTACATTTGCTAATGTGGTCATCACTGACTTAGCGACGTCTGCACTTCCTCCCACTAACATCGGTAAGTGCACAGACAACGCATTTAACACTTGTAATGAAGAATTACGCGTCGCATCTTTATAACCATCGGGAAAACTCAGAATGGTTGTAGGTAAATGCTGAACAAACTGTAAGGTATCGCCTTGATTAAATGCTTTCGCAATTTCAGGTTTAGTTTGTTCAATGGATTGCCACTGGCGCATCCATTTCTTGTATTTATTCTTTCCACGTTTTCCAAAGGAATCATTGAAATGGTCATAGACTTCTTGAGGCACAAAAAAGTCTGGGTGGGACCATCCATAGCTTTGTTTAGCGGCCACACCATCTTCAATCCCTAATGGATTGCCATGAACTTTATAGGTACCTTGATTTTTTGAACCTTGACCAATCACCGTCTTCATCATAATTATCGTTGGTTTTGTTTGACTGCGTTTTGCTTTGCGAATGGCTTTATCAAGCGCGATGATATCGTTTCCATCCTCAACAATAATCACTTGCCATCCTGATGCGATAAATCGTTTTTTTACATCTTCTGAAAAGGACATTGCTAGAGGACCGTCCAATGTTACTTGGTTCGCATCATAGATTAAAATTAATTTATTAAGTTGTTGATGACCAGCAAAGGAAATCGCCTCTTGAGAAATACCTTCTTGTAAACAACCATCCCCACTTAAGACATACGTATAGTGATCGATCAATCCTTCTTGCGCATACATCGCTCGTAATGTGCGTTCTGCCAGAGCAAATCCTACAGCTTGCCCAATCCCTTGTCCCAAAGGACCGGTGGTGGCGTCTACACCTGGGGTTAAGTGCACTTCAGGGTGACCCGGGGTTTTACTACCGAGTTGGCGAAATAATTTTAATTGTTCAATCGGTAAATCATAGCCCGCTAAATGTAAGATACCATAAAGAAGCATACTTGCATGACCAGCAGATAAAACAAAACGATCACGATTAATCCAACCCGGATTTTTCGGGTCGCTCATGAGGTGTTTACTAAACAAAGTATAAACTGCAGGAGCCGATCCAATTGGCATACCTGGGTGGCCGCTTTTGGCCGCATTGGTGGCATCAATGGCCAGAGCACGTAAGGCACTAATCGTTAGTTGTTCAATACTCATTTTTTCTCCTTCAATTGAATGGATAATTCATCAAGTTGCTTGGTTTCAACTGTATTCGGTGTGCCTTCGAGTAAACCCACCATCTTTAAATTCTTAGGAAAAGCAATAACGTCTTTGATATTATCGGTGCCTGTCATGATCATCGTTAAACGATCGAGCCCAAAGGCAATGCCACCATGTGGTGGGGTTCCGTAATTAAAGGCTTGAATAAACCAACCAAATTTCTTTTGAATGGCTTCTTCACTCATGCCCAATAACGAAAAGATTTGTTTTTGAATGGCCTTATCATAAATTCTCATCGAGCCGCCACCTGCTTCGTAACCATTGATGACTAGGTCATAAGCCTGCGCAAGGACTTTCTTTGGTTGTGTTTGTAACAGCGGTAAATGGATATCTTGCGGTCGTGTGAAGGGGTGATGCGCGGCAACTAATTGACCCTCATCGTTCGTGTCAAATAATGGAAAATCCGTGACCCAAGCGATTGCAACTTTCTTTTCATCCACGAGGTTTAACAATTTTGCAGCTTTCAACCTAAGAATCCCCATCGCCGTATTGAGGACCGTGAGTTCTGCATGCGAGGCAACGAGATAAACATCACCGGAATTTAAATCCAACAATCGTGTGAGTTCTTCTACCAATTCTGGAGAAACAAACTTTAAGAAAGAACTTTGTAATTGACCTTGGTCGTGTTTAAACATGACCAAACCTTTAATACCAAATGGTTTAACAAAGGTCGTCCATTCATCAAGGATTTTTCTCGTGATAATACTCGATGCATTCGCTAATTTTAATCCTTTGATATGTGAGGATTCAAAGCCTGCATTTTCATAGGCGTTTTTTAAGATTGTTGGTACGCTTGATAAGGGAAGATCAAAACGTAAATCGGGTTTATCTGTACCATAAAGTGCCATCGCTTTTTCATAACTGAGACGAGGAAAAGGTTGAGGCAATGAAAGACCTTTCACCGATTGAAAGACTTCTCGAAGTGCCGCCTCCATCAAGTTTAAAAATTCATCCTGGCTTAAGAACGAAGCTTCAACGTCGATTTGGGTAAAGTCGGGTTGGCGGTCTGCTCGTAAGTCTTCGTCTCGAAAACAACGGGCAATTTGGTAATAACGTTCAAGTCCACCAATCATCAATAATTGTTTATATATTTGAGGTGATTGGGGTAAAGCATAAAAAGACCCAGGGGTTAATCTTGAAGGCACTAAAAAGTCTCGCGCACCACCAGGGGTTGATAGCGTTAATAAGGGTGTTTCAATATTGGTGAAGTCATGCTTCGCAAAGAAAGCATGAAAAGCGTTCATGATTTTGCTGCGAGTGATAAGGATATCTTGCATTGGTTTTCGCCGTAAATCCAAGTAACGATATTGCAAACGAATATCTTCACCAGCATCTGTGACGTCATCGACAATCAACGGCAACACCTCAGATTCATTAATCACTTTCAAATTGGAAACTTCGACTTCAATTTCTCCTGTTGATATGCTAGGATTAGCAACAGCTTTTTTGCTAATCACACCTTGAATTTGAATCAAGTATTCGTTTTTGATGTCAGGAACTTTCGTTGGATCTTTGATCATCAATTGAATGATGCCGGAACGATCCCTTAAATCTATAAACATTAACGAACCTAAATTACGTTTACGTTGGACCCATCCGATTAATGTAACGGATTGCCCCACATCTTTAAGACGAAAGCTGCCATTCAAATGACTACGATAAAGCATCTTTATTTCTCCTTATGACCATGATCATCATGATCATCTGCTTCCTCATGGTGATGATGTCCTGGTTGATTGGTTAAATGTTGCATGAGATGAACGACTTCATTGACAGGGACCAGTTGTTGTTCTTGAGTTTGTAAATTTTTAATCGTTACTTGATTTGCTTTCATTTCTTGATCACCAATGATCACTGCATAGATCGCATCCTTCTTAAGCGCTGCTTTGATGGAAGCTTTCATGGATTTGTGTTCAAGGTTTAATTCAGTCTTGAAATTAGTATGACGGAAATTGTGTGAGAGTTTTAATGCATAAAGATCAGTTTCAGGCATCATGGAAATGATATAAATATCTGTAAATGGTTTGACATTATCAAGACGGCCACTATCAGAAAGTACCGCCATCAGTCTTTCTAGACCAAATGCAAAACCAACAGATTTGAGTGGTTGTCCACCTAACTCTTTCACTAAATTGTTATACTGACCACCTGCACCTAATGCACCATAATCAAGACCTTTATCGGAAAGCATATGAAATTCAAAAACACAATCGGCGTAATAATCCAACCCTCGAACGAGCTGGGGATCTTCGGTAAAGACAACACTTAAATCCTTTAATGCATGTTTTACTTCAGCGTAATAAGCTTGAGATTCTTTGGATAAAAAGTTAGTAATATTGGGGGCTTTTTTGGCTAACAATTGATCTGCTGGTACTTTGCAATCCAACATTCTTAATGGGTTGGTTTGAAATCGTTGTTGGCAGTCAGGACAGACCGAAGGAAGATGAGGTTCATAAAACGCTTTGAGTGCAGTTCGATATGCATCTCGGGTTGCGGAATCACCCAATGAATTAAGTTTAACCGTGACTTGTTTAAATCCCATCACTGTAAAAGCGGTAACACCTAGTGAAATTGTTTCGGCTACCGAAAGAGGTGAAGTGATGCCGATATTTTCAACACCAAATTGGTGAAATTGACGAAAGCGACCAAGTTGGGGTCTTTCGTAGCGAAAAGCGGGACCAACATAATAAAGTTTTAAAGGAAGGTCCGCGGTAACATCAAGTTTATTTTCCACAACAGAACGAATCACTCCGGCCGTCATTTCTGGTCTTAAAGATAAAGAGCGATCGCCTTTATCTGTGAAGGTATACATTTCTTTTCGCACGATATCGGAACTATCTCCAACCGAACGGGTAAAAAGTTCAGTATGTTCAAAAATGGGGGTACGAATCGCAGCATAGCTAAATAACTTTGCAACATTGATTAATGCACTTTCAACCTGTTCATAAGCTTCAGCTTCGGCTAATAAAATATCCTTGGTGCCTTTCGGTAATTTAATGTCCATAACTCCTCTTTTCTAATGCGTTACGCGGTGAATTTCATAGACACCTGCTATGTTTAATAATACATTAAAAATATCGTTTAGTCGCTTAGCATCTGTCACAAGAATGGTTAAATTAACCGTGGTGGTTTGGGTTGTGGGGTGTAACATCGCATTAAGATTGGTCACGGATACTTTTAATTGGGAAAATACACCCATAATATCGACAATCAAATTTTGACGGTCATTACTTTCTAAACGCATATCCACAGGATGAAGGCTGGTTTCAAGTTGATCGTTCCAAATCACCTCGGTTAAGCGATTTTTGCTTTGACTAATATTAGGACAATGAATACGGTGAACGGTGATACCTTTACCTTTGGTAATGAATCCAACAATGTCATCACCAGGAATCGGTGTACAGCAACTTCCTAAAGTTATGGCAACTTTTCCTGCAGAAGGAACAAGGACCGCTGATTTGTTGAGATGGAGAGGTTTTTTACCCAAGGTAAACATGGGCTTTTTCTTGATGTTTAAAAATTCAATTATCGCGGCAGGAGCAGGATTACGATTGTTCATGCCGATGAACAAATCATCCAACGTTGACATATCAAACTTTTCTATTACCTTGGGCTGATTGACCAGTGTAAGCATCTCTTTTTCACCAATGCCATGTTCACGAAATGCATCGATACAGTTTTGTTTGCCCTTAACAATTTTTTCTTCGCGAAGCATATCGTTATTTTTCTTTTGTAAGAATTTACGAATATGATTTTTAGCGGTAGCAGTATGAGCAATTTTTAACCAACCTTCGTTGGGACCAGATGAACTATTGGAAGTGCGAATTTCAATAACATCACCCGTTTTTAAAATGGTATTAAGTGGCACCAAGGATCCATTGACAATGGCACCAACCGCAGCATGACCTACACCAGTATGAACGCGGTAAGCAAAATCCAAAGGCGTCGATCCATTTGGTAATTCAACCAATTTTCCTTTGGGGGTAAAGACATATACTTGTGCTTCAAAAATATCTTTTTGAAGGTTTTCCATCACTTCTTTTGCATCGCCTTCTTTATCAGCAAGCGTAATTAAATCGCGAAACCAAAATAATTTTTCTTCAATTTCTTTTTGTTCTTTTTGGGGACTATAATTCGTACCTTCTTTATAACGCCAATGTGCTGCAACACCTGTTTCAGCAAGTTCATTCATTTCTTTTGTGCGAATTTGAATCTCAAAGACTTGTCCATCCTTGGCAATGATCGTGGTATGGATCGATTGATATAGATTAGGTTTTGGGGCAGCGATGTAATCCTTGAACCGATTAGATAAGGGGGTAAACATGGCATGAATATAACCAAGAATTTCATAACAATGGGCCACGGTATCTGTGATCAAACGGATTGCTAAAATATCATAGACCTCATCAAAATTATGTTGTTGAATGAATACTTTTCGATAAATTGAATAAATACCTTTGACACGGGATTCAATTGAAAAATTAATTTTATATTGCAACAACATATCGGCGATTTTCTTTTTAACTTCATCGAGGGATTTTTCTCGATTCTTTGTGCGCTTATCCATCTGATCAACGACCATTTGGAATTTTTCAGGCTCTAAATATTGAATGGATAAATCCTCGAGTTCTGTTTTGATTTCAAACATCCCTAAACGGTGAGCAATGGGAGCAAACACTTCTAAGGACTCTTTGGCAAGAACCTTTTGCCGTGTCGGAGATAAAGCTTGAAGCGTACGCATATTATGAAGTCTGTCAGCAAGTTTGATGATAATGACGCGAATGTCTCTTGCCATTCCTAAAAAGATTTTTCGATGGTCTTCTGCTGCAAAATCTTCTGGTTTTCGATGCGAAAGTTTAAGGCGCTGAATATTGGTAAGTGATTCAACAAGGGAGGCGATGTCCTCATTAAAAATTGCTTTTAAATCTTCAACTGTAACTGAAGTATCTTCGACCACATCATGTAAAAAACCAGCAGCAATGGTGTGGGGACCACCTTGAAGCGATGCTAAGATATATGCGACTTCAATTAAGTGATGAATATAGGGTTCACCGCTTTTTCTTAAAATACCTGTGTGCTTTTCGTCGGCGAATTTATAGGCCCGTTCAATCAGCGCCCGATCTTCAGGATTGCTAATGTAGGCAAAATATTTTTCGGCAACGTCTCCAAAGGTATGAAATGTGGAAGCTTTTTTATTTGAACTCATCGTCCATCATTATATCAAATTCACAAAAAAACCCTATCGATGATAGGGTTTTATAAGAAGTTATTTTAGTCGTTGATGCCGATGTAAGTTGCTTCTTGTGGCTCGGTATTTCGGGTGGTTTCTTCTGATTTCAATTTTGCCTTACGTTTCGGTAACCATTCAAAACTTAAGGTCTGAGTTAAGCCACTAAATAATTGATAGATTGGTTTGAATACCGCAGGGATAATCGCGGTGGTAAATAAAGCAACCATGGCACTTCCCAATAAGATGGCGGCAAATAAGCTTTGTAAAGCACCAGGACCTAAGGCTAAATAGGTGAGTCCTGGATAGACTAATCCGAGAACAGCTAGGAAAATAGGTGCAGCATTTTGGCTCGATGCTTTCTTTAAGGATAATGTGAAATCGTCGATAGAAGCTGGGCGATCTTTTTGATTACCTTGAAGATCTTTGGCTCGCATGAAAATGGATAAAATTGAAAGCATTGCTAAGTAAGCAATCATGACCATACTTAAAGTAATCGTAGATGGTGAAGGAATTCGCGTCGCAACAAACAATCCTAAGGTTAATAAACCTAAAGCTGCGCTAATCAAAGTGGTGGTCAATGCTTTTGCAATACCATGTCGTAGCAATAGATAAACCGTCACTAAGAGGATGGCGAGTAAAGAGCCAAAAGTCATATCCATGATAGTAGGTTGATTGGTGAGCGTTTCGGAAGGATAAAATCCCACCATCGTCACTTGATCATCTTCATAGACAATCGTGATGACTTCTTCTAATAAATCATTGAAGTTATCAGCTTCGATAATTGGATCTGTGCCATTATTAAAACTAAAGGTAATACCTTCTAAAGTTTCGATTGCAAGTTCAGCAACAAAAATTCTATATTCAACCGCAATTTCATTTTCTCGACGTGTTAAATCATGGACTTGGATAGTTGTTTCACTTAAGGTTATGGACTCACCGTCAATAAAAAGATCATCGATTAAAGCCTGCAAATCTGCAGTGGTTTCAAATTGAGAGAATTCCTTTGCTTCTAAATATAGGCGAGCATTGCTTGTTTGAGTAGGAGAAGCAATCGGAGTTAAATTGAAGCTCGATAATGTCACCATCGCGACTAAAGTTAAAAGACCTCCGATCATCGCAATCGGCGAAAGTAAGGGACCTTTGGAAGCAAAATCACGCGTCGCAAATCGACCAACATAAACAGGTTTTTCATTTTTCAATAAATCAGGAATAAGGGAGGCCTTCAAATTTAACCATCCCAACTTTTTCGTTAAAATATTAGCGAGTAAGAATTGACCAAACAACAATTGATTTCCCAAATAAACGACGATGGCGTTAGTAACGGAACCAATCATGAAAATAACTGCTAAGCTTTGTGCAAGATTACCACCGAATATGTAGAGGAATAAACCAAATACAAGACCAATCACGGTTATGTCGATGATCCATGGCAATAATTGGCCATTCGCCTCAGTGTGAGCTTTCTTAAAACTTCTTCCTTGATAAATTTCCCTACGAGTGTAAGTAAGATACATGACTGAAGTAAGGATACCGAGAATACCAATCGCTAAAAATCCAATTAGAGCACCACTAGAAAACTCTAAGTTTAAGGTAATGAATGTAAATAATGTCACAAAGATGGAGAGTGATGTTGTTGTAATCACGCCCAAAGAACCAAGTCGATAAACAATGACTAAAACGACAACCATCATTATGATAGCGATCATCATTGCCAACAGGGTTTGACTGTTGGCCAGTAAAAGGATATTTTCTAGTGATAAAAGAGCTTCTACTGCAGCTGGAACATTTTGCGTGTATAAGAACTCAACCGAGTATGCTAAATCACCTGCGTTAAATAAATTGCGATAATAAATTGCTTCTTCATTCGCTTGGGCAACAACGGTTGAGGCAAATATATTATTTTCGTTGGGTTGACCGAATTGTGAAGGTGAGACCAAGTAAGCAAGTTCGGATTTGGTTTCTGTGTCCCACCATAAATTGTTGACAGGGAAACGTAACAAAATCTTTTTAGCGATTTCAGGATTGTTCAAGGATTCGGAATAGGAATCTTCTTCAACTTTTCCTGCCCAAAGTAATAGCTCTCCGTCGGTTGATTCTTCACCACCCGCTTCGGTGATCAGCACTTCTTTTAAATACGTTAAATCTTCAACTGAAAAGACAACAAATGGATTTTGTCCTTTATACTCAATTCGGGCAGTTTGTCCATTGAACATTTGTTCATTTGTTGCGCAAACTTCTGTTGTTGTACACAATGTAAATTCAGCATCGAAACCCAAGTAGTTTTGTAAGCGGGTATATTGGGTGTCAGAATTTTCTGAAACGGTCACTCTGATTTGATCATTGCCTTCGACCAATACTTCGTATTTGGTGACCAATGCGTTTTCCAGTCGATCGATCATGACATTCGCGATGGTGCTCACTGCTTCATTATCTTCAAAAGCAGCATCTTCATTTACTTTATCCGTAATTCTAAAGACCATTTCTTTACCAGACGTAAATTCTAAGTTTGTATTCAAACCACCCACAACCGAAAGGAAGTTAACGCCAATCAAAATGAGCGTTGTTAAAGATAAAATAAGATAACTCCAAATTCTTCGCATGTTTGATCCTCCGAAAGGTCTTTTAAACGACAAATGTCGCTATAACACTTTACTATGTTTTGATGTCAAATTCAACGAAATAAAGTAGAAAAAAGTTGTTTTTTAGAACAATAAACCTTGAAAAGGACGTTTAAGATGTTGATATGCTTTTTCTGTTGCTACGCGACCTCGAGGGGTACGGTTAATGAGACCAATCTGTAATAGGTATGGTTCATAAACGTCTTCTAAATTCATAATTTCTTCACCAATCGCGGAGGCTAAGGCTTCAAGTCCTACTGGTCCACCTTTAAATCGATCAATGATTCCTAATAAGTAACGAATGTCAACATCATCGAGACCCAATGGATCCACCTTCAAAGCTTGTAATGCTTTTTGAGTGAGTTCTAAATTGATGGAAGTTTGTTTTTCAAAATGGGCAAAATCGCGAATCCGTCTAAACAGACGATTGGCAATTCGCGGTGTTCCACGTGATCGTTTGCCTAATTCTGTAATTGCTGCATCTTCAATTGGCATATGTAAAACTTTTCCGGTTCGTTTTATGATGGCTTCAATTTCTTGTTGACTATAAAAATTAAGTTTTTCAGTGATGCCAAAACGTCCGCGTAGAGGTGAGGATAAATCACCAGCACGGGTGGTCGCCCCGATTAAGGTAAAAGGAGGCAATGCTAAATTAATCGTCCGACTACTACCTTCTCGATTGACTAAAACTGAAACATGAAAGTCTTCCATGGCGCCATATAGGACTTCTTCAACAATCGCAGGAAGACGATGGATTTCATCGATAAATAAAATATCTCCGGGTTCAAGCGCTGTTAAAACGGCGGCTAGGTCACCCGTACGTTCAATACTAGGACCGGTAACAGTCTTAATTTGACTTTTCATTTCATTAGCAATGATATGGGCAAGCGTGGTTTTCCCTAAGCCTGGTGGCCCATACAAAAGTAAATGATCAAGGGTTTCTTGGCGGTGTTTAGCAGCACCAATAAAGACTTTTAGGTTGTCTAAAAGTTGTCTTTGACCAATATATTCTTTCAGTAACTGCGGGCGAAGAGATAATTCTTCGCTCACTTCTTCTTGTTGTTTTTTTGCATCAACAATTCGTGACATCATTATTTACCTAATCGTTTCAAGGCAAGTTTGATCAATTGTTCCGTATTGGCAGATTCAACGACCATATCCTTTAAAGCACGATCGATTTCATTAGCTTTAAATCCCAAAGATTTTAAAGCATCTCTGACTTCACTTAAGCGACTATCTTCTTTCGATAACACCTTTGGTGTATCAAATGTAATCTTGCCTTTTAGGTCTAGAATAATCTGACTTGCAGCTTTTGGACCGATACTAGGTAAGGACTTTAAAAAGGCAACATTACCTTCATTAATCCCTTGAATAATTTGATCAGGTGATGCACCTGATAATGCACCAATCGCGGTCTTAGGCCCTATCCCTTTGACGGAGAGTAATTGTTCAAAAATTCGTTTTTCTAGGAGTTTGGCAAATCCAACTAAAAATTGGTCGCCTTCACGAATAACATGATAGGTGTAAACATGATTGATTTCATTTAATTGAAAAGATTCGGGTTTGGTAATGTAAACAAAATAACCCACCCCTTGAACTTCGATCACCAAATGATCGGATTGTAATTTAACGACTAATCCAGTTAAAGAATAAATCATATATTAAGTTGCACCACCCCTAAAAAAAATAAAATTAATAAGACAAAAATGGTAATGATGGTAGTGACCAAGACCAGTAACGTAGAGAGTTCTTTGCGCATATCGATATTATATAACGCTTTCAACTAGGAATAATATGTAAACTCAAACTCGCCAATGACCACTGTATCGCCTTCTTTAATGCCCATCATTTCTAAAGTATCCTCAACCTTAATTTTGCGTAGGTATTGTAATAAACTCATGATGCCTTGATCGGTCGACAAATTAAATTTTTGATAGGTAGCTTCGACTTCGCCACCTTGAATCACAAAAACATGTTCACTTCGCTTGGTAATTTTAAAAATGGAAGGTGTTTGATAGGTGTAAATTTTTTCTTCGGTAGTCTCAACTAATTTTTTCTTTGTCATTGGATGCTTGGCTAATTCGATTTCAATCGCATCCAATAATTCAGGAATACCCT
>Ga0079300_10000465_pt1 | contig 15230 bp, 10 predicted proteins | sample Wag4_2014_7_11_FD_74799 | JGI IMG/M metagenome (GOLD analysis project Ga0079300, IMG submission 74799) | Fresh water microbial communities from Ohio, USA - Utica-2 Time Series HT 2014_7_11 | ecosystem: Environmental > Aquatic > Freshwater > Water tank | place: USA: Ohio | collected 2014-07-11
ATAACAGGGAATTCATCAATAATACCCCTTGTTAGGCCCAAAATGTCAAGTCGCCACCGAGCTCAATTGCTTGGATGCTTTTGTTGGGATACTCATCGCGCAGTTCGTTTAGCATATTTCGGAGGGATGGCGGTAAAGCAATACCTCGATTCACGGAAAAGGCGAGTCCGTTGGCCTGCCCTTCTTGATGATACGGATCTTGTCCGATTATCACGCATCGCAATGAAGACAACGGCGTTAGCTCAAACGCCCTGTAGCGCAAGGATTCAGGCGGATATACAATTATACCTTGTGACAAATCCGCGCTTAACTTGGATCTAATTCGTTGATAGTCCGGACTTTCCCAGAAGATCTCTAATAACAATTGCCAATCATTGTCGAACTGGCCGTTTTTAGGAGCGTCTGACAATTCCATGGCTACTTTAATTGAGCAAGTCCTCTAATTCTTCGAGGTTCAAACTGGATAGTATTGAATCTTCGTCGGGAATCACACTTTCAGCCAAGGCGGCTTTCTTCGCTTGTAAGGCCAAGATCTTCTCCTCGATGGTGTCTTTTGTGATGAATTTGTAGGAGAACACGGGTTTATCTTGTCCGATTCTATGCGCCCTATCTTCCGCTTGTTTCATGGTAAAAGGATTCCACCATGGGTCGGCAAGGAATACATAATCAGCTGCAGTCAGGTTCAATCCACTGTTTCCAGCCCTTAAGCTCAGTAGGAATACACGCTTTTTATCGTCGTTTTGGAATAAATCAATTTGTGCTTGTCTCTCCTTTTCGTCCATCGAACCATCCAAATAACAATACTCCACACCTTGCTGTTCGAACATGTCTTCAAATACCTTTAAATACCCAACAAATTGAGAGAAGAACAACACTTTGTGACCATTTGCCACAGCTCTCAGCAACATTCGCATGATTTCATCGTCTTTGCCGCTTCCGCCCTCATAGTTGACGTCCTTCAGGGTTGGATTCAGGGCGATTTGACGCAGGTGCATCAATCCGTTGAATATCTTTAATCGCGATTTTGAAATACCCAACTCAGTAACGTGGTTCAGTATTTCATTGCGATATTGATTTTTCACAGACTCATAGAGTTCTGCTTGCTCCGCACTCATCTCGCAAAAGTGTACTTTTTCGATTTTTGGCGGCAATTCTTTCATTACCTGTTTTTTGGTTCGGCGAAGTACGAATGGATCGATCAATTTCCTTAGTTCCTCTGTTTTTTGGGGATTGGCGCCTTTTTCGATCGGACGGATAAATTGCTTTTCGAAATAGGTGTAGCTTCCCAACAAACCTGGATTCAGGAAATTCATTTGACTCCAAATATCCAATAAGGTATTTTCAATCGGTGTACCGGTGAGGGCGATCCGACTTCTGGATTGCAGTTTTAGCAATGCCCGAGATGTTTGGGATGACGGGTTTTTTATGGCCTGGCTTTCATCCAATACGATGCAGTTGAAGCGATAGTTTCTCAAAACCTCAACATCATTCCTCATGGTGCCATAAGACATCACTACTAAGTCGAGTTTACCAAACGTAGACACCATTTTTTGTCGATTCAACCCTGAGTACAAGGCTGTTTTTAACGCTGGACAAAACTTGGCTGATTCAGACATCCAGTTATACAACAATGATTTTGGTGCGATAATCAATATGGGGCCATTGTGCATCGCCTCGGGTGGCAATGGTTTGCCATCGCTGGCCAACGGGGTGTTGACTATTTCGGTGATTTCCGCAGTCGATTCACCACCAGCAACAGCAGATAATGGTTGCTGGGCCTTTTCTTTTTGATATTCTAGGGCCAAATGTTGCAATTGGGCCAACGTTTGAATGGTTTTACCCAATCCCATATCATCGGCCAAAAGCGCCCCAAAACGATTCTGTTGCATAAACCGAATCCAACTATATCCCTCTAGCTGATAATTGCGGAGTTCACCTTGAAATTGGCTCGGAATATCTACGGTTGGAATGGTCCCGCGGTGTAAAACTTCCGTCCAATCCGGTGTCGGAGGTGCTTCATTCAAATATTCATCCAGATCGGCCAGTAACGAAACGTGGATGTTTCTAACGCGATATGCTTCGTCATGCACGTCGGCCAGATTGACAATCTGCGCAAATTGGATAAACCACTCTGCTGGTAGAATGACAACTTTGCCATTGGGGAGCACGTATTCACGACGTTTTTCTAAAATGTTCTTTCGCAATTTGATGAAAGGTATTTCGAAGCCTTCCAATTTTACTACTGCGTGCACATCAAACCAATCGATACCATTTTTAACCGTCACCAACAACTGGATACTGCCCAAATAGTATTGAGTAGCCCCGTCTTCTTGTTGAATCTCAAAGCCCGCGCGTTCCAACGTGTTTTGATTTTCATTGACCCATGAAACGATATCTAATGCATCAAAATCTTGAGAATCGAGGGTGAACAAACTGCCATTGGTCTGACTCAATCCCAATTCTTTTAAAGTTTCAATCTTCTGTTTTTCAACAGAATACAATCGCTTAATTCGATGAAAAGTATAAGTACCTTCCTTTTCTTCCAAGCGCACATTGACTTTCTTGTTTACATGATACGGGAAAACCCAATTCCCGTATTTCATGTATAAAACCAGGTGGGGTGATTCCCAAGCGGAAGTCAATTTCAACAACGGCTGAACTTCCAATTGGTCTGTGACAATATCAAACCCCAGGGCATACACGTCGTGATTCTCAAGCAACGGACCCACAAACTTTTGCATGTAGGTAGCTTCTTGATGGGGATCAATATGAATGAATGGCTTTCGCAGGAACGGTTTGATTTTCTTGCCTTCTACATTGGCACCAAAAAACAATAATCGATTGGGAGTCAATAACCAGGCGGGCTGGGCTATCAGCAGTTCGCTTTCTGGATCACAAAAATGAACCTTTTCTCCCCGGTGCTTGATGGTTACGAAGTAATTCATCCCCGTTTCATCTCTGCGAAAGTGAAATAAGGGAGTGGATGGTTCGTTATAAAACTCAATTTTGGTCCCCATGGGTTCGCCGGTTTTGCCGGCCCAATACATGGGATAGTTTTTTACTTCTTTGATAACTTTCAGCAATTCAGTTTCAATGATTGCCAAGACTTGCTTTTTTGTGTCTTCATCAAAATGTTTAAGAAAGAAATCAGCCGGTTTGATTTTGCGGGTTCCTTTGTAAAACTGCTTCATGATGGCCTCACTTTCAAAGCCTTCAATGATCTCCACCACCCGCTTCTGTTCTGGATTTAAACCAAAATAATCCGCTGTCTTTTCTCTAATTCGCTGATATGTTAAGGATGGATTGCCATTCTCCAACAACTGCACTGCATTCGCTTCTACCAGGACACCCAAATGAGCATGCCTTACGAAGGTGAATACTACCTCAAACGGCTTGGTGTTTATTACCTCCATGTATTGATATTATAAAATAAACTCGCAATTTACAATGGATTCATAGGCCAACCAAAAATAGTTTGCCAATAGCGCGTAAATCATCAAAATCGGCTTATTTCGCAGCCATGAGCATCGAATTACCGCAACGAAATTGGGACCTACTATCCAAACAAGAGAAGTACACTGAATTGCATCAGCAAATTTCAGCACTTTTAGATCCGCAGGTCGATGACATTGCCAATTTGGCCAATGCAGCGGCGTTGCTCAAAGAAATTTTCGGTTGGTGGTGGGTGGGATTTTACCGCGTATTGAACAACAAATTGGTATTGGGTCCATTTCAAGGTCCCGTCGCCTGCACTACTATCGCCCTGGGAAAAGGAGTTTGCGGAAAGTCATGGGAAACCCAATCGACCTTGGTCGTGCCCAATGTGGAGGCATTTCCTGGACATATTGCATGCAGCGCTGCATCGAAGAGTGAAATTGTTGTTCCTATTGTAAAGGCAGACGGACAAATTTGGGGTGTGCTCGATGTTGACAGTGAATATTTGGCCACGTTCGACGAATTGGATCAAATAGAATTAGAAAAATTTTGTCGTACTTTGGCCTTATCGCTATGAAACAAAAAAAGAATATTGCCCTATTGATTACCGTGGCGTCTCTGGGCTATTTTGTAGACATTTACGACCTAATTCTGTTCAATATCATCAAAAAAGACAGTCTTTCATCGCTTAATATCGATGTAAATACCTATGAAACGGTTTTGTTTCGATGGCAGATGGCAGGTATGCTTATTGGCGGTTTGATTTGGGGGATTTTGGGTGACATCAAAGGTCGCGTAAGTGTACTTTTTGGATCAATTCTATTGTACAGTGTCGCCAACGTGGCAAATGCTTTTGTGACCACCGTAGAAGCTTATAAATTTTGGCGATTGTTGGCTGGTATAGGCTTGGCAGGTGAATTGGGTGCAGCGATCACCTTGGTGAGTGAACTGATGCCTAAGGAGAAGCGGGGTTTGGGTACGATGATCATAGTTACGTTTGGTGCTTTGGGTGCTGTGTTTGCATTTTTTGTGGCCAAAAATGGCGATGGTATTACCCACTTCATTTCAAATGCCCTCAATACCCAATTAGAAAATTGGCAAACTGCTTACATTGTGGGTGGTGTATTGGGTTTACTGTTGCTATTGATGCGCGCAGGCACATTTGAAAGTGAATTGTTCGAAAGTGCCACCACCAAATCGGTGAAACGCGGCAACTTCTTCATGCTGTTCAAAAAGCCGCATTTGAAAAAGTACTTGGCCTGTATTGTCATTGGTCTGCCTGTTTGGTTTGTGGTTGGAATTTTGATCGCTTTGTCACACAAATTCTTTCCTGAGATCCTTTCAACAGCAAATCCATCGTTGGATGCCGATAAAATAAAATCACTTGCAGTGGCAACACCCGAAATGGTGATGTGGAGTTATGTAGGACTCAGTACGGGTGATCTTTTGTCGGGTTTGTTGAGCCAATTATTCAAGAGCAGAAAAAGGGTCATTTACCTCAATTTAATGGGTATCGCGGTGATGACATTGGTGTACTTATACGGTCCGGTTGGAAGTCAGAACTATTACAGAACCATTGCCTTTTTGCTTGGTGCTGTTACAGGGTATTGGGCTATTTTCGTGACCAATGCCTCAGAGCAATTTGGTACCAATATCAGGAGTACTGTGGCGGCAACGGTCCCCAACTTTGTGCGTGGTGGCGTGTTGTTGATTACCATGGGATTTGAATATTTCTCCCATCATTTTCAATCTGCTAACCAGTTCGATGGTCGCACATTCAGTGTGGCCGCACTCATTGTGGGCTCTGTTTGTTTGTTGTTGGCATTCTGGGGGACATACACAGTTGAAGAGGCTTTTCACAAGGACTTGGACTACTTTGAGCATGACCATCCCCAAGAAGCCAAGAATAATGCGTAACTTTACGTTTTATTTTTAACAACAATTTACCCTATCCATTGTCAAACCGTAGTAAAATCACTTTCCCAGAACGTGTTGTTCTGGCTATATTAGAAAATGCTGGCAAAGGCGCTTACAATGCCAGCCAAGTGTTCAGCAGAATTCCCAAAGAGGCCAATTTCACCAAAGAAATGGTGAATCAAGCCCTAATCAAGCTAGCCCATCGAGGAATTATCAGGGAGCCGTCCAACGGCACCTACTCACCCATCCAACCATCAGTAAAATCGGAGGGTGAATTGGTTTTGTCTAACCGTGGCGACTATTACGTTCGCACCGAAATTGACGGAGAATTGCAGCAAGTATACATGGACAACGACATGGTTGGAAAACTCCTACCAGGAGATCGTGTTCGCTGCGATATCAAAACGAAAGGCAAACGGACCTATGTAAAATCAATCGGCTTGTTGGAACGGGTACCCCAACGCTACAGCGCCATTTTGGATGTTTTCGAAAAGAACGCATTCGGATTGTTGCAAAAGAACGGACTGAAAGATATCAAACTCACGGATAAGGTTGATCCTAAATACGATGGCCATAAAGCGATCATAGAAGTCTACGATTTCCCTCATAACAGCCGTAATCCCCTTGGCAGGGTGATTGATATTTTGGGCTTGGTGGGTGAAGCAGATACCGAAATGCACGCAATTGTCGCAGAGTTCGGTTTTAACACACGTTTCCCGGATGCCGTTATCGAAGAAACAGACGCTATTCCCAACGAAATATTGTCCAAGGACTGGGGAGAGCGCACCGATATGCGGGATGCTTTTTGTATTACCATTGATCCAGCGGATGCAAAAGATTTCGACGATGCGATATCTTTGGGCAAGGACGCAGCAGGCAATATTTTACTCGGTGTGCACATTGCCGATGTTTCCCATTTTGTGACGCCAGGCAGCGCCATCGATAAAGAAGCCGTTATGCGTGGCACAAGTGTTTATCTTGTTGATCGTACTATACCGATGTTGCCAGAGAAACTGAGTAACGACTTGTGTTCATTAAAACCCAACGTAGACCGATTGGCTTTCAGTGTTCTGTTTACTTTGAACGAAAAATTCGAGGTAATTGGTGAGTGGTTTGGTAAAACGGTGATCAATAGCAAACGTCGTTTCGCCTATGAAGAGGCCCAAGCAGTTATCGAAACCAAAAAGGGTGATCATGTAGAAGAACTGCTATTATTAAATCGCATCGCAAAGCATTTCGAAGCGATTCGTTTTGCTAATGGTGCCCTTCGTTTTGAATCCAAGGAAATTCGATTCAAGTTCGATGAAAATAAGCGTCCGATAGAATCTTATGTAAAAACCCGGTTCGACGCGCATTTGTTGATTGAGACATTCATGCTCATGGCCAATCAAGCGGTTGCTAAGCACGTTAAAATGCTGAAAAAGCCACAGTTGCCGTTTATTTATCGCTCTCATGATGTCCCACCCCAGGACAAACTCATTGATTTTGCTAGATTTTGTAAATTGATGGGCTATCCGATCAACATTGACAATGAACCACAGATGCGGAAGTCGTTCAATGACTTGATGGAACGTACAGCTGAGGATCCTAGCGCTGAAATTTTGCAGCAAATGGCCATAAGAACGATGTCGAAAGCGGTTTATACGGCCTATCGCTCTGATCACTTTGGATTGGCCTTCGAGCACTATACACATTTCACTTCGCCCATTCGTCGATATCCTGACTTGCTGGTTCACCGTTTGTTGCAGCAATATTTGATTTCACCCAAACCCATCATGAGTGAATCGGAAATAGAGATGATTGCCAAACACAGCAGCACAATGGAGCAAAAGGCCGCTGAAGCTGAGCGCGCCAGTACCAAATACACCTTGGCGTTGATGATGGAACAGCACATCGGAAAGGTCATGGATGCAACCATTACAGGTATTACAGAATGGGGTATTTATGCAATGGCAACGGAATACCACTGTGAGGGTTTGATTCGCATATCAGATATCAAATGGGACCGTTTCACCTATTACGAAGCGGAGAAGAAAATGGTTGGACAGCGTACCAAGCGGAGTTTCCATTTGGGCGATCCAATTTCGGTGTCCGTGAAAAAAACCGACCCTCAAAAAAGAATTATTGATTTTAATTTGTTAGACTAACATGAGCATCGCCCATTTACATCAACTGTACGTAGACCATTTGCTAAAGCATGCATTCACGGGTTCGCCAAATAATTTGTACGAACCAATGAAATACATCATGGAATTGGGCGGGAAGCGCATTCGTCCAATCCTCTGCATGTCAGGCGCTGAGGCTTGTTGTGGCAAGGCGGAAGACGCGATAGATGTGGCACACGCAATGGAGGTTTTTCACAATTTCAGTTTGGTACATGACGATATTATGGATCGGGCTGACCAGCGTCGCGGTTTACCTACGGTGCATATCAAATGGAATGAACCGACCGCGATTTTGGCGGGCGATAATTTATTGGTCAAGGCCTATGAATCCATTTTGGCTTTTCAGGGGCCGGGTAAAGATGCCATTTTAAAGTTGTTTTCTACCACCGCTACGCAGGTTTGCGAAGGTCAGCAAGACGATATGGATTTTGCCGACAGAAACGCCGTGAGCGAGGCAGAATACCTGCAAATGATTCAAAACAAAACTGCTGTTTTGTTGGGTTGTAGTCTTGCTTCTGGGGCCTTGGTGGCCAATGCCGATGCAGAGATTGTGCAAGGTCTGTACGACTTTGCCATCGCCATTGGTATGAGCTTTCAAATGATGGATGATTATTTGGATGCCTTTGGTGATTCTGATAAGACAGGTAAAGTAGCTGGAGGTGATATCAGAGAAGGTAAAAAAACATGGCTTTATATAAAGTCCTGTGAGTTGGACAATCAAACACCTGTTTGGTTTTCAGAGCCTTCATTAGATCATCGCGTAAAAGCGGTGAAAGCGCATTGGATTCGCATGGGCTTGGATCAACGCATTCTGGACAAAGCCAAAGAATACAACCAAGAAGGACTTCGTCTGTTGGATGTTTTGTCTAAAAAAGGTGTTCAAACATCAGGACTCGTGGAAATTCTGGATTTCCTTGCAGTGCGCGCGCATTAATTTTGAGCGTTAGTGCAACACATGTACAACACCTGTTTTTCTGTAAGATTTCTCATTCCAACCAGAAAATTGTAGGTACCAAGCATATACGCCATCAGGAATTTCTTCCGCTTGATAAACGCACTCCCACTGATTTTTCTTGTATCCACTCTCCCATATTTTCTCGCCATACCGATTAAATACTTTCATGTTGTATTCTTTGACGAAAATGGGCACAGTACCCCAAACATCATTTTTGCCATCGCCATTACGGGTTATCGCATTTGGAACCCATACTTCAGGAGGTTGAATAAGATATATCCAGTTACTTTCGCTTTGTGATTGTTCTGGAACCCGAAGTTGATTACGGGTTGCTGTAACTCGGTACATATATCCACCCCAATCGTAATCCAGTTGATTGTCGCGAAATTGCTGTACAACCAAAGAGGGCGCTACAACTTGGAAGGGATCCACGTCATTCTTTCGCTCGAGCTTCCAATCTTTCACACCATCCATCCAACCTTGATAGTCCATCCATGACAAATCAAAATAGTAATACGGTGCTTCTGTGGCGGTGCCGCCAATTACAACATTACATCCCTCGTTGCTTCCCTTGCTCACATGTCCACATTGATCAACTACCATGATTTGATAACAGTTAGAGACGTTATCGACATCGAAACTAGAGTCGCGATAGACAGTATCAGTAAGTATCGCTAGCGGTACTGGTCCAAATTTTCCACCTCGGGGAATGCGATACAATTCATATTCTTTAAAATCTGGCTCATCGCTATTGGCCCAACGAATCTCCGCGTATCGGTCATTTACGATGGTTGTGGTATACAGTGGAACGCCATTGATGGGTGTATTGAGTTCCTTTACGGTACAAAAGATATTTTTGGCAAATACCTGCACGAGGCAAGTGTTAACCCCGATGAGTTCGTAGCAATAATTGTTTGCCCTGGGATTGATCACATTGGCATCAATAAAGCTGCCCGCGGTGTTCGTCCAAATGGTATCTAAGATTTGCATCGTTCCATCTGGATTGGTACGTCTAAGCAAGAAATACTTAAAGAATCCTGTGGGGACAACAATATTATCCCAAGCGATAGACATCTTGGCTGTTTGTCTGTCAAAACTCACACAAATGGCCTCTGGGGGGATTACTTTAGGCGGTTCTGTCACCAAAATTCGAATTCTAGCATAAGTGGTATCGGCCTTCGGACACCCTCTATCCATGACATAAACCAGTAATTCAGCGGTATCTTTAGAAAAACTGCTGCACTGTGTGGGCCAACTAAACGAAAGCGTAGCTTGACCAATTCCCGGCGTACAAATAACGATTGCTGTATCACCACCCATCATACCGCCTCTTTTCAACCATTTCACTTTTAAGTACATGGTATCAAAGGGATCAGGGTCATTGCCCTTGATTTGAAAGTTGATGGGTTGTGTGGCGATAACTTGGACGAAAGTGTCCTTCATTCTGGGTTTGAGATTGAGATTCTCAAAGTCGATTTTGAATAACGCATTGTTACAATTGTCGCTATTCATCGTTCTACTGTATGCTGTAGGCGTCACGGGGAACAAACCATTTCTTCTACAACCAGCGCAAACAGATTGATAAATAATGCCTTTGGCATCGAATCTTGAAGTTCCACCATCCACATGTTCTTCGGCCGGTTTTCCGGGCGTAGAAACACCCCCAAAAAAGGTTGCATAGGCCAAGGAATAGAAATTCTTCGAAAATACTGCGATGTAAAAATCACTGCCATCGGTGTTCTTTTGGGCCGCATCGGGTGTTGTCTGCAATCCAGTGGTTCGACCTTTATTTCGGTGTTGTTTGGTTGCAAATGTATTCACATCATAGAGCGCAGAGTTGGTTGCACCACCCCAGCCCGATACAAAGATGCGCTCACATCGATCTACCAAGAATGCACTGGGACTGATATTGGGCATTATGGTATTATTGCCATTATAGCCAAAGGTTGTTTGCATTTCTACTGTTTGTAGATCACTGCTATAGGTTGTAATAAACTGTCCGCCTCCGGCTTGGTAAAACCGCGCATTGACATTGGGCATATTGGCTTCTGTTTGTCCGTAAATATAGGGTTTGCCGGACTGTCCTGTTTGAACAAAATGGGCTTGTTCATACAAATTGGTGCCGTGATATCTTCCTTGAATTAGGTTGCCTGTGGTGATATCGAGTCGAAGTAGAATCGCATCGGCAATACCTCCTTGATAGGTGTTGAGCCAATTCGAACCCAAGGTAGACTTCAAATCCAAACTTGAGGATCCGCCACTGACAAAAACATCGGCAGATTTTCCAAGCGCAACGCCATACAGCGCATCATACCCTGTTCCGCCATAGGTATGAGACCAGTTAAGGTTGGTGAGTAGATTGTTCAATGAAAACACCACGCCTTCCGATTTGCCGTTGTATACCATTGTGCCGGTCTTGGGGAAATTCAAGCTATAGGTAACCCCAGCGATATATACATTTTTTTGATCAGTGATGATTTCGCCCCGGAATTCATCTGCATAATTATAGATTAACGGAAAATTATCGACGGGGGTGTTACTTCTGTCTGCACCTACCGCATCCAAACCGCTTCCCCCCACATAAGTACCAAGCATGGATGTACCCGAAGCGTTGAATTTGGTGACAAAAAAATCATAATCGCCGTTGAATGTCTTGTCATAGGCATTCGCAGAAACGGGAAAATCGCTACTTCTGGTTGAACCCATCACGTATAGATTATGCAATGAATCCGTAACCATGGAATGTGGCTGATCATTGTTAGAACCACCCAAATATGTACAGAACAATAGTTTATCGCCCGTTTTATTGAATTTCAAAATGGCAGCATCACGAGAACCGCCATACCCAAGATCTTCATCTACCCCACCGCCAAAATCAAACTGTGCAGCCCCTGGCGTAACCGGCAATCCAATGTCAAAAACAGTTCCTCCGGCATAACCATTTCCCAGATCGTCATAGGTACCGGTGCACCCAAAATTATCAGCGCGCGAACCAGTATAGGTACTAAAAACCAGGATTGGGTCAATTACCAAGGTCTGGGTTCTGTGTTGGGGAATGTTTTTAAAGGAAAAAACAGACTCGATTTTTTCACGGTTATTTGTCGTCGTTTCAATTGATTGATATTGAACGTTGGTTAGCGTTTCTGATGAGTTGATGGTAACTGTCTGACTTTTTGCGTTTTGCCAATAAACAGCAGGGATAGATTCTTGCCAAGAGAACCAAGGTGTTTCAATAAAACATCGATCCGCGTTACTAGTGAGATTGCTATGGCCTTGATATGTCCACTGAATATGTTCAACGTTTGCGTTTGGTCTAACAATCCAATTGTATTTGATGATTCCTTGGTAGGCCGATACTTGCAGGTCGATATCTGGCCATACATTTTTGATGGTAATGGCGCTGTATTTATGGACGTTTACTATGGGCTTTTTTGATTTGCCCTGATAGAAATTGTAATAGGTAGATGATGACGATCCTTCCGAAATACAGGTCAACCCAGGGTTGGGATTAACGAAATTGATGAACACTGCATGGGTTTTGACTTGGGTAGTGGCAATCGTGCGCTCATGAAGTTGCTCTGTTGCCGAGGTATCTAGGAAATTCAGGACAAATCCTTGTTGAGTTACCCAAAAATCTCCCGTATTGAGTTGTGCTTTGGCCAAAACATGGCTCGACCACTGTCCTTGATTGATGAAAAAGATGGGTTCATTCTGAGATTTTGCGGGTAGAATACTTCCATCCAGGGCCAATAATTGCAAACAGCAAACAACGATCAACAGTAGCTGACGGAACTGAAACCGTATGGTTTTGGCAATTTGCATCCAGAAGTTAATTAAACAAATTTCGGTGATTTTGACCAGCTTTGTATCATTCGTTCGATGAATAGACGCCAGAACCACCATAGATGTTGTGTTGACCATCAGTATCTTTGTGGCATGATAGGAAGCGCAATGCGAATCGTATTTTTTGGCACACCAGATTTTGCATCTGCGTCTTTGGAGGCCATCGTTGCATCGGGACAAAACGTTGTTTGTGTTGTTACCGCGCCGGATAAGCCTGCAGGCAGAGGACAAAAACTATCAGAATCTTCGGTAAAGAAGACAGCTATGGCATTGAAAATACCCATACTGCAGCCAGCAAATTTAAAAGCACCGGAATTTATTGAGGCATTGAGCGCTTATCAGGCAGACATTGGGGTGGTTATTGCGTTTAGGATGTTGCCAGAAGTGGTATGGAATATGCCGAAACTTGGCACCATCAATTTGCACGGGTCGCTACTACCAAATTACCGTGGCGCCGCCCCAATCCATCATGCAATTATCAACGGTGAGAAAATCACTGGGGTGAGCACTTTTTTCTTGAAGCATGAAATTGATACGGGCGATTTAATTTCCTCAGAGGAAATCTCCATTGGAGAGGATGAAACGGTTGGCGAACTACATGATAGAATGATGGCCGTTGGTGCTGGTTTGATGGTTGATACCCTGCAGCAAATTGCCAAAGGTGAATACAGTTCGCATCCCCAACCAACACTTGAGCATCTCAAAAGTGCTCCAAAATTGAATCGTGCCTTTTGTGAATTGACCTTAGATCTCCGTGTTAATGAATTTCACAATAAGGTGAGGGGACTTTCGCCTTATCCAGGTGCATGGATACAATCACCTTATGGCGATTTAAAAGTGCTTCGCGGGCAAGTAGTCCTGCACGGGGCAACGCAACCCGCATCAGGCGTTGAAATAATGCAGAAGCGATTGTTGGTTCATTTGGTCGATGGTGACTATGAAATACTCGAATTACAAGCCGCGGGAAAACCAAGAATGATGAGCAAAGACTTCATCAATGGCGTAAAAATTTGATTTTTTCATTCATTTATTAGGTAAAAATTTGCTTTTACCAAATTTATTATATTCTTTTACGGCAGATATTGTAACCGAAACGCCTATAAGTCAAAAAATACTCAACAAAAAACTTGCTTTATTAAATCACCATTTTAACCTGCAAGGAGGGTATATGACTACACCATTGATTTCAGACGGCGTGCTGATTAAGCGTTACATCGACGGTAACAATGCAGCATTTGAAACTTTATTAAAGCGTCATAGGACACGCATCCTATCAAGTATTTATTTGCTTGTTGGTGATCGCTACTTGGCTGAAGATATTTTTCAAGAAACCTTTATTAAGGTTATCCATAGCATTCAAAACGGCAAGTATAACCACGAAGACAAATTTTTACCATGGGCACTGCGCATTGCTCGCAACATGAGTATTGATTCTATTCGCTCTCGCAAGAGAATGCCCGTAGTTGTTGATACAGATGGTAGAGACGTTTTTGATGCAATGGGTATTAGTGTAAGTAGCCAGGAGGATCAACGGGTGGCCCATGATGAAATTGCCATCTTGAAACAATGGATTTGGGAATTGCCTGAAGATCAAAGAGAAGTGCTCATTTTGCGTCAATACGCTGATTTGAGCTTCAAGGAAATCGCAGCATTAACGGACACTAATATCAATACCTGTATTGGTCGCATGCATTACGCAATTCTCAATTTGAGAAAAAAGATGCAAAAAAGTGTAGTGCGGGTAAAATAAACTGATTTTGGAGGCGTTATATGTTTGTTGTTAAAGCAAACAATATGGCAAAACCACTATCCCACTCAGATTTATTGTTGTATTTTTATGGTGAGGCTGATGCCACTGTTGCTGCCTATATCCAATCAAACATTGCTGAGAACCCAGATTGGTCTTTGTATTTGAATGAATTATACGAGGCCACCTCTGATTTGGATCGATTGATGATCTCCCCTGCTCAAACAACATTATCTATTATTCTAGAGGAAAGCGATTCAAAGCTTTACCATTCTATTTAACAGTGAAAACTGCGCGAGATTGATTAATTTCGCAGTATGCAGTCAATACCCAAGCTAGATTTATCGCATTTTACCAATGGCTCAAATGAGCAGAAGGATTTGTTTGTCAAAAGTCTCGGACACGCATATGAGCACATCGGTTTTGTGGCCATCAGAAACCATGGTATTCCGCAAGCGATATTGACCAATCTGTACCAAGAAGTAAAGAATTTCTTCGCTTTGCCAGAAGAAATCAAAATGCAATACGACGACACCGATGGCGGCGGTCAGCGAGGGTATACAGGATTTGGCAAGGAACATGCGAAAAATCGCAATGCGGGAGATTTAAAGGAATTTTGGCATTTCGGACAATACACTGAAACAGCCACTGAGGAGGTCCCATCCTACCCAGATAACAAAACGGTGAATGAATTACCCCTATTCAACGAAGCGGGTAAAGCCATTTATCAGGCTTTGGAAGATACCGGCATTCAAATGTTGAGGGCCATTGCCTTGCATTTGGGATTGGAGGAGAACTATTTTGACCAAAAGGTTCGTTATGGAAACAGCATTTTGCGGGCGATTCACTACCCTCCCATTACGGGCGATCCAAAAGATGCAATACGGGCTGGTGAACATGAGGACATCAATTTAATTACATTGTTGGTTGGTGCTAGCGCGGATGGTCTGGAAGTATTGAATAAAGATGGAGAATGGATTGGGGTTACTGAAGTTGAAGATCACATCGTTGTCAATGTGGGCGATATGTTGCAGCGACTTACCAATGACCAGTTAAAAAGCACGACTCACCGCGTTGTAAATCCTCCCAAAGATCAATGGTCGAGTCCAAGATATAGCATACCCTTTTTCTTGCATCCACGTCCTGAGGTGAGATTGGATTGCTTGCC
>Ga0079300_10000468_pt1 | contig 15156 bp, 15 predicted proteins | sample Wag4_2014_7_11_FD_74799 | JGI IMG/M metagenome (GOLD analysis project Ga0079300, IMG submission 74799) | Fresh water microbial communities from Ohio, USA - Utica-2 Time Series HT 2014_7_11 | ecosystem: Environmental > Aquatic > Freshwater > Water tank | place: USA: Ohio | collected 2014-07-11
TGGAGATGATCCAGAAGGCCTGCGCTGAGACCGGGACGCCGGTCTCCGTCTGCGGGGAGATGGCCGGACGCCCCCTTGAGGCCTTCGCCCTGGTGGCCCTGGGCTTCGAGGCCCTCTCCATGCCGCCCGCCGGTATCGGACCGGTTAAGCAGATGGTCCTCTCCTGCGACCGCGCCGCGGCCCGCCGGGGGGTCCAGAGCCTGATCCGCAGCACCGCAGGATCGATCCGGAACGAGGTCGAGACCCTGGCCCGCAAGCTCTACCTGGCCATCTGAGTCCAGCGGGCAGCAATTGGCCTCCCAACAGCAGCGTGCTATCGCCAGACCGCTTTCCCGGGGGTCGGCGCGGCCATGACTGAAGAGGTGGAGATGCAGGCCGCGGCGGCCGCCACGGCCGCCGACCTGCAGGACGGAGAGCACGTTGGCGCGGCCCTCCGCTCCCTTCGGGAGGCCCGGGGGCTGAGCGTCGCAGACATCTCCGCCCTGACCCGTATCCGGCCCGCACACGTGGAGGCGATAGAATCTCTCAGCCTGGGAGACCTGCCCAGCCGCCCCTTCACCATCGGTTACCTGAGGGCCTACGCTCAGGCCTTGGGCCTGCCCGGAGACTCTGCCGTCGCCCGCTTCAAGGCTGACGATCCGGACCGGAACGACGCCCTGCGCCCCCCTGTCGGCGTCCGGCGCATGGCCGACCCCCGCCTCCGGCTCATGCTCCTCGCCGGACTCCTCATCCTGTCGGCGATTTTCGCCTGGAACCTGATCCGCCGGGGCAGCCTGAACGAAGCTCCGCAGGGGGCAGCGACCCCTGTTTCAGACGCTCCGGCGCTGCAGACGCCCACCGGACCCATGACGCTGGGCGCGCCCCTGCCCGCGCCCGTCGAATCCAATGCCCCGCCCGCCTACCTGACGCCGGGCCTTGAGGCTGTCCTGTCGGCTGCCCTCCCGGAAACCCTGACCGCCCGGGAAGACCCGACACTGCTCGACACGGGCGAAACCTTCGTTCCGCAGGGCGAGATCTACGGCGCACCGGCAGGATCAGGTCGCATCGTGGTGCAGGCGCGTCGCCCAACCACGCTGATCGTCTGGGGCCCCGACGGTGCTGCCTGGTTCGCCCGGAAGGTTGCCGCCGGAGACGCCTATCGCGCACCTTCCGGCACCAACCTGGTCTTCGAGACGGTCGAGGCGGGCGTGATGGCGGTGTTCGTAGAGGGGCAGGCCCGGGGCGTCCTTCCCTCGGGCCGGACCCCAACCTCCGCCCTGGCCATCGCCCCGACGGTCCCGGCCCGATCAGCTCCAACCCCAGCCGCAGCCCCTAATCCGTGATACCCGTTCCCACGGTCAGGCCTTGGGATTTCCCCTGCAGCCCACTAGTCTTGAGCCATGTCTGATCATTCCACCCTCCGCCCCTGGCGCACCATCGTCCGTCGCAAGAGTCGCAAGATCCGGGTCGGGACCCTCGAGGTCGGCGGTGACGCCCCCATCAGCGTCCAGTCAATGACCAACACCCTGACGGCGGACGCCGCTGCGACCATCGACCAGGTCCGCCAGCTGGAAGACGCCGGGGTCGATATCGTGCGCGTCTCCTGCCCGGACGAAGCCTCGACCGCGGCCCTGCCTCAGATCGTGAAGGCAGCGAAGGTCCCCATCGTCGCGGACATTCACTTCCACTACCGCCGCGCCATCGAGGCCGCTAAGGGCGGCGCCGCCTGCCTGCGGATCAATCCGGGAAACATCGGCAGCGCGGACCGCGTGCGCGAGGTCATCCAGGCGGCCCGGGACCACGGCTGCTCGATCCGTATCGGCGTGAACGCCGGAAGCCTGGAGAACCACCTTCTGGAGAAGTACGGCGAGCCCTGCCCCGACGCCATGGTCGAGAGCGCCCTTGATCATGCCCGGATCCTGCAGGACCACGACTTCCACGAGTTCAAGATCAGCGTGAAGGCCTCGGACCTGTTCATGACCGTAGCCGCCTACCAGATGCTGGCCGAGGCCATAGATTGCCCGCTCCACATCGGCGTCACCGAGGCGGGGGGGCAGCGCATCGGAACGGTCAAGTCGTCCATCGGCATGGGTGCCCTGCTCTGGGCCGGGATCGGCGATACCCTGCGGGTCTCCCTGGCTGCGGACCCCGTCGAGGAAGTCAAGGTCGGCTTCGACCTGCTGAAGTCCCTGGGCCTGCGCCACCGGGGCGTGAACATCATCGCCTGCCCCTCCTGCGCCCGGCAGGGGTTCGACGTCATCCGCACCGTAGAGACCCTCGAGGCCCGGCTGGCCCACATCGCCACGCCCATGAGCCTGTCCATCATCGGCTGCGTGGTGAACGGCCCTGGTGAGGCCCTGATGACCGACGTCGGCTTCACGGGCGGAGGCAAGGGAGCGGGCATGGTCTACCTGGCCGGCAAGGCTGACCACAAGATGGACAACGACCGAATGGTCGAACACATCGTCGAGCTTGTGGAACGCCGGGCGGCCGAACTTGAAAGCGCCGGAGGAGCCCCCACCTAGGGGCGTCCACGGCGAACCCGCCGGCGGCGAATAGAAGCGCCGCTTGCAAGGCCTCGCATGGCTTGATTAGGTGCCGCTTCCCAAAAAGGAGAGAGCCATGTCTGCAGACGGCAACTGGAAGATCACGATCAACACCCCGATGGGCGCTCAGGAAGTGAACGCCTCCATCACCACCAGCGGTGACACCTTCACCGGCAAGACCACCGGCCGCATGGGCGACCAGGACATCACCGGCAAGGTGGATGGCGACAAGCTGATCTGGTCCTCGGCCATCACCAGCCCCATGCCGATGACCCTGGAGTTCGAAGCCACCGTCAGCGGCGACAGCCTTACGGGCAACGTCAAGCTCGGTGCCTTCGGTAACGCCAGCCTGAACGGCGTTCGCGTCTGATCCCATCCGGATCCGGGGTGGCCCATCAAAGGGCCGCCCCGACTTCCGCCGGAGCGACCCAGGGATTTGGCAAGCCGGACGCAGCGGGCTAGAAGCCTGCCTCCCGCCCCTCCCTGAAGATTCCGCACCGTGCGTCTGCCCCAAGCCCGTCTCGACCAGGTCCTCGGCCGCTTCCACGAGATCGAGGCCCGGATGTCCGCCGCCTCGGACGGTTCTGAGATCGTGCGCCTTTCCCGGGAACATGCGGAGCTGAAGCCGGTGGTCGAGGCTGTGCACGCACTGGACAAGGTCCGGTCCGAGGCCCCCGAACTCGAAGAGATGGCCGCCTCCGGCGATGCCGACATGTCGGCCCTGGCCCGGGATGAGCTGGAGGGCCTCAGGGCCCGCCTGCCTGAACTGGAGCGGCAGGTCGCCCTGCTGCTGGCCCCCAGGGACCGTGACGAGAATGCCTCAGCCATCCTCGAGGTCCGGGCCGGTACCGGCGGCGATGAGGCCGCACTCTTTGCCGGCGACCTCTTCCGCATGTACCAGCGCTACGCCGCCCTGCACGGCTGGCGGATCGAGATCGACTCCGTCTCGGAGGGCGAGGTTGGCGGCTACAAGGAAATCATCGCCGCGATCACGGGCGACGGCGTGTTTGGCAGGCTCAAGTTCGAGAGCGGCGTGCATCGGGTACAAAGGGTTCCCGAGACCGAGGCGGGCGGGCGGATCCACACCTCCGCCGCCACCGTCGCCGTCCTGCCCGAGGTCGAGGACGTCGATATCGAGATCCGCGAGGCGGACCTGCGCATCGATACCTACCGGTCCTCGGGGGCCGGCGGACAGCACGTCAACAAGACCGACTCCGCCGTGCGTATCACCCACCTCCCCACCGGCATCGTCGTGACCTCATCCGAGAAGTCGCAGCACCAGAATCGAGCGCGGGCGATGAAGGTCCTGCAGGCCCGCCTCTACGACATGAAGCGCGAGGCCCTGGACACCGCCCGGGCCGACTCCCGTCGCAGCCAGGTGGGCTCAGGCGATCGGTCAGAGCGCATCCGCACCTACAATTTTCCCCAGGGGCGGGTGACAGACCACCGGATCAACCTGACCCTCTACAACTTGACCAAGGTGCTCGAGGGCGAGGCCCTGGACGACATCATCAACCCCCTGATCGCCGAGGACCAGGCCGAGCGGCTGGCCAGCCTCGAAGCGGAGTTTGCCTGATGGAAGCGCTCATCACCGGAATGTTCCGCTATCCGGTCAAGGGCTTCTCGGCCGAGTCCCTCTCCCAGGCCGAACTGATGCCGGGCCGGGCCATCGCCCAGGACCGACGCTGGGTGGTGGAGAACGGGCCCTCCGGTTTCGATCCGGCCGCCCCCCGCTATGTCCCCAAGATGAAGTTCGCAGTCCTGGCCGCCCACCCGGTGGTCGCCTCGGCCCGCACCCGGGTTAAGGGAACAAACCTCTCAGCCTCAGCGCCCGGCCATCCGGCTTTCCAGGGAGACCTCGCGGCCGAAGCGGGACGCAACGGCTTCGCCGGCTGGGTCGGGGGACTGCTGGGCGAGGACGCCCACGACGGCGTCCGCGTGCTCGAGGCGCCGGACTATCAGTTCCTTGACCACCCCGCCGGCCACATTTCCATCGTCAACCTGGCCAGTGTCCGGGACCTGGAGGCCCGGATCGGGCGGCCGGTGGACCCCATGCGGTTCCGCGCCAACCTCTATGTCGAGGGCTGGCCCCCCTGGGTCGAGAACGGTTGGAAGGGCCGCAGCCTGCTGGTCGGCTTCGCCCGCACTACGGTCTTCGCCCCCATCGTCCGCTGCGCCGCGACCGAGGTGAACCCGCAGACCGCCGAGAAGGACATGCCCCTGGTGGAGCACCTGTTCGACCAGTACGGCCACCGGGACTGCGGGATCTATGTCCAGGTCTCCCACGGCGGGACAGTTCGGGTCGGCGACGCCTGCAGCACGCCAGGCGAACCTGAATGAGCCGCAACCTCCTGCAGGCCTGGCAGGACGCGCGGTCCCGCCTTGAGGCTGCGGGCGTGCCGGGACCGGTCATCGACGCCCGGGTCCTGGTGGAAGCCGCCTGCGGCGTGACCCGGGCGGACATTGTCGGCGACCCCCACCGGGAGATCTCCGTAGCGCAGGTCGAGCGGCTGGACGCCTATCTTGAGCGACGCATTCGCCGGGAGCCTGTCAGCCACATCCTCGGGCGGAAGGGGTTCTGGAACATCATGCTCGGGGTGACCGCCGACGTCCTGACGCCGAGGCCCGAGACCGAGGTCATCGTCGACCACGCCCTTCGCCTGTTCCCGGAGGGGCGGCCCTTCAGGATCCTGGACCTGGGGGTCGGGTCCGGTGCCATCCTCCTTGCGATCCTGGCCGAGCGCCCGGCAGCGCGGGGCCTGGGGATCGATGTCTCCGAGGAGGCCCTGGCCGTGGCCAGGGACAATGCGGCGCGCCTGGGTCTCGCAGACCGAATCGCCCTGCTCCGGGGGGACTGGAGCGGCGGCCTTGCCGGTTCGGAATTCGACCTGGTGGTCTCCAATCCGCCCTACATTGCCAGCCCGGTCATCGAGACCCTGGATCCTGAAGTTCGGGACTATGAACCCCGCATCGCCCTGGATGGCGGCCCCGACGGCCTGGAGGCCTACCGGCAGCTGGCTCCCGAGATCCTTCGGATGCTGCGGCCCGGCGGGCGTTTCCTGGTCGAGATCGGTTACGACCAGAGGGCCGCCGCAGAGTCCCTCTTCAGGGCGGCAGGGGCCATGGAAGTCGAGACCCTGCAGGACCTCTCCACCCACGACCGTGTGGTGACCGGCATGAAAAACCCCTTGGAAACGAACGACTGAGCCGCTAGACGGGTGGCCTGTCTCCACCCAAACCGCCGACGAACAGGACCGCCTGACCCTCGGGATCAGACCGGTGGCCTCGCCGGCAGGCCGTTCCGTGAACAGCGAAACGCCAGGCTCCAGGTGGAACGACGGGGATTTTTCAGCTTCGGATCACTTTCGCCGGGACGCCCCGGTGCACAGGCCAGAAGAACAGGCCAAGCCCGGTCCACGAGGACACGGGACATCGGAATGGCGGGACATGAGAGATTTCAAGGGCATGAAGCGTCAGCGCGGTCGCAATCGCGGCGCGGTAGGCAAGCCTCAGCAACACAACGCCAACCGGGCCCTAGAGTCCAATGGGCCTGAAGGCGTCAAGGTGCGCGGCAGCGCCCAGATCGTCTACGAAAAGTACCAGCAGCTCGCGCGGGACGCGGGTTCCGCCGGTGACCGCGTCCTCGCCGAGAATTTCCTGCAGCACGCAGAGCACTATTTCCGCCTGATCCGGGCCATGCAGCCCACCCGGCCCGCCTCCGAGATCATCGGCCGCGACCAGCTGAACTCCGGCTTTGACGTCGATTTCGAGGATGAGTCGGGCGAGGGCCTCGAGGCCGAGACGGTCGAAACCGAGGCCGAAGCCCGCGATCGGGGCGGATGGCGCGACCGACCCCGAGACCGGGATGACCGGCCCCGGGATGAGAGACCGAGGGAAGAGCGATATCGCGATGACCGTCCCCGGGACGAGCGCCCGCGTGAGGAACGACCGAGGGACGAGCGGCCGAGGGACGACAGGCCCAGGGATGAAAGGCCGAGGGATGAGCGGCCCAGGGATGAGCGGCCCAGGGAAGAACGGCCAAGGGATGAACGGCCAAGAAATGACCGCATAGACGGCGGACGACGGGATCGCTGGCGTGACCGCGACGACCGGCCGGAACGCCCGAAGGAAGACCGCCCCGAGCGGGATCCGATGGCGGTGATCGAACCCAGTGGCGGTGCCATCACCGGCGGGGAGGACCGCGAGCCTTCGCCGACCCTTCGCAGCGAGGACGGAGCCGAGAGCCACGCCCCGGACTTCCTGCGTCCCCGGCGTCCCCGCGTCGAGGCTGAGGTTGAAGAACCGCGCCCCGCGCGCCGCCGGCGCGCGCCCCGGAGCTTCGAAGGCGGCGAGGGCCAGGACAGCGAGGGCTGAGCCCAGCGGTTGCGCCCCATCGACTTCGGGTCTAGCCCTTTCACATGGCGCAGGATTGCAGACACGATGATGGCCCCAGACAGGGCCTTAGCGGCTCCGGCCTGGCGGAGGCCCTGCTGGAAGCAGAGCGCCTGTGCACCGTCTCCCGGGAGCGTCTGACCCCGCCAAGGCGAAGAGTTCTGGAACTGCTTCTGGAGGCCGAAGCGCCCCTGAAGGCCTATGACATGATCGCCGCCTATGCCTCGGGCGGCCCTCCAGCCAAACCGCCGACGGTCTACCGAGCCCTGGATTTCCTGGAGAAGCAGGGCTTCGCCCACCGGATCGAGAGCCTGAACGCCTATGTTCCCTGCCGGATCCGGGGTGCCGAACACAGGGCGGCCTTCCTGATCTGCGACTGCTGCGGATCGGCCCAGGAGGTTGAGCCGGACTTCGCCCCGGTCCTGGCGGCGGCTGGGCTGGCAGGGTACTCCATCCGCGGCCTGACCCTCGAGGTCCGCGGCCTCTGCCCCGCCTGCCGCGACGCCTGATCCCGGCGGCCGGCCATGATCGAGGTCACCCCGCAGATCCTCATCCCAGAGGATGAGATCACCGAGAAGTTCATCCGCGCAGCGGGACCCGGCGGCCAGAACGTCAACAAGGTCTCGACCGCCGTCGAGCTGCGGTTTGACGTCCGCAGGTCCCCTTCCCTTCCCAACGATGTCGCCCTGCGCCTGATGAAGCTGGCCGGTCGGCGCCTGACCCAGGACGGCGTGCTGGTGCTCAGTGTCATGACCCACCGCAGCCAGGAGCGGAATCGGGCTGAAGCCCTTCAGCGCCTGGTGGACCTCATCCGCAAGGCGGCCGAGCCGCCCCCGCCGCCCCGCAAGCGCACCCGCCCGACCCTGGCGTCCAAGGTCCGGCGGGTGGAAGGCAAGGTCCGCCGGGGCGGCGTGAAGTCCCTTCGGGGGAAGGTGCGGGGCGAGGACTGAGCCCCGCCCCGCTTCCGGCTCAGTGGACCTGGGGTCGGCCGATGACCAGGCCTTCGGCACCCGTCGTCACGGCGATTACCGAGCCGTCTGCCAGGTCACCCTGCAGCAGCTTGCGGGCCACGGGATCGACCAGGTCTTTCTGGATCACCCGCTTGAGCGGCCGGGCACCGTAGACCGGATCGTAGCCCTTGTCGGCCAGCCAGGTCATGGCCGCGTCATCGAGAGACAGGGTCATCCGGCGGTCGGAGAGCAGCTTCTCAAGGCGGCCCAGCTGAATGCGGACGATGTTGTCCATCTCCGCCCGGCCGAGGCGCCGGAAGAGGATGATCTCGTCCACCCGGTTCAGGAACTCGGGCCGGAAATGGCCGCGGACCACACTCATGACCTCGCCCCGGACCGACTCGACATCCTCACCCGCCTTCTGTGTCGCCAGGAATTCGGAGCCAAGGTTGGAGGTCATGATCAGCAGGGTGTTTCGGAAGTCGACCGTCCGGCCCTGGCCATCGGTCAGGCGACCGTCGTCCAGCACCTGGAGGAGCACGTTGAAGACGTCCGGGTGGGCCTTCTCGACCTCATCGAACAGGACGACCTGATAGGGCCGGCGACGCACCGCCTCGGTCAGGGCCCCGCCCTCGTCGTAGCCGACATAGCCAGGAGGTGCCCCGATCATCCGGCTGACCGAGTGCTTCTCCATGTACTCGCTCATGTCGAGGCGGGTGATGGCGGACTCGTCATCGAACAGGAACTCGGCCAAGGCCTTGGTCAGCTCGGTCTTTCCCACGCCCGTTGGGCCCAGGAAAAGGAAAGAGCCGATCGGGCGCGCGGGGTCTTGCAGCCCGGCCCGGGCCCGGCGAACGGCGTCGGAGACGGCCTCGAGGGCCTCCTCCTGCCCGACCACCCGGCCGCGCAGGGAGTCCTCCATGCGCAGAAGCTTCTCGCGCTCGCCCTCGAGCATCCTGTCGACAGGTATGCCGGTCCAGCGCGAGACGATGGCGGCGATCTGGGCCGCATCCACCACCTCCGGGCTGACCGCGTCGCCTGCGGCGATCTGCTCGGCCTCGGCCAACTGCCTCTCCAGGGGCGGGATTTCGCCATAGGCGATCTCCGAGGCTCTCTGGAGGTCACCCCGCCGCTGGGCGGCGACGAGTTCAGCCCGCAGGCGGTCCAGGGCCTCGCGGATCTGGGCTGCGGAGGAGACCTTCTCCTTCTCAGCGCGCCAGCGGGCGGTCATCTCCTCGGACTGGCCCTCGAGGTCGTCAAGCTCATCCTCGAGCTTCTCCAGCCGCTGGCGGGAGGCATCATCGCTCTCCCGGGTCAGGGCTTCGCGCTCGATCTTCAGCTGGACCACCCGGCGGTCGATCTCGTCCAGTGCCTCGGGCTTGGAGTCCACAGCCATGCGCACCCGGCTACCGGCCTCGTCGACCAGGTCGATCGCCTTGTCGGGCAGGAAGCGGTCGGTGATATAGCGGTTGGAAAGCGTCGCCGCCGCCACGATGGCGCTGTCGGTGATCCGCACCCCGTGGTGGACCTCGTACTTCTCCTTCAGCCCGCGCAGGATGGAGACCGTATCCTCCACCGTCGGCTCGGAGACAAAGACGGGCTGGAACCGGCGCGCCAGGGCGGCGTCCTTCTCCACGTGCTTGCGGTACTCCTCGAGGGTCGTGGCACCCACGCAGTGCAACTCGCCTCGGGCCAGGGCGGGCTTGAGCAGGTTGGCGGCGTCCATGGCACCCTCGGTCTTGCCGGCACCGACCAAGGTGTGCATCTCGTCGATGAACAGGATGACCGAGCCCTCCGCGGCAGTCACCTCGTTCAGCACCGCCTTCAGTCGCTCCTCGAACTCGCCGCGGTACTTCGCGCCGGCGATCAGGGCACCCATGTCGAGGGCCAGGAGCTTCTTGTCCCTGAGGCTCTCGGGAACGTCGCCGTTGACGATCCGTTGGGCCAGGCCCTCAACGATGGCGGTCTTGCCGACGCCGGGCTCACCGATCAGGACGGGATTGTTCTTGGTCCGCCGCGAGAGCACCTGGATGGTCCGGCGGATCTCCTCGTCGCGCCCGATGACCGGGTCCACCTTGCCGTCCCGTGCGGCCTGGGTCAGGTCGCGGGCATAGCGGTTCAGGGCGTCATAGCCTTCCTCGGCCGAGGCGCTGTCGGCGGTCTTGCCCTTGCGCAGGGCCTGGGCCGCCGTCTCAAGGGCCGCCTCGGTGACTCCGGCCTCCCGCAGCACCCGGGCCGCCTCGCCGCCCTCCTTCGAGATGGCGATCAGCAGGCGTTCCGTAGTGACGAAGGCGTCGCCCGCGGCCTTGGCACCGGCCTCGGCGGCGGCGAAGACGCTGGCGGATTCCGGGGCCAGATAGATTTGTCCCGACCCACCCTCGACGCGCGGCCGGCGCGATAACAGGGCGTCCACGGCCTGATCGACGGCGTCGGGCCGCCCGCCAGCGCTCTGGATCAGGGCGCGGAAGAGCCCGTCCTTCTCCTCAAGGAGGACCTTGAGCAGGTGCTCAGGGGTAAACTGCTGGTGCCGACGGGCCAGGGCGAGGCTCTGGGCCGACTGGACCGCCTGCTTGGCGCGGTCGGTGTACTGGTCGATGTTCATATTTCCCCTCGTAAGGCGGATGCCCGACGGTCGCCTTGATCAAGCGCAACCGCCTTACGGGGGATGTAGTGTGGCGCTTCCGCCACACAAGAGGCCCTGGGGCCGCGATCAGTTCCGGGCGTAGAGCTTGACCACCTCGTAGAGGAAGTCCCGACCCTCATAGAGCGCCTGGACGCCGATGCGCTCGTTCAGGCCGTGCGCGCCGCTGTCGCCGGGCGGGCTGAACATACCCGAGAGGCCATAGGTGGGGATGCCCGCGGCCAGCAGGAAGCGACCGTCGGTGGCTCCGGTCGCCATGGCCGGGACGATGGGGACGCCAGGCCACATGGCCGACGCCACCGTGGTCGCAGGCCCCATGATGCGGGCGTTCAGGGGCGGCGGGGGCGAGACTGGGCTGGGCTTGCCGACGGTCTCCACCGCGATCCCCGGATCGTTGAGGACGGAAGCCAGTGTCTTGCGGACATCCTCGACCTTCTCGCCCGGCAGGATGCGGCAGTTGACGTTAGCCTCGGCCCTCTGGGGCAGGGCGTTGGGCGCGTGGCCGGCCTTGACCTGGGTGGGAACGCAGGTGGTCCGCATCATGGAGTTGCGGCCGGGCGAACGCGCCAGGAAGGCCGCAGCGGCCGCGTCCGAGGGGTCCGCCGCCAGGGCCTTCATGGCCGCGCCGGCCTCACCGCCCTCGATGGAGGCCATCCGGGCGTAGTGATTGCGGGTGGCCTCGTTCAGGGCGATCGGGAAGTCATGGGCGCCGATCCGGGCAAGGCCCTGGGACAGGCGGACGATGGCATTGTCCTTGACCGGCCGCGAGGAGTGGCCGCCCGGGTTGGTGATCCGCAGGGTGAAGTCCTGGTAGACCTTCTCACCCGCCTGGATGCCCAGGAAGACCTTCCTGCCATTGGCGTCGATCTGTCCGCCGGCACCCTCGTTCAGGGCGAACTCGGCGTCCAGCAGCGCGGGACGGTTGGCGATCAGCCATTCCACGCCGTTGAAGTTGTCGGGGGTCTCCTCGCCGCAAGTCAGGGCCAGGCGGAGGCTGCGCTTAGGCTTAAGCCCCTCACGCTTGTAGCGGATCATGTTGTCGGCGAAGGCGGCGGCCATCGCCTTGTCGTCGCTGGCGCCCCGCGCATAGAAGAAGCCGTTCTCCTCCACCAGGGTGAAGGGATCGCGCTCCCAGTCCGCTCGGTTGGCCTCGACCACGTCAATGTGGGCCAGCAAGAGGATGGGCTTCAGCTTCGGGTCCGTCCCCGCGAGGGTGGCAACCAGGGCACCCTGCTTCGGCTGCTCGGGCGGGACCACAACCTCCATCTCCCGGTCAGTGTAGCCAGCGGCCTTGAGGCGGACGGCGAGCTTCTCGGACGCCAGGGTGCAGCTGCCGCTCGACAGGGTGGTGTTGGTCTCGATGAGCTCCTTGTAGAGGTCTCGGAAGGCGGCCTGGTCGGGTCGGAGACTCACAGGCGCAGGCGGTGCGGCGAGGGCGGGCGCGGCGCCCATCAGGGCGAAGCCGGCGATCATCAGGGAACGAAACATGGAGCCTCCTGGAGCAAGACGTCACACTAGGACGCCAGGGCCCGTTCCGGCTAGCCGCGTCAGTTGAGGTCCTGGCGGTCTGGTGGGGTCTGGGGCAGCGGGGCGACGGGAACACCATCCTCGACCAGCGACCTCACCTCCTCGGGCGTCGCCTCCCCATAGATCCCGCGTTCTTCGGAGCGGCCTTCATGGATCGCACGGGCCTCCCGGGCGAAGGCGTCGCCCACATCGTCGAAGTTCTCCTCGACGTGACGGCGGACCCGACTGGCCATCTCCATCATCATCTCGCGCGAGGGGCCGCTCGCCGGGCCCTCGCGCCCCTTGGTGGTGAACACCGCGGGGGCCATGATCTGTTTCCGCACCTCGGCGGAGCCGCACATGGGGCAGGAGACAAGGCCCCGGACCGACTGGTCGTCGAAGTCTCCTGAGCTTCCGAACCAGCCTTCGAAGTCATGGCCGGCCCCGCAGGCCAGGGCGTAGCGGATCACGCCAGGAACTCCGGGCCTGAGAAGGCCCGGGCGTTGGCCAGGGCCGGAATGGACCGGCGCGCACGGGCGGCGGCCGGAAGATCAAGGTCCACCACCAGCACGCCGGGCTCATCATGGTCGAGGACGCCCAGCACCTCCCCCCAGGGACCAACGGCCAGGCTGCGGCCCCAGGTGCCGCGACCGTCCTCGTGGAAACCGCCCTGGGCCGGTGCCAGGACGAAGCTCCCGGTTTCGATGCCTCGGGCGCGCAGCAGGATTTCCCAGTGCGCCTGCCCCGTCGGCCGGGTGAAGGCGGCGGGTACGGTCATCACCTCCGCCCCGGCCAGGGCCAGGGCGCGGTAGAGGGCCGGGAAGCGCATGTCGTAGCAGATGGTCAGGCCCAGCCGGGCCTCGCCAGCGTGGGCGGTCACCGCCCGGTCGCCGGGGGCATAGGCGGCGCTCTCCCGAGCGGTCTCACCCGTAGGCAGGTCAACGTCGAACATGTGCAGCTTGTCATATGCGGCGGCGATCTCGCCGTCTGGGCCCAACAGCAGGCTGCGATTTGCCGCCTTCTCTCCGCCGGCGTCCACCAGGGCCGAGCCGATCAGGACGTGCACGCCGCGCTCGCGCGCCAGGGCGCGAAGGCCGCAGACCACGGGGTCCGCTTCAACGGTCGTCAGGGCCGCCCTCAGGCGGTCGCGGTCCTTCTGCAGGATATTGGTCCCCTCCGGCGTCAGGATCAGCTCGGCGCCAGCGTCCACGGCCTGGCGCACCAGGGGCAGGACATGATCCAGCGCCGCCGCGTGCGAGGCTGGCGTCCGGGTCTGGATCAGGGCGACGCGCACCGCCTCAGCCCGCCAGAAGGGTATCGAGGCGCCCCTGCGCCTCCAGGTCATAAAGGTCGTCGCAGCCGCCCACGTGCCGGTCGCCGATGAAGATCTGCGGATAGGTGGCCGCGCCACCGGACTTCTGCAGCATCTCAGCCCGCTTCCCGGCGTCGAAGGCGGCCTCAATCTCGGTGACCTCTGCACCCTTGCGTTCGAGCAGGCCCAGGGCCCTTACGCAATAAGGGCAGAAGGGCTTGGTATAGATGGTCACGGCGGCCATGCGGCTCTCCCTGGGGTCTCCGGGTGAAGGCTATATGGTGAGGCTTGCCGGGTCTTTAACCCTGGCGATGACGGCGGCGTCCACCGCCGAGGCACCCGCAGCCCGCAGGGCCCGGGCGCAGGCCTCCAGGGTCGCCCCTGTGGTCAGGACGTCGTCGATGAGGAGGATGCGGCGGCCCTCCACCTTCCGGCGCTGCCCGTCGGGGACGGTGAAGGCCGCAGCGACATTGCGCCGCCGCCCGGTTCCCGAACGCCCGGCCTGGGCGCCAGTGTCCCGACTGCGGACCAGGGTGTCGGCCAGGTAGTCCGTCGACCAGAGCCGCGCCAGGGGCCGGGCGATCTCGGCGGCCTGGTTGTAGCGCCGGCGGAACAGGCGCGAGGCGTGCAGGGGTACGGGGGCGACGGCATCGGCCTCGGCCAAAAGGTCCCGGGCGGAGCGCGAGATCCAGCGGACAAACAGGGGCGCCAGGTCCGTGCGGTCGGCGTACTTCAACTGCAGGACCGGTCCGCGTGAGGTCTCGTCGTAGAGGCAGGCCGCCCGGGCGCGGTCAAAGGCCCGGGGCTTGGCCAGGCAGGCGGCGCAGCGCGCGGCGGGGCCAAGGCTGAACTCGAAAGGGGTCCCGCAACCGTCACAGACCGGATCTTCCAGGAAGGTGATGCGATTCCAGGCCTCAGCGGTCAGGCCCGGCGTCAGGACCGGACTGTCGTCGTCGAGGGCCCGGTGGGGATAGATGAGGTCAAGCGCCGCCCGGCGGGCCCGGGCCAGCGGCCCTGCGGGTTCCCATGCCCGGCCGAAGCGTTCATTGTCCCGGCCCATGCCGTCCTCCGCCTCGCCCCCCCGGATCTTCGACCGCGACCTCCTGCGCCGGCGGCTGGACAGGGCCGCCCCGGGCTATGCCGAGGCCGACTTCCTGAAACGCCGCGCCGCAGGCGACATCGTGATGCGCCTGGAAGCCATATTGCGCGACTTCCCCCGCGCCGTCGACCTCGGGGCCCGCAATGGTGCCTTCGCCCAGGCCCTGGCCGCCAGCGACGCTGCGCCCCGCGTGGGCCTTTTGGTCGAGGCGGACCTCTCCGGCCGGATGCTTGCCGGCCGCAGCGGGATGCGGGTCCTTGCCGACGAGGAGCGCCTGCCCTTTGCGCCGGCCAGCCTGGACCTCATCGTCTCCAGCCTGTCCCTGCACTGGGCCAATGACGTGATCGGCGCCCTGGTCCAGGCGCGGCTGGCGCTGAAGCCCGACGGCCTCTTTATCGGCGCCCTCCTGGGCGGGGCGACCCTGACCGAACTGCGCCAGTCCCTGACCGCCGCCGAGCTGGAGCTGACTGGAGGTGCCGGCCCCCGGGTCTCGCCCTTCGCCGATTCGTCAGACGCCGCAGGGCTCCTGCAAAGGGCCGGCTTCGCCCTTCCGGTGGCGGATGTGGATCGGGTGACGGTGCGCTACGACCATCCCCTGAAGCTCTTGGCCGATCTGCGCCGGATGGGCGAGACCTCCGTCCTGGCCGAGCGCCATCCCCGGCCCCTGACGCGGCGGGTCCTGGCCCGGGCCTTCGAGATCTACCGACAGAACTTCGCCGACCCCGACGGGC
>Ga0079300_10000469_pt1 | contig 15121 bp, 10 predicted proteins | sample Wag4_2014_7_11_FD_74799 | JGI IMG/M metagenome (GOLD analysis project Ga0079300, IMG submission 74799) | Fresh water microbial communities from Ohio, USA - Utica-2 Time Series HT 2014_7_11 | ecosystem: Environmental > Aquatic > Freshwater > Water tank | place: USA: Ohio | collected 2014-07-11
TGATGCATCCTTCTTGGTTTTGAACAAAGATGCCTCATTTTGGCTAAAAAATGAATAAATATCACTTTCTTTGCAAGGATGAGCCAGCATACTAATTATTCGATTAAAGTGGATCAATTTGAAGGTCCTTTTGACCTTTTATTGTTCTTTATTGAGCGTGACGAGATGGATATTTACAATATCCAGATCACTAAAATCATTCAGGATTTCTTAGACTTTATCCACGGACAAGACAAGCTTAACATTGAATTGAGTAGTGAATTTATTTTATTCGTTTCTACCTTGATGCGTATCAAGGCTAAAATGTTATTGCCAAGAAAAGAGATGGATGCTTCTGGAAATGAAATAGATCCAAGACAGGAATTAATTGACAAAATTTTAGAATACAAAAAGTACAAAGAAGCTGCAGTGCAAATGGCGGACTTAGAAGCGATGAGAATGTTGATGCTGAAGCGTGGTAATATCCAAAAAGAGATGTCGCTGGTTGGAGAAGAAGCAGCTGAAGGAACAGAGTTACAGACAGTCACTTTATTTAAATTAATGAAGGCTTTTGAGAAAGTGATGCTACGTGTTCATGATCGTCAAAACAAACCTGTTCATACGGTTGTTCGTTATAATTATACCATGGAAGGCAGTCGTACTTATTTGCTTACAATGGTAAAAGAAGGACAGACAGTTGCTTTCGAAAAAGTATTTGACATTTGTGAAGACCGTGTTCATGCTTTATTTTTATTCTTGTCTATTTTAGAATTGGCACAACAGAAATACATGAAATTATTGGTAGGAGAAGGACGTAATAATTTCATCTTAGAGTGGAATGAAAATAGGGAAGATGATTTAGAACCTGGATACATCGAACAAACAGATTCATACGAAACAAAGTTTGATCAAAGTTCATTTTCAGACGCGCCAAAAGATGACGGAGATTTTGATCCTAGTTTGAATTAATTATCCTTCTACCAACACCGATTTTCCTAAAAGATTTTTTACAGCATTGGCAATTGCAATGGCGTCGTAATGACATTCTTGTTGCAATTCTTTTACAGAACCATGTTCCACGATTGAATCTGGGATACCTAAAATACGCACTTGACTATGGTAGTTGTGTGTATTCATGAATTCCAATACTGCAGAGCCTAATCCACCAACCACTGTTGCATCTTCAACAGTGACAACAAGTGCATAGTTTTGGAATACTTCATGCAGTAATGCTTCGTCGATTGGTTTGACAAAACGCATATCATAATGTGCAGGATCAATGCCTTCTAGTCTCAAATTGCGAATCGCAGTTTGGGCATTGTTGCCCGGATGTCCAAAAGTAAGAATAGCCACTTCTTTCCCTTCTTTTAACCTGCGTCCTTGTCCAATAGCCAATTGTTCGAAAGGCTTTTTCCAATCAACCATCACACCTTCGCCTCTTGGATATCGAATGACAAAAGGCAAATCTGTTGAAGGTAATTGAGCAGTATACATCATGTTCCTTAATTCTTGCTCATTCATTGGTGCAGCAATAATTAAATTAGGGATACATCTAAAGAAAGCAATATCATAACATCCGTGGTGCGTTGGTCCATCTTCACCAACCAATCCTGCACGGTCTAAACAAAATATAACAGGTAATTTTTGCAATGCCACATCATGAATCACTTGATCATATGCACGTTGCATGAAAGAAGAATAAATATTACAAAAAGCTCTTACACCTTGTGTAGCAAGACCAGCACTCAAAGTCACTGCATGTTGTTCACAAATTCCAACGTCGAATGCACGATCTGGCATGGCTTCCATCATGAATTTCATGGAGGAGCCACTTGGCATCGCAGGTGTGACACCCATGATCATGGGATTCATTTCTGCTAGTTCAACAAGTGTCAATCCAAATACGTCTTGGTATTTTGGAGGTTGAGGTGACTCAATTTTTTTCTTAATAATTTCTCCAGTCAATTTATCAAATAAGCCTGGCGCATGCCATTTGGTTTGGTCTTTTTCTGCTAGTTCATATCCTTTACCTTTCACAGTTAGAATATGTAATATTTTAGGTCCTGGGATTTCTCTTAAATCTCTTAATGTATCCACTAAGTTGGTGATATTATGCCCATCAATTGGTCCAAAATACCTTAATTGAAGTGCTTCAAATAGGTTACTACTTTTTGAGACCATCCCTTTTAAACCAGCTTCTACCTTGGATGCCATCTCTCTTGTAAAAGTTTTACCAATCGGTAATTTGCCCATCAACTCCCATAGCTCGTCTCTAAACTTATTATAGGTTGGAGAGGTACTGATATCGGTTAAGTATTCTTTAAGTGCACCCACATTTGGGTCGATGCTCATACAGTTATCATTCAAAATAATCAACACATCACTATCTGCTACGCCAGCATGGTTCATGGCCTCGAATGCCATCCCTGCAGTCATAGAGCCATCTCCAATAATGGCAACTGATTTCCTATTCTCGCCCTTATATTTAGCAGCCATCGACATTCCTAGTGCAGCCGAGATTGAAGTAGAAGAGTGACCAACGCCAAATGTGTCGTATGGGCTTTCACTACGCTTAGGAAAACCACTTAGTCCATTATATTTTCTGTTGGTAACAAAAGCATCTCTACGACCAGTCAATATCTTGTGTCCATAAGCCTGATGTCCCACGTCCCAAACCAATTGATCATAGGGTGTATTATACACATAATGCAAGGCTACGCTTAATTCTACCACGCCAAGGCTGGCTGCAAAATGACCTCCATGCACACTCACAATATCGATGATGTACTGACGCAATTCATCGCATACTTGGTGTAATTTCTCCCTAGAAACCTTTTTTAGGTCTTCTGGGTTATCAATGTTCTTTAATAATGGTCCGGCCTCAATCAGCATGCTCAAATTTTAGTCTTGTAAAAGTAAGTTAATAACAGAAATATAAGCTAAAAGTTGCATGTTATTTGAGATTACCGATGAAACAACGATTTGACCTTTAATCCAATAATCTGACCCAATATCGTATAATACAGATTAAATTTGAAAGGTGAAAAAACATCAATCAATTTATTGGATTTGTCAGATAGGAGGTTGGATGACTTATGGACTTACCATCATCTTTTTCTCTTATATGCTTGAGAAACAGTTAAGCTCTGTTTTTTACCCACGTTTATTGGCCAATGTTTTTTTAGGCATCATTGTAACGCATTTATTTAGAAAAGCACTACTTGCATTTTCATTGCATCCACCTATGCCCACCTTTAAATGGGGCCAGCTTTTAATTTTATTATTGACTTTTGCAAGTGCCTATAGTTTTTTAACTAGTTACGCAGTCGAAATATTAAAATTATACGACGCTACCAGAAAAGTGAGTTTAGAAAGACGTTTTTTAATTAGTCTGGTTATTGATACACCTATCATTTTTGTATGGGTATCCATTTATATTTTATGGCATTATATTGAGTTCACCAATTCAGAAGCAATTCAAAAAGTGAAGCTGGAAAGTTTAATTAAGGAATTGCAACTCAAGACCATTAAATCTCAAATGAATCCACATTTTATTTTCAATGCCCTAAACAGTATTAGAGCATTGGTAGATGAGGATCCACAACGCGCAAGACAAGCTATTACAGAGTTAAGTAATATTCTAAGAAGCAGCATTCAAGCAGATCAGAGCGAAGTAACAAGCTTAGAAAAAGAATTAAATATTGTAAAGGATTACCTTGCATTGGAATATATCAGATTTGCAGATCGATTGGTTGTAGAGTATGCCGTTGACCCTAAGACTTTATCCAATCAAATGCCACCCATGATGCTGCAAACTTTAGTGGAAAATGCAATTAAACATGGTTTAAGTAAGCAGCCTGGGAATTGTTTGATCAAAATTATTTCTACTTACCAGGATAACAAACATGTACTGATGGTTCAGAATACTGGTGTATTAGATCAGGAAGTGGGTCGCGATGGATTTGGTTTACAGAGCACAAAAAATAGATTGAATATTTTATATCGAGGAAACGCTTTGTTTGAAATCTATCAATGCGAATCTACACTGGTAACGGCCAAATTAATCATTCCAATTACCTCATAGTAAAAATTGTACCCCATGCCCATCAAAGCAATTATAATTGACGACGAAAGACTAGCACGTAATGAGTTGAAAAAATTATTGGAGCAACACCCAGACATCAGCATCATTGATGAAGCAAGCAATGTAGATGAAGCCATTGAAAAAATTGATTTATCAAGACCAGATCTTATTTTTTTAGATATACAAATGCCGGGCAAAACTGGATTTGACTTATTGGCTGAAATTGAAAAATCACCACGCGTTATTTTCACTACAGCATATGATGAGTTTGCTTTAAAAGCCTTTGAAGTTAATGCTTTGGACTATTTATTAAAGCCCATTGACCCTAAAAGATTAGCAGACGCTATTCAAAAATTACAATCAGAAATCGCGTTGGAACAAGCAAGTTTATTGGGCGTAAGCAGAGGTCCATTAACGGAACTGGATCAGGTTTTTGTAAAAGACGGAGAGCGTTGTTGGTTTGTAAAATTAGCAGAGATTAGATTGTTTGAAAGTGTTGGCAATTATGCCAAAGTGTATTTCTCTACAAACAAGCCACTTATTTTAAAATCATTGAATGCATTAGAAGAAAGGCTGGAAGACCGTGTGTTTTTTAGAGCCAACCGAAAACATATCATCAATTTACATTGGATCGAAAAAATAGAGCCCTACTTTAATGGAGGCTTATTGGTAGAATTAAAAGGAGGAGAAAAAATAGAGATCAGCAGACGTCAAACGGTGAAATTCAAAGAAATGATGAGTTTCTAAACTGGCTTAATTCAGACTATGAATAGCCTCAGCCATCTTTTGAATTAAGGCAGGGTCTTTTTCAATGGCATTCCCAATTACAATAATATCTGCACCAGCTATACAGTTTTCAATGGCTTTTTCTGGATTAGTAATACCACCTCCAACGATGATAGGTGTTTGTATATGCTTGGCAACCTGTTGGATCATGCTTGTAGGAATGGCATTTTTTGCACCACTTCCTGCATCCATATAAATTACTTTCAAGCCTAGCATTTCACCTGCCATTGCAGTACAAGCTGCAATATCATTTTTATTAGCAGGAATAGGGTTGGTATTGGAAATATAAGACACTGTGGTTGGGGATCCACCATCAATCAACATGTAACCTACTGGTATAATCTCCAAGCCACTTTGCTTTACAAATGGAGCACTAATCACATGTTGACCAATGAGTAATTCAGGGTTTCTTCCAGAAATTAAAGATAAGTACAATAAAGCGTCCGCTTTTGGGGTGATCTGGTCTGGGGATCCTGGGAAAAGCACTACAGGAATAGAACAAGCTTGTTTAATCTGAGCAACCACTTGGTCTAAAGTATCCGTTACCACTAAACTCCCACCAACAAAAATGAAGTCTATTTTGAATTGAATAGCAAGGGCAATCGTCTTCTGTAAGTCAACACCACCAAGCTTATCTGGGTCAATTAAGACAGCGAATGCTTTTTGTTGTTTCGTTTTTTTATCTAGGATATTTTGGTATACTTTGTTGCTCATCTGGCACAAAATTATCTATTTTAATTATATAATCCACTACTTACTTATCTATTACAAAAAAAAACGATAAATCAAGCTTTTTTTTCTTAAGAAACTAACATTTAGTGGGGATAAATCATCAAAATCAATAGGAGTGGAGGGTTTGAAATTGTTCACATTGATTTTCCACATCTGTTGATATTTCAGTTGCTAAAGTCTCAACATAGAACAATATTTTCGTCTACCCGTTGAGGTTTTTAGAATTTCTCCGGGAGACCAGTAATTACTATATAAAACCGACCAAGACCATGGCTAACACAAAAACAAAAAAAGGCTTAGAGTTTAAGCGCAAATTCACCATCGAAGGCGTGAGTCCATTCGATCAGTTCGAGTATGATTACAGAGATAGTGTGATCAAAAATCCGAACGGAGAGAAAGTATTCGAAATGACGAATGTGGAAGTGCCTAAACAGTGGAGCCAAATTGCAACGGACATCCTTGCACAAAAATATTTTAGAAAAGCGGGTGTACCCCAAGCCGATGGTTCTTTGGGTAGAGAAACAACAGTCAAACAAGTGGCGCATCGTATGGCCAATTGTTGGCGAGTTTGGGGAGAGCGTTATGGCTATTTCTCAACATCAAATGATGCACAAGTATTTTACGAAGAATTAGTATATAGTATTTTAAACCAAGCATGTGTGCCAAATTCGCCACAATGGTTTAACACGGGTTTACACGAAAGCTATGGTATTACTGGTGGTGCACAAGGGCACTACTATGTAGACCCAACCGACAAACAATTAAAGCGTTCAACAAGCGCATATGAGCGTCCTCAACCACATGCTTGTTTTATCTTGAGTGTGAGTGATGATTTAGTGAACGAGGGTGGTATCATGGACTTATGGACAAGAGAAGCAAGAATTTTTAAATATGGTTCTGGTGTAGGAACAAACTTCTCTCAAATTAGAGGAGCGAACGAAAAATTATCTGGTGGTGGTTCTTCAAGTGGCTTAATGAGTTTCTTGAAAATTGGAGACCGTGCTGCTGGTGCGATCAAGTCTGGTGGTACAACACGTCGTGCTGCTAAAATGGTTTGTTTAGATTTAGACCATCCAGAAGTATTGGAATTCATTAACTGGAAAGTACAAGAGGAAGATAAAGTTGCTGCTTTAATTGCTGCAGGTTATGACAATGGATATGAAGGAGAAGCTTATGCAACTGTTTCAGGCCAAAACTCAAACAACTCTGTACGTATTCCAAATAGCTTCTTTAAGGCATTGTCCGAAGATGGCAATTGGGAATTAAAAGCACGTACCGATGGTCGTGTGATGAAATCAGTTCCTGCAAGAGAAGTATGGGAGCAAATTGCAAACGCAGCATGGCGTTGTGCGGATCCTGGTACACAATATGATACCACAATCAACGAATGGCATACTTGTCCAAAGGGTGGCCGTATCAATGCATCTAACCCATGTTCAGAATACATGTTCTTAGACAATACTGCATGTAACTTGGCTTCTGTTAACTTAAGAAAATTCTTCAACGAGTCAGATAATTCATTTGATGTAGAAGGTTTTGAATATACGACAAGATTATGGCAGACTGTTTTAGAAGTATCAATTTTAATGGCACAGTTCCCTTCTAAAGAAGTAGCACAATTATCTTATGACTACAGAACGACTGGTTTAGGTTTTGCAAACTTAGGTTCTATGTTAATGGTAAGTGGTATCGCTTATGATAGTGAAGAAGCTCGTGGTATCGCTGGTGCAATCACTGCAATCATGACTGGTGTGGCATATAAGACATCTGCAGAGATGGCTGCATTCTTAGGTGCGTTTGATAGATACCAAGAGAATAAGGAAGATATGTTACGTGTAATGCGTAATCACCGCGCAGCTGCATATGATGCAGAAGACGCTTATGTAGGTATTGAAATTAAGCCTCAAGGAATTAAAGCACAATTCACTCCTGACTATTTATTGAAAGCAGCAACCAAAGCTTGGGATGATGCTGTTAAACTAGGAGAAAAATATGGTTACAGAAATGCACAAACAACAGTTATCGCTCCAACAGGAACCATTGGTTTAGTAATGGATTGCGATACCACAGGTGTTGAACCAGATTTTGCATTGGTTAAGTTCAAAAAATTATCTGGTGGTGGTTATTTCAAAATCATCAACCAATCTGTGCCTCAGGCATTAAAGAATTTAGGCTATACACAAGCGGAAAATGATGCGATCGTGAACTTTGCGGTGGGTCATGCCAATTTCGAAGGTGCGCCTTTTATCAATAACAAAAGTTTATTGGCTAAAGGTTTCACGCAAGAAGAAATTGATAAATTAAATGGTGCTGCTAAATCTGCATTTGAAATTGGATTCATCTTTAACCGTTTCACTTTAGGTGACGCTTGTTTAACAAGATTAGGATTCAAGGAAGAAGTATTCGCAGACTGGAGCTTTAGTTTATTAGAAGCTTTAGGATTTACAGAAGACCAAATTGATGCTGCCAACGATTATGTTTGTGGTACAATGACTGTAGAAGGTGCGCCATTATTGAAAGACGAGCATTTGTCAATCTTTGATTGTGCGAATAAAAATGGTAAAAAAGGTGTTAGATACATTCATGCACATGGACATATTAGAATGATGGCTGCTTGTCAACCATTCTTATCTGGTGCGATTTCTAAAACAATCAATCTTCCACACGAAGCTACAGTTGAAGAAATTGCAGATTCTTATTTAATGAGTTGGCAATTAGGTTTGAAAGCAAATGCGATTTATCGTGATGGATCTAAATTAAGCCAACCACTTTCTACAAAATCTGATAAGAAAACGAAAACAGATAGCGCCGAAGCAACTGAAGAAGTAGCGACTTCTCAAATGGTTGACTTAAGCAACTTAACTGTAGACGAATTATTAGAAGAAGTTCAAAAAAGAATGACCACTTCGACCGATACGGTATTGAAGCGTCAATTATCTCGTATTGTTGAGCGCAAATCCTTACCAGCTAAGCGTCGTGGCTTTACACAAAAAGCCCGCATTGGTGGTCAAGTATTGTTCTTAAGAACAGGAGAATACAATGACGGAACCGTTGGTGAATTATTCATTGACTTGGCAAAAGAAGGTTCAACCCTTCGTAGCTTAATGAACTGCTTCGCTATCTCTATTTCTGTCGGCTTACAATATGGTGTGCCTTTAGAAGAGTTTGTTGACAAGTTTGTATTTACAAAATTTGAACCATCAGGTATGGTGGATCATCCAAATATTAAAACAACCACATCTATTGTGGACTTTATCTTCCGTGCTTTAGCTTATGAATATCTAGGCAGAACAGATTTAGTACATGTATTAGATAAGCCTACAGTGGAGAACTTAGGAGAGGAGGGAGATATCACCCTTGTGGGAAAGCCTGAACTGAGTAGCATTCGCGTAACTGCACCAGCTACTCCTGCACCAGCTGCAAAAGCAAATGTAGTAGCAGCTGTCAACGAAGGCGGTTCAATGGACAATATTACTGCCGCAGCAAAGAGTATGCAAAGCGATGCGCCTGCTTGTAGCACTTGTGGACATATCACTATTCGTAGTGGTACTTGTTACAAATGTTTAAACTGCGGAACAAGTATGGGATGTAGTTGATTTTTTGTGAATATTTATAAAATATAAAATTCACAAAAACATCCTCTAATGATTTTTCAAAAGGCCCCCATAAACGGGGCCTTTTGGGTTTTCTACCCACAAACATTCAAATAAAAAATTTACAACAATAGATAAAATAAAGTAAATTCATAGTTCAAATTATCACTAGAAAAACGATTCTCTTATGTCTGATTTTCAAGTTAAAGTAGCACCTAAAACATATGACGCAGTCATAGTGGGTTCTGGTGCTGGTGGCGGAATGGCTGCATATGTTTTAGCAAAAGCTGGATTGAAAGTATGCTTACTAGAGGCAGGTCCAGATTTTGATCCTGCAAAGCATTCTTCTCAGATGAAAAACCCTTGGGATTCACCACGTCGTGGGGCAAGTACTAAAATGAGACCCTTCGGAGATTTCGATGCTTCTTTCTGGGGCTGGGAAATTGACGGAGAGCCCTATACGCAAACAAAAGGTGCCGATCATTTTGATTGGTGGAGAGCAAGAATGGTGGGGGGACGTACCAATCATTGGGGACGTATTTCATTGAGATTTGGTCCAAAAGATTTTAAGCGAAAGAGTATCGATGGCTTAGGAGATGATTGGCCAATTGGTTACGAAGATGTAAAACCTTACTATGATAAAATAGATCAATTGATTGGTGTATACGGAACGAATGAAGGTTTGGAAAATGATCCTGACGGTATTTTCTTACCACCTCCAAAACCAAGACTACACGAATTGATGTTCAAGAAAGCGGCTACTGGCATTAATATCCCAGTGATACCTTCTCGTTTATCTATTTTAACTAAAAAAATAAATGACGAACGTGGTGCATGTTTTTATTGTGGTCAGTGTAATCGTTCATGTAAAGTCTATGGTGATTTTTCTTCCTCATCTGTCTTAGTAAAACCAGCAGTGATGACAGGGAATGTAGATATGATTACAGGAGCGATGGCGCGTGAAGTCTTGACTGACAATGAAGGAAAGGCAAAAGGTATTTCTTATGTGAACAAAATGGATAAACAAGAATATCAGATCAATGCAAAAGTGGTGATCCTTGGTGCAAGTACTTGTGAGACGGCACGTTTATTATTGAATTCAAAATCACAAAAACATCCAAACGGATTAGCGAATAGTTCTGGCGTAGTGGGTCATTATTTACATGATTCCACTGGGGCTGCTTTGGGTGGAGTGATTCCTAATTTAATGGGTCGTAAGCGTTATAACGAAGATGGAGTGGGTGGCATGCACGTATATACGCCATGGTGGTTAGACAATAAAAAATTAGATTTCCCACGTGGTTACCATATTGAATATTGGGGCGGTATGAGCCAGCCAGGTTATGGATTTGGTATGGGCACTCAAGGATTGAATGGAAAATTCCAAGTGAATGGAAAAACAAAAGAAGAAGGAGGATATGGAAGTTCATTAAAAGAAGACGTACGTTTCTTTTATGGTGCGAATGTAGGCATGGGTGGTCGCGGAGAAGCAGTACCTCGTTTTGAAAACCATTGTAAGATAGACCCAGATGTAGTAGATAAATATGGCATTCCAGTTTTAAATTTTGATTGTAAGAATTCAGAATATGAAATCAAGCAAGCAAAACACATGAAAGAAACATTTCGTGAAATCATGCACGAAATGGGCGCTGTCATTACATGGGGAGATCAGGATGATGCCACTAATAATTATGGTTTATCTAATCCAGGAAATATCATCCATGAAGCAGGTACGGTGCGTATGGGTTCAGATAAAAAAACTGCACCATTAAATGCATGGGGACAAGCGCATGATTGTAAGAATTTATTTTGTGTAGATGGTTCTGTATTTACGTCTCAAGCAGACAAAAATATCACATGGACTATCTTGGCATTGTCAATGCGTACATCGGAATACATTTTGGATCAGTTACAAAAACAAAATCTTTAAAACTAATTACCATGGACAGAAGAAAATCCATCAAAGCATTAATACTCGGAACAGTTTCTGCAGGCGTTGTAATACAAGCTTGTAAAAGCGAGAAAACAACTGTTGCTGAATTTAATTTAGATGACAGAATGCAGGAAGAAAAAGATTATTTGGTAAAAGTAAACGCTCAACCAAAATTCTTTGATGAACACGAAATGGCCACCATTACTGTATTAGGTGATATCATTATGCCAAAAGACGAAAACAGCGGTTCTGCTTCTGAAGCGAAAGTGCCAGAATTCATTGAATTCATTGTAAAAGATATGCCAGAACATCAAGTACCTGTAAGAGGTGGCTTGAGGTGGTTAGACCTACATAGTTTCAACAAGCATGGTAAGTCTTTTGTAAGCTGTACAAGCGCACAACAAATTGGTATCGTAGACGAAATCGCGTATCCTAAAAAGGCAAAGCCCGAAGTAGCACAGGGTGTAAGCTTTTTCAATAAAATGAGAGACTTAGTAACAACAGGTTATTATACTTCAGAGATTGGCGTCAAAGACCTTGGTTATATGGGCAATGTGCCGAATCAATGGCAGGGCGTACCGGATGATGTGTTAAAACAATACGGATTAGCTTACACCGAGAAGGAATTAAAAGAATGCATTTAGCAAAAGTAAGTTAGAAAATATACCTATCCCTAGGCTCTCGCACACTTCGCTCGAACGATCGCTACGGAATAGTATATTTTCTAATTAATCCTTATAAAAAATATATAAAAAAGGCCCCAAAATTTGGGGCCTTTTTAATTAAATCATTAAAAAAATTTTAGAGCCCTTATGTTTTATTAAAGGGCGAAAAAATCTATGCAATCGTACTTCCTGCAGCAATCGCTTCGCTTGGGCTCACAAAGTATAATTTTCCTGCAGCGTCCTCGGCCATTAAGATCATGCCCTTGCTTTCGATTCCACGCATTTTTCTTGGCGCTAAATTGGCTACAATTGTGACTTGCTTGCCTACAATCTCTTCGGGTTGAAAATGCAATGCAATGCCGGATAGGATAGTTCTTTGTTCGAATCCAAGGTCTACTAAAAGCTCTAATAATTTATCTGCTTTTTCAACTTTCTTGGCTTCTATGATAGTGCCTACGCGTAAATCTATTTTACCAAAATCATCAAAAACGATTTCTGGTTTCAGGCTATTGTCTTTTGCAGGTTCGGTATTTGTATTTTCCATAGTTGTTTTTTTAGCAGCTACATTGGCTTGCAACTGTGCTAATTCTGCATCAATTTCTTCGTTCTCTATTTTTCTAAAAAGTAATTCAGGTGCGCGTAAGGAGTAACCTACTTTTAATAAATCAAATTTTCCTGCATTTTCCCATTCTAACATTTTGTCTACCACTTTCATCATGTAGCACATTTTCTTTGCAGTAAATGGAATGAAAGGTTGTGCAAGTATGGCAAGGTTAGCGCATAATTGTAAACAACAATGCATCGTGTTATCGATGATCTTTTGCGCATCAGGATTTTGATCCAATGTCTTGGCTACAATCCATGGTTCTTGCTTCTGCATGTATTGATTCCCTTTTCTAGCAAGGTCAATCAATTCAAATTGCGCTTCTCTAAATTTATATTGCTCTAATAAATTCGTGATCTTTTCTTTAGATATTTTCACAGCTTCCATCATCCCCTTAAAACTATCTGTACTATTGTCACTCGCTGCTTCTGCTGCAATCAAATCTGTATGAAAAGGAGGTACTTTACCGTTGCATAATTTATGCATCAATACCCAAGTTCTGTTGACAAAATTAGCAAAGATGCTTACCAATTCTCCATTCACAGATTCTTGAAAACCTTTCCAAGTAAATTCACTATCCTTAGATTCAGGTGCGATAGATGTTAAGTAAAAACGTAAGCTATCAGCTAATCCATCTCCACCATTTTCTTTTTTAATCCACTTGTTAATGTAGTCATCCATCTCGATGCTCCATCCTCTAGACGTACTCATTTTATCACCTTCTAAATTCATGAACTCATTTGCTGGCACATTTTCTGGTAAAATATTACCATTCAATTTCAACATCACAGGGAAGATGATGCAATGGAATACGATATTGTCTTTGCCAATAAAGTGTACCAATTTTGTATCCTTATCATTCCAATACGGCGTCCAATCTTTATTATTATTAAGCGCCCATTGTTTAGTGGCACTAATATATCCGATAGGTGCATCAAACCAAACGTACAATACTTTTCCTTCGCCTCCTGTAACAGGCACTTTAATACCCCAATCTAAATCACGTGTCACTGCTCTTGCTTGTAAACCGCCGTCAATCCAGCTTTTGCATTGACCCAATACTGCAGGGCGCCAATCATTCGCGTGTTCTTTTAAGATCCATTCGCGTAAAAAATCCTCATGTCTATTTAACGGTAGGTACCAATGGGATGTTTCTTTTTTAATAGGCGCTTGACCACTTAATGTACTCACAGGATTGATCAATTCTTCGGGGCTCAAAGTTTTACCACATTTTTCACATTGATCACCGTAGGCTTCCTTATGACCACAACTTGGACAAGTGCCCTTGATATATCGATCTGCTAAAAAAGTATGAGTGGCTTCGTCAAAATATTGTTCCGAGGTTTTTATTTCTAAATCCCCTTTTGCTTCTAAGTTTTTGAAAAATTCGGATGCAGTAGCATGGTGCAATGGATCGCTTGTTCTGTGATAGATATCAAAGGCAATACCCAGGTCCTTAAAATTTTGTTCAATGATGGGATGGTATTTATCAATGATGGCTTGAGCGGTCGTGCCTTCTTTAGTTGCTTGAATAGGAATAGCTGTTCCATGCTCATCACTTCCACATACAAAAACAACGTCTCTTTGCTGCGCTTTTAAATAACGAACATAGATGTCGGCTGGTAAATAAGCACCCGCTAAATGGCCAATATGCTTTAAACCATTTGCATAAGGCAGGGCTGCTGTAATCAAATATCTTTTTGGCGTGTTCATTGCAGCAAAAGTACTTAATATTGTGGTATGATTCAACCGTCTAAACTGACTCCTGGCAACACCATTGGCATTCTTTGTCCAGCTGGCGCTATTCCATTAGAAAAAGTGACTATTTGCGCGCAAGTCCTTGAGTCATGGGGGTATCAGGTGTGTCTTGGAAAGACGGTAGGCACTCAATTTGGGCATTTTGCTGCTTCCGATTTGGAACGACAAAATGAATTACAGTCCATGATGGACGACCCTAAAATTCATGCCATTTTATGTGCACGTGGGGGATATGGATTGAGTAGAATTGTTTCCCAATTGGACTTTACAAAAATCAAAGCCCATCCTAAATGGGTGATTGGCTTTAGTGATATTACCGTTTTGCATGCTGCATTCCAAAACCAGGGGATTCAAAGCATCCATGGTCCTATGGCTGCAGCATTTGGGAAAGGAGAAGCTGGGCTGCCTTATATCCTGGCACTGAAACAAATGTTGGAGGGAGCAGCGCAGCCGGTAAGCGCAAATCCCCATCCAGCCAATCGCTTAGGCCATTCGGAAGGGGTGTTGGTAGGGGGTAATTTATGCTTGATGACCCATTTAATTGGAAGCAAAAACCAATTGGATACAAAGGGTAAAATTTTATGTATCGAAGACGTTGGGGAGTATCATTATAATGTGGATCGGATGCTAATACAGTGCAAAAACGCAGGCATATTGGATGGATTAGCTGGTCTTGTAGTTGGGGGTTTTACAGAAATGAAAGACGAGGCAGCTGAATTTGGAGAAACGGTTATAGAAATAATCCTAAGATTAACTAAAGAAGCTGCTTATCCTATTTGTTTTGATTTTCCAATCAGCCACGAATTGAATAATATGCCTGTTCAGCTGGGAGCCAACTATCAGTTAGCTGTCACAGACAAGGCTGCGCTTTTAACAAAAATCTAAAGCCTTCGATACATTAATACATTAAATTTGTATTCTAAAATTGTATCTCATGCTAAAATCATTTTTATCTTTTATCGCTTTTATTTTGGTAGGCCTTCAAGG
>Ga0079300_10000472_pt1 | contig 15074 bp, 25 predicted proteins | sample Wag4_2014_7_11_FD_74799 | JGI IMG/M metagenome (GOLD analysis project Ga0079300, IMG submission 74799) | Fresh water microbial communities from Ohio, USA - Utica-2 Time Series HT 2014_7_11 | ecosystem: Environmental > Aquatic > Freshwater > Water tank | place: USA: Ohio | collected 2014-07-11
TTAAATCTATAGGGGAATTCTTGAACGGGAAAGACCATACTACGGTTATCCATTCTATAAAATGCTTTAATGATCTTAATGAAACCTGTGATATATTCAATGAGAAGTATACAATGATCGTAAATTACATAAAACAACTAAATACAAGAGAAGATGAGCCATCAGCTGTGGAGCACCTGCCTGAAGTACAGGATTAGCCCAAACCAAATTTACTACTTAGATAGCAGAAGAGACAAAATCTCTACAGGTAGTATTATAGATGCGGATATAGAACGTGAGATAGCACATAGTAATGGCTATGTAGATTCAGATAACAATCTGACTGCCAAAGCCTTAGTAGTTTTAAACGAGTTTGAGACTTATTTAGTTAAGAGAAAAAAGAAGATCAGTAAAGAAATCCTAGGTGATGACTTTGCAGATAGAATTAAAGAATACTTACAACTGTTTCCAGATGGTAAGTTACCATCAGGTCAATTAGCTAAGGTTAACACTAAGACATTGACAGACAAGTTTATAAAGTTCTTTGACATGTTCCCTGAATACAATAACTGGCCATTAATTTTAGAAGCTACAAATTATTACATATATTCTTGTAGTAAGGAAGGTAATAAGTTTATGCAGACTAGTGAGTATTTTATAAGTAAACAGAATCTTCATAAGGAAATCTCTTCTAAGCTAGCAGACTATTGTCAGATGATTTTAAATGACCCAGAACTAAAAAATATTACGGATTAATTTAATTATTAGAAAGATATTTATTAACTTTACAACCCTACAAAATTCAGTGTATGAACAGTTACGACCAAGAGATTGAAAATCTATTCAATCAAATCACAGTTAGAATCAGTGATAGAGAAATATTTGCTATAACCCTAGATGGTTTTAAGTTAGCTATGGAAAAGATGGCTTTAATAGCAAATGCTGACGGTAAGTTAGAAGTGTTAAAAGAACTAAAACAAGATTTTAAGGAAATTTTAACTGGTGCCTAATGCCTAATGAAATTATAGAAAGACCTTATGGTGCTCTGTTATACTCAGAATCTTTAACTGAGAGTGCAGCTTATGTGAACGATAGAAGACACGGAAGAATAAAATCTTTTAGAACACCGTGGTCAGGCTTTAATAGAGCCGGTATTAATGGATTAGAATGGGGATCAATATTAACTATAGGAGCTAGACCTGGTTCAGGTAAGACACTTATAGCTAGTCAAATATTAAGAGAGTCCCGTAGACTAAATCCTGATCAAGATTTTAACATATTAGAATTTCAATTTGAGATGGGTGCTAAACAATCTGGTTCTAGAGCTTTTGCTGCAGAGTTAGCTTTAGATTATAACCAAGTGTTAAGCACTGATAAGTCTCTTGATGATTTTACTTTTGATAGAATTCAAAAATTAATAAGAGAAACAAAAGATCTTGAGAGTAAAGGCGTTTGGAGGTTACAGATTAACAAGCCTATCAATCATAAAGAGATGTTAGATGCTATCCGTAAGTACTATGTAGCACTTGGAAGCAAACCACTTCTTATAACTATTGATCATAGCTGGTTAATTAAGAAAGCTCCAGATGAGAAAGAGAAATTTTCAACTCTTTATAACACTGTAGAAGCATTGATGGAACTTAAGAATGAGTTACCTATTATTATCATTATGCTTACTCAGCTTAATAGAACTATAGATGAAGCTAGTAGAAAGACACCCGGTAATATAGGAAACTACCCTGTATCTGCAGATGTATTTGGAGGTGATGCCCTTATGCAGGGTTCAGACATGTTAATAGCATTGAACAGACCTTATAAATCTAATATATTTAGTTATGGACCAAAGAAGTATGAAGTGAAAGATGATTACATCTTTATGCATCTTCTTAAAATAAGAAACGGTTCTGACAAAAATGATATTTTATTTATGCAAGCAGATTTCAGAAGACAGCAGTTGTTAGAAGTACCTGAGTTTCATTCAACTGGTGGTAATAATAATGCAGCTAATGGTAGCGGTTATACACCATATAATTCAACAGTTGGACAAAACACTTTTACAACATAAAATAACAAAATACATATACAATGGCAGATTTTACAGTACAAACTGCAGAAGAGCAGAAAAAGGAGTGGAAACGTAGTAGGCTAGATGCTATACGTGAATACCACAAAGATTTAATTAGTGACCTTGGCATTAGTATCACTGATTTTAATATGAAAATGCCTTTCCATGATAAATCAGGAAAATTAGTAGTAGGTATCTTTTCATCAGAGTTCAGAAAAGAAAAAGGTTTCTTCTTTGAATTAGTTACTAGAGATCTAGTTCCGGCAGATGAAAAGCGTACAGTTTATAGAATTCCATTTAATATAGCTTTTGAAGAGGAATATGAGTTAAACGAGAAAGGATCTTACTTAGTCCCTATAGAAGAACTAAGATCTGTAAATGTTCCCTCAGTAGCTATTAGTAAATATGCTGCAATAGAAGCAGAAAATAAAGTCTTTACTACAAGTACATCAGCACCTGATATAAATAAGATGCCGATGTATAAAGCACCTGCTCCTATGGATGATTCAGATGCTCCTTATAGTCAGATGACTATTAGGGATTATTATGCTATTCATACAGGAAAGCCTGTAAGCGGTAAGACTTGGTTAAATGAGCTTATTAAACAAAAATAAAACAACCCCACATGGCACAAGGTGTATTAATCATCGCAGAAAGTGGTGCAGGTAAGTCTACAGCTATTGAGACTCTGGACCCGTTAGAAACATTTATTATAAATGTAGCTAACAAACCCCTTCCTTTTAAAGGATGGAAAAAGAAGTATACTATTTGGAGTAAGGACAATCCAACTGGTAACATGTATGATAAGTCTGGTACAGCACACATAGCTGCAGCATTGCAATATGTGAGTGATAAAAGACCTGAAATCAAAACCATAGTGGTAGATGATTTCCAATACATGAGCTCATTTGAGTTCTTTGAAAGAGTAGACGAGAAAGGTTATGAGAAATTTACTCAGATAGGTGCAGGTTTAGCTCGTATAGCTAGAATGCCTAAAGACTTGAGAGAAGACTTAACTGTATTCTTCTTAACTCATGCAGAAGAATCAACTGACATGGACGGTAAACGTAAGTTAAAAGCAAAGACTATTGGTAAAATGGTTGATGAGAAACTTACATTAGAGGGTTTATTCTCTATAGTGCTTTACGGTAAAGTAAAGAAAGGAAAAGATGATGTAATTAGATATGTCTTTGAAACACAGACTACAGGTGATAACACATGTAAGTCACCTAAGGGTATGTTTGGTGATTTTGAAATACCAAATGACTTAGGGCTTGTTAAAAGATCTATTATAGATTACGAGAATTAGTATATTTCAAACGTTTAAATATTTAAAACAACACGGTTATGTTTAGTACAAAAGGACAAGAAGTAAAACAAGGTGGTGGAGTACAGAAGTCTCTACAACCAGGAGTAGTTTATGCACACATTTTTAGTGCATCAGTAAAAGAGTCAAAAAATACAGGAAAAAAGTCTTTAGAGTTTATCTTAGAAGGACCTGCATTGGAAAACTTTGAAGGATGGAGTATAGAAAAAGGTAATGACGCTGGACCTAAATTTAAAGGTCAATCAGCAAGAGTATCTGCAAGTATGTGGATTGATAGTGCTAATGAAACTAGCCCATCTAAAAATGAGATCATGAATAAACTTAGCATTATTGCAGTTGAATTAGGTCTTAAAGATGAATTAGATCAAATTAATGCATCTAGTATTGAAGACTGGGTTGCTCAAGTAACTAAGTTAGTAGCAGGTAAGAATTTATATTTCTTCCTAAAGGGTCAAGAAGAGGAGTACAATGGTAAAACTATTGTAAAGTTATCTTTACCTAAGTTCAAATACGCTTCTGCTTATGAAGATAAGTTAGATGTATATGATAGAAACAATCAATATCATTTTAAGGCATTACAAAATAAGCCAGTAGCTGGTTTTGAGCCTGTTAATGATGATTTTAACATGTAATTGGTACTTTCATACATACAATTAAGAGGGGAGGGTTTCTACTCTCCCCAATTTTTTAAATTTACTTTATGTTTAAAACAAAAGATTTAGTACACGATATAAAAGGTGTGCCTATAAACTGGATCTTTGAATACTTCGGTAAGTTAAAAGAAAAGTTAACCGGTCAGGATGTAAAGATCAAAAGCTTATTCAATAGTAAAGAACGTACACCTAGTATGTGTATCTATTACAATGCAGAAGCTAAAGTTTATAAGTATAAGGATTTCTCTACAGGTAAGGGGGGCTCAGCTATAGATCTTGTAAAAGATATCTATGACTTACCATATCATAAAGCTTGCAATCTAATTGTAGAGCAATATAATGATTATGTTCTCCATAATAATGGAGGATACGACGTAAAGGAATTCAAAGAGCAGTCTAAGTATAAAGTGCAGACTTATGTATTTAGACCATGGACTACACAAGATCAGTATTTCTGGACCCAGTTTAATATTGGATCTAAAATATTAGATGAATACTGTGTAAGACCATTAGCTTATTATACTATGGTAAAAGACGATAAAGAATTAGTTATCCGAGGTAACTATATTTACGGGTATTTTACAAAAGGTGGTGAGCTATATAAGATTTACCAACCAAAGACTTTTGACAAGAAGTTCTTAAAAATTAAAGACTATTTACAGGGAGAGCAGCATCTAGAGCAGAATGATTATCTAATTATTCTATCTAGTCTTAAAGACATGATGGCTCTGAAGTCTCTTAAGCTTTCTAATATCAATGTAGTTGCACCAGATAGTGAAAATTCTATGATTAAAAAAGACACTATGGAGCAGTTTATAAAGGATTATAAGAAGGTGATAGTAATGTTAGATAATGATGAAGCAGGTATAAAAGCAATGGAGAAGTATAAAACTACTTATCCTGCAATAGAAATCCTTCTTCTTCCTATGAGTAAAGACTTGTCTGACTCAATTAAAGATTGTGGAGCTAAAACTGTTAGAGACAGATTGGTCCCACTAATAAATAAAAAATTATAATGGCAACTAGAAAGAAACCAATTAAGAAGACAAGTAGAGTTCCTAAGACTAGAAATTCAGGAACTATGACAGAATCAGCTTTTTGGTCATTCATACGTAGTGCCCTTAGACAGAAGTCTAGGTGGTGGAAACCTATTACAGAATGTAAAATGAAAGCTCGTAGGGCCTACAAGGGACCTAATAAGAGACAGAAGTTTGAATACTTATGTAATAGTTGTAAGACATGGTTTCCTGAGAAACAAATTAACGTAGACCATATTGTAGGAGCAGGTAGTTTAAACTGTGGGCAGGACCTTCCCGGATTTGTGGACAGGCTCTTCTGTGAACAGGATAACCTACAAGTGTTATGTACAACATGTCACGATCATAAAACTAAATTAGAAAAGAAATGAGTGAAGAAAATATGTCTAAACAGCAACTAGACAATCAAGCTGCTGAATTAAAAAACTGTAATGATCTAATTAAAGAATTAGTAGCTCTTCTTGAATATGAAGAGGCTATGACTATAGATCCTAGATCTCAGCAAAAGATGAGTGCTAAACTTATAGAACTAGGATTATGGCCAAGCAGATAACTACAGAAGAAATAATAGCCAAGTATCCAAAGATATTTGAAGACTATCAGGGTAACCCCGGCAGGGTTAACTGGCATGGTGTACCAGAAGGCTGGTTACCAATTATAGATAAACTATGTGATTGTATGCAATGGTATATAGATCATCATGTTAAATATACAAAAGAAGGGCAGTATAAACCAAATCAAGTTACATGTACACAAATGAAAGAAAAGTTTGGAGGCTTACGCTTCTATACAAATGGACATGATGAAGTGGTAGAAGGTATGATTAAGATGGCCGAAAGTATTTGTGATGACAAATGTCAAGATTGTGGATCAGAAGAAGACCTAGGTGTTACATCAGGTTGGATAACTATTCTATGTAGAAATTGTGTAATAGCTCATGGTGATAGAGCCATGGGAGTTTGGAAACCTAAAAATTTATAGTATGGAAGATATAACTCAAGAAGTAGACCCTACATCAGAATTTAGAAAATGGATGAATGATCCAGAAACTCAAAGAGCACAGTGGGAAGCTCAAAAGCAGTGGGAAGAAGAGAAAGAAATATTAAGAAATGATCTTACACCAGAAATGGTTAATGACATTAGAGAATGGCGTTGTGTAGAAGACTACACCTGGAGAGCAATAGCTACAGCTTTTTACGAAAAGTATAAAGACTTTAGTTACTCTCACAGTATACTACCAAGTAATCAAATTAGTGGTATGATGATTTGCGGTGTTGCACAAGATTTATTAAAACAAGAAAACTCAGAAGGATGGAATTAGAATCATTAATGGAAGAAACAGTTGTCAAATTACAAGATGACTTTTATAGCAAGAAGTTTTACTTCTCTTATAGTAGCTTAAACAAGCTTATGTGGAACCCTGCAGTATTTTATCAGATGTATGTTCTAGGTAATAAAGAAGAACGTACAGATGCTCACTTAGTACAAGGTAAGATCATTCACGCTCTTCTTTTAGAAGAAGAAAAGTTTAATGATCAGTTTGTTATTAGCCCCGGCAAACTTCCAGGTGATAATATCAAGATAATAGTTGACAGAGTGTACAGTCATCATGTAGAAATAGCCAAAGATGGTGACACTCGTACTAATTTAGAAGAGTTTGACGGTGCAATACTAGATGTAATGAAAGATATAAATTACTTTCAAAACCTGAAAACCGATCAACAGCGTGTAGAAAAAGTGGTTACACTAGAAGCTACAAACTATTGGGCATTTCTTAAGATTAAAGGAGATAAGACTCTAATTGATCAAGAGACATATGACTATTGTAAGAGTGCAGTGGAACTAATCAAGACTAACAAGTCTATTTGTGAACTGATTGGCTGTAATCTAAATGACTTTAGTAATGTTGAAGTTTCTAACGAGCTCCCGCTACAGGTTGACCTGATAAATAAAAATTTCGGTGTTAAAGGAATTATTGATAACTTAGTATTAGATCATGATAAGAAGATTATCTTTGTAAATGATATCAAGACTACAAGTAAAGACTTGAAAGATTTCCCTGAAACTATTGAATTCTATTCCTACTGGATGCAAGCTGCAGTGTATGTTACTATGGCTGTTACAGTGTATAAAGAACTAATAGAAAAAGGATATAGTATTCAGTTTCACTTTGTAGTTATAGATAAAGCATTTCAAACATACGCCTTCCCGGTATCTACTGCAACACTAAACAAGTGGGGTAATAGATTTTTAGAAGTGATGGATAAAGCCAGTTGGCATTACGATAATAAAAGTTATGAACTACCTTATGATTTTGCTACAGGGAACGTAACTTTGTAAAAAGACATAATATGATAGAGAGCCTTTATGGAAAGTATTTTCAAAAATCAAGATCGTTTCTATATCCAGCTCTTGGAATCAAACGTAATAGTAATATTACTCCTACAGGTACCTATCTTTCTCTTGAAGGGAAGATAGGTCCTGAGGATATGAAACTAATAGTAGCTTTTAAACACGATGACAGTGAAGGGTATAAAACTTTTGAAGATAAAATGTTGTTAACCAATCCTTTATATGAAAGTAAGATAACTGTTAAAGAATATAACCTTTACATATTTAACTTTGAAATGTATAAAGATGATTGGTTTAACTTTTTATTAGGTAAATACTCAAAGCTATCTAATGTTTTAAAGAGAGCCATAAAAGCATATTATGGGGAATCATCGTCTGAGTTTAAGTATATGGAGACTTATATAAACCCTGAAAAGTTTATAGGAGTGTATTCAAAACTGCTTAATGTAGATATAGCTACTCTTAAAGAGGTAGGTGAGCTGTGTGATCCGTGTGATCTAGAAAAAGAAATATTAAAAATTTCTGTAAAAGATTTTGAATTATTAGAAAAGAGTAACTAAATTTGTAAAAAACCAAGAATTATGAATAAATCAATGATGTTAATTACATCTGCGTGGGGAGCTAAAAAGACATTTAAATTAATACCTATTAGTCCTGAGTGTCCTTATAACGAGGCTATCTTTGACTTTGATAATAAAGTGTTGGCTGTAGTATCTAGAGAGAAAAAAGACTCTTTACATATGTTAGCTAAGCTTAATGAATTTGGTGATCCTCAGACAATGAAGATTGGCAAGAGATCAAATGGTAAAGATTATGCCGAAGAGCGTAAGACATTAGAAACATATTATGAATACTATGTAGAAAAAGCAGATGAAGTAGAAAACTTAATCAACATGTTTGCAATCAATGCAGACAGCTTTGACTACAAGCAGTACTTCGTAGAAGAAAAACCAGCTACACCTAGTAGCATTGTGACCGTATAGACTAACCCAAAACAAAGACTGGAATAGGGGAGAGAAATCTTCCCTTTTTTCAGCTTTATTCGTAAGGGGGGACAGCTTAACTGAACCATTGTACTATGAAAAAAGAAGATATTCCTACCCATTGGGTAATGGATTATGAAACACTTTGTAATTGTTTCATAGCCGTATTTGAACACTATAAAGATGATGCTATCAGTGAGATATTCATCATCAACGAAGACCAAAATGATTTTGTTAAGTTTATTAATTTCTTACAGAAGTGTATAAACACTAATCAATGGCACATCTCTTTTAATGGTCTAGCATTTGATGCTCAGATCTCTCAGCACTTACTTAAAAACAGATCTAAACTTGCTAATCTTAGTGGATTAGAACTAGCTACGTATATACATAAGCTAGCTCAGACTATTATTGATAAGTCTAACAGAGGTGAATTCCAAGAGTTTGCTCCAAAACAGATTAAGATTAGACAGATTGATTTATTTAAGATGAATCACTGGGATAATAAAGCTAAGATGAGCAGTCTTAAATGGATACAGTATAGTATGGATTGGGGTAATGTAGAAGAGATGCCTCATCACCATAGCAAGCCTGTTGAAAATAGTCAACAGCTGCAGGATATAATAAGCTATTGTATTAATGATGTCAAGTCTACTAAGAAGATACTAGAACATTCTAAAGAACAAATAGATTTAAGAAAGACTTTAACTAACGAGTATGGTATAGATCTGTATTCTGCTTCAGAGCCTAGGATTTCTAAAGAGATATTTTTGTATTTCCTAGAACAAAAGCTTGGATGGCAGAAGAGTGAGATCAAAACATTAAGGACTCCTAGAAGTAGGATTAATCTTGGTGACTGTATCCTACCCTATGTTAAGTTTCAAACTCCAGAGTTCCAGAGAATCTATGAATTCTTTGAGACAAAGGTGGTTAAATCTACTAAGGATGGATTCAAATATACTCTAGACTATAAAGGTGTAAAGACTGACTATGGATTAGGCGGTATACACGGTGCAGCCCCTGCAGGTGTATATGAAGCTAAGCCGGGATGGACAATAGTAACTTCAGATGTTACTAGTTACTATCCTAATCTAGCTATTAAGAATAAGTTTCATCCAGAGCATCTCCCGCAGAAAGAGTTTGGTGACTTGTACGAATGGTTCTTTGAAGAGAGAAAGAAGATACCTAAGACAGATCCAAAGAACTATGTATATAAATTGATACTAAATAGTACATATGGTCTTACAGGTGATGAAAACTCTTTCCTGTACGATCCTAGGATGACTATGCAGATTACTATCAATGGTCAACTGTTACTATCTATGCTCTATGAGCAACTGAGTTTAGCTATACCTGAAGCTATTCCGCTTATGCAGAATACAGATGGTCTAGAGATGATGATTCCTACTAGTGAATACAGTAAGTATATGGATGTCTGTGCACAGTGGGAAGTAATGACTCAACTTAATCTAGAACATGACGAGTATTCTAAGATGGTTATTGCAGACGTAAATAACTATATAGCTGTACACAAAAATGGAAAGGTTAAATCTAAAGGTAAGTTTGAATGGGAAGACCTAGAGAAAAAGAAGGTGGGGATATTTCATAAAAATAAATCCTTCCTGATTATTCCTAAAGCTATCTATGCATTCTTTGTAAATGGTATAGACCCTAAGGATTTCCTTGCACAGAATAGATCTATTTATGATTACTGTGGAGGTGTAAAAGCTAAAGGTGGATGGTACTATGAACATAGAAGTCTTGAACAAGGTAATATAGTTACTAAAAAGTTGCAAAAGATCGTCAGATATTATGTAACTAAATCTGGTACTAAGATAGTAAAGTGTCACCCAGACGGTAGAGAGATGCAGGTAGAAGCAGGTCAGTGGATGCAGAAGGTAGTCAATAAAATAGACCCTAGTATTCCATATGATCATTACGATATAGATACAGATTATTATTTAGAGAACATAGAAAAGCAAATAGAGCAGATTAACAAGTTTAAGGTTAGCTCTTCAACACAATTAACATTATTTTAAAATTACAATTATGCCAGCAAAAACAGAATTTACTAGTGAGCAGCGTATTAGAGCAGCTGTACTTCCTAGTCATGGTAAGACTTACACAGTAATACCACATGGATCTCTTATAGATGAAACAAGAAAAGAACTTCAGGCAGCAGGCTTTGAAGTTACTAAAGAATTATATAAAACTAACTTAGATAGCCAAATAGCACAAGGTATTTATCATTTGAATTATGGTAACGATCCAGACATGGGTCTGATGTTTGCATGGTCAAATAGTTATAACAAGACTATGAAGTTTAAATGTGCTGTAGGAGCTCAAGTATTTATATGTATGAACGGAATGGTATCAGGTAATTTATCTAACTATTCTAGAATACATACGGGAAATGCTTTACAGGAAGCAATAGATACTATTAAGGTACAAATATCTAATGCTAGAAAGTTCTATGATCAGTTAGTAAAAGATAAAGAGATGCTGAAGGGTATCACACTGACTAGAAGTGAACAAGCAGCTATTGTAGGTCAGTTATTGATTGAACAAGATGTATTGACACTTAGCCAAGTTGGTATTGTTAAGCGTGAAATAGAAGAACCTACTCATACTTATAACGCCCCGGCAGATTCAGCATGGACTCTGTACAATCATGTGACATTAGCTCTAAAGGACTCTCATCCTTTAACTTACATAGCAGATCATGAAAAGTTACATAACTTCTTCATAGATCAATACGGTCTTATCAAAAAGTATGTACAACCAGAATTAACCTTTGTAGAAGAAGTTAATGAAGAAGAAGTAGATATTGATAACGGAGTTATATTTTTATAAAAATTATGGAAGACAGCGTTGGTTCAGTATTCAAAGCAGTACTGCAACATCTAAAGTGTATTGAAGTGAGACTAGACTGTGCAAAAGCACTAACTAGTCAAAAACAGAAATACGCTTTAGGTAATGCTGTACAGAAAGTAAAGCTAGCTATTAATCATATATGTGATCTACTACCAAATTCAAAGAGTACAATGGAAGTAAAGAAAGAATTAGATAGTGAACATCTAGTTTATATAATGCTACTGACAGAGCAACTGTTTGATCTTGGTAGTGATGACTTAGAAGAAATAATAGAACTAGTAGATAATCATATTAACAAAAAGTATGGCAAGGGAGAAATGTAAAGTGACTGGCAAGTCTAGGTTTCCAACACCTGGAGAAGCTAAGGAAGCTATGAATAGTCTCAGGTCAACAAAAAGATACTATGATACAACAGGTAAAAGAATAAATAGAGGAGCAGGTAAAGTAAAACAATGTAGATTTTACTACTGTTGCCACTGTAACGGTTATCATATGACTAGTCATAGTGCACCTTTAAATCAGAAAAAGAGAGAAAGGATGCATAAAGATAGAGTAGAGTCTACTAAGACTTTGGTAAAAGATAAAGATGAGGCAGCAGAGTGGATGAAAGACTCTTTGCCATTTCCTGAAACTAAAATTAATAACGATGAGATGGTATAAATTAAATGAAGACCACACTACAGAAATGCTACCCGAAGGAGAGTATCCTTTAAATGGAGATTTACGTAGTCCAATTAAACACATAGGAGACGATGTTGTAAATGATCAAAGAATATCTACAGTGTTTTTACATTTAGATCACAACTGGGACCCAGATGGTGAACCAGTATTATTTGAAACCATGATCTTTGGTGGAGAGTATGATGAAGAAATGTGGAGATACTGTACATGGGAAGAAGCCAAAGCTGGACATGACAGAATTGTTAACTGCCTTGAACAAGGTATAAACCCAACTGAAGAAATATGATTATAGGAATTAACGGATATGCCGGCAGTGGAAAAGACACTGTCGGTACTATTATCCAATATTTAAAAACTACCCCTAGTAATGTATCTTTAGAAGATGTATTAGACTTCCCACTTACACACCAGTGGTGGTTAGAAGAAGCGTCTGGATGGGAAATAAAAAAGTGGGCAGGTAAACTTAAAGCTATTGCCGGTATGTTGACTGGTATACCTCAAGAAAAGTTTGAAGATCAGGAGTTCAAGAAAACCAACCTCGGACCTGAATGGAATAAAACAGTAAGAATTTTTGGTGAATACTATGATGGACATGTAGAAGATTGGACAGATGTAGAAACACCAATGACTGTAAGGGACTTCTTGCAGAAACTAGGTACTGATGCTATTAGAGATGGTTTACATACTAATGCATGGGTTAATGCTCTAATGTCTGATTATACACCTACGCAAGTACAATGGTCAGATGGACCCTTAGGTGGGTATGAAGATGGTCCAATACCTAACTGGATTATTACAGATACTAGATTTCCTAATGAAGCACAAGCTATTAAGGATGCAGGAGGTTTAGTAATCCGTGTAGATAGACCAGGCGTTAAACCTATCAACGATCATCCTTCAGAAATAGGATTAGATGGTTGGAACTTTGACTATAAGATAGCTAACGTGTCTGATCTTAAAGCTCTTACTGGGACAGTAGAGATGATATTAATAAAAGAAAAGTTATTGTAATGTGTGGACAGTGTGCAAACTACGAACTAGATAATGATGAACTTCCTGAAATTACTCAAGAAGATATTGATCATTGGAAAGAAAAAGGTAAATATTACGGGTATCCTCAGTGCTGTATAGATGCTTTCTGTAACAGAATAGATCTTAATCTTACACCTGCACAAGAGCAAGTGATTGATAATCATGGTTTTATACCATGTCATGATCATGCTCTTATGATAATAAGTGGTAAAGCCACTTTAGAAAGTCTTATTGGAAATAGACAATGTATATATGATTATCCTATGGATGACCATGACGCTCAGATAGTTAAATTTATAATAGACAATGACGAAGAACTCAGACAAGAATTTATTGATGCAGGATACATCAGTGAAGAAAAGAAAAAGATTTAAAATTCCTTATGTTAAAGTAACTTTGCAAGAGGATAAACCGGTATATAAAAATAATAGTAAACTATATGAAAATTCTACACATAAGTGATACCCATGGTTTTCACGATGACTTTCCTGAAGCTACCTGGAAAGACATAGACGTAGTTGTACATAGTGGTGACTGCTCTAATTATGCAGATGTTGGTAGAAATATACATGAAGTACATAAGTTTCTTAATTGGTATGAAATGGTTCCAGTTAAACATAAAATATTTGTAGCTGGTAATCATGACACTTCTATAGAAAGAAATAAATGGGCTCCTAGTGAGTTCACTGATCGTGGTATTACATACCTACAAAATAGTGAAGTTGTAATAGAAGATCTTAAATTCTATGGATCTCCTGTTACACCTACCTTTGGTGATTGGGCTTTTATGAAACCTAGAGATAAGACTCATGAAGTATGGGCAAAGATTCCAGATGATACAGACATCTTAATAATACATGGTCCACCTAAAGGTATACGTGATTTATCATTTGATAGAAAAGGAAATCTAGAAATGTGTGGAGATTTAGCTCTTTATAAAAGATGTCAAGCTCTTAAAAGTAAGTTAAAGTTAGTATGCTTTGGTCATATCCATGATATGGATGGTGTAGATAATCAAGGAATATCTAGATACGCTAAAACAGAAACAGCTTTTTCTAATGCAGCTTGTGTAAGAGATGGACGCTTTGATCTTGGATTAACATCCTATGGTAATAAATTTAAAATTTAGCATATGTTTTATTTAATTAATTACTGGATAATAACAACGATCATTGCAGTACGTTGGGTGATAAAAAACCCATCATCTAAATTTGGAGATCATGACCAAATTCATTTTACATTACTAGAAGTGGCAGGTGTAATATTTCCATGTGCAATAGTAGGCTGGATAGCTGTTCCTATTGGGATACTACATTCTATAAAATTTAAAAGAAATAAATTATGAAAGACAAATGTATTTTATGTGATGCTGAAACAGCATACGATGACACTACTCATGTAGATATGAGAGTAGGTTATATAGAAGGTGCAGGACAGTTATGTCATGCCTGCTGGATGAGAGGTACAGATAGAAGACACTTCTTAGTACCACATAGTATGGTTTATAATACGCCTAATGATCAAGAGTTAGGAACTAAAGTTAGAGAATTATATTATGAGACAAACGATTAACATTGCTGAAGACTTTATTAACCAAATGTTCATTATAGCTGGCCATCCAGAGGTCAGTTATAATGACGTTCTTGGTAGACAAGATGCTTGGTACACTGAATGGACTATGACTGAAGCTCAAAGAGATGAGTGGAAGGAATGGGGAATCAGTTATTTAAAGAAAAAGAAAAGAAGTTGGGGTAAAAAATTAATAGAGAGAGAAGTAGCAATGTTTGATTTATGTTATGGATTGAAAATAGATAATAATAAATAGTAAAAATTTATGTACAAAGCAGACGTTTTATATGAGGATACATGTATTAAAGTGTATAACCCAGAGAAAAAAGAGTTAATAGCGGTTTTTAAAACCTATGCTAAAGCATCTAGTAGACTTGGAGTGAGACCATCAACGGTTCAACACAAGTGTGAATCCAAAAATAGGATGTTTTCCCCGATACTAAATAAGGAAGTAGCATGTAGAATAGGGGTGATAAAAGACGGTGATAAAGAACTAATAGAACGTACTGAGAAGTATTTAGC
>Ga0079300_10000473_pt1 | contig 15066 bp, 10 predicted proteins | sample Wag4_2014_7_11_FD_74799 | JGI IMG/M metagenome (GOLD analysis project Ga0079300, IMG submission 74799) | Fresh water microbial communities from Ohio, USA - Utica-2 Time Series HT 2014_7_11 | ecosystem: Environmental > Aquatic > Freshwater > Water tank | place: USA: Ohio | collected 2014-07-11
CCAGGCCCCGCCGTTGAGGCGAAGCTCGACGTCGGTGATGCTGCTCGCTCCGTCGGGATCGCTCGCGGACCATTGAAAGGTCAGTGCGTTCCACACGGCGGATTCTGGGAAGCTTCCGTCCAAAAATTCCGCACTAGGCGGGCTGTTTTTAATCGGAACCACCAAGCGCGCGGGCGTTGGATCCACGCCGCCCTCGTTGTCGATGCTTCGCACCTCAACGGCCAGGTCGGCCGTGTCGATTCCGGCGGGAATGGCCAGAACCAAGGTGCTGTCGGTGCGCAGGGTGCGCGTCCAGTCGCCACCCGAAACGCGGAGTTCGTAGGCCGCCACGTAGCCGTCGGCGTCGCTGCCCAGCCACGAGAGTTCTACCACGGAATTCAGTCGGTCAGGACCCGAAAGCGCAATTGTATCAAGCGAAATACGCGTTTCAGGGAGCTGGTTGCCCACTGGGGTTCCGGGTTCGCAACCCGTCAAAACGCCCGCTGCACCCAGTGCAAACGCCAAAGCGTGCAGGCTCCCGGCCAGGGGCCAAGAGCTGCACATGTGCTTTAAACGTTTGAGGACACGCATATGAAGTGCTTACAGCTTGCTCACTCGGTAGGTCGTCGCGCCCAAGGCGTGCTCGACGCGAAGCAGGTAGTTGCCTGATGCCAATCCGCTTAAATCAAGCTCGTTGCGGCCTTCTTTGTGGCGGCCGTGCAGTACGACGCGGCCCTGCAGGTCATGTAGGGTGTAGACCGCATCAGAACCTTCGAGTACCAAAATGTTCGCCGTTGGGTTGGGAAAGACCATCACGCTCGGAACTCCGCACACCGGCAATCCCACGGTCGACTGCGGAAGTGCCGTCGAATCAAGGCTCACGTTGATGCCAATAAAGTCGTCGTTGTTGCGCGGAAGCACGCGGAAGTTGCTGAATCCATAGAACAGGATGCCTTCCACGGCGTCCATGTTCATCGTGTCGCTCACGACGATTGGGTCCACAAACATCTCACCGTCAATGGTATCGTAGCGCAAGTCGGTCACCATCTGCACGTAAAGCGACCCGTAGGCGGTGTTGGACTGGCGTCCGGCCATCACGAGGGTGCGGTTCCAGTAACCGGCGCCCACGTTTTGAGAAACCGCAAAGTCGCCAAAGCCCAAGTTCGCGTTTGAAACGTAGAGCTTCGCTTGGTTGGGATCCTCGAGGCGCACGTAGCAGCCCTCGTGCTGTTCCCAGCCCCAGTTGGCCTTGCTGGCGCTGTCGCTCGGGTTGAGTACGGTCGGAACCGGCACCTGGCGGTTGCCGGTGCGTGTAACATTTGAAACGTTTAAACGGGTCATGCCGAAGTATTCTTCAACGGTTCCGCTCACCAAAACTTCTTCTTCGCGAAAGAACTGGGTGATACCTGAACCGGCACACCAGATTCCGCTCCATGGGCCGCCGTTGGCGTCTTGGATGTAGAGGTAGCCCAGGTCGTAGGGCTTGGTCGACGCGGTGACAATGCCCTTCACGGTGACGTTTTGGCCCAAGAACGGCGAGTTACCGTTGCTCGCGAGGCTGTACTGAATGTCGTAGATCTTCATTCCGCCCGCGCGCACCGTGTAGTAGTCAAAGTTGGGCTGAGCCTGGCCCACTGGAGTCGTGGGGTAGTACGACACGTTGCCGTCGTCGTCCTTGGCCTTGAGGTAGTAGCGCACTAGTGTGCCGTCGGGCGCACTTGGGAGCGAAAACTCGTACTCGTCGGTTGACCCGGCTACGAGTGCCATCGTGGCCTTGGTGAACTGCGTGGGCTGGAGCGTGGCGTTGGTCGTGTAGAACACGTGTACGGAATCCACGGTTCCGTCAAAGTCCGTAATCGTACAGATCAAATCGGGGCTTTGGTTGGGCGTCGGAACCATAGGGTCGCGCTCAAATTGGCTGATGTAGGGCGGAGCGTACGCGATCTGGTAGTGCGACGCGTCAAACGGATTCAGCTCGTAGCCGCGGGTTCCGCCAGCCGTAAAACAACCGTTGCCGTCGTGGCGTACCATGCCCTTGAGGCTGCTGTAAAAGGTTCCGGGGACCGGAGCAACAAACTGACCCGTCGTCTGCGGCGAAGCTGGATTCACCGTTTGGTAGCTCGAGAGCTTTTGCGCAAGGAAGCGGTCTGAAACGTTGATTTTGTTTCCGGCCGCATCCACCACGTTAAAGCTGATTCGGTTACCTCCAAACGGAATCACCTCGGTGACCGTCACGTTTTGAAACTCGACGAAGGCATTTTCCCACTGCTCTCCGGTGGTCGGAATGTTGACGCGCTGGGCGTCGTTGAGCGTTCCCACGGCAATGGTTGCAGGGGTCGGAACCGGGCGGGTGCCCAAGATTGTCATCGAGCTGGCGCTCGTCGCCTCGAGTTGGGTTCCGTTGTTGTAGGTGCCCACTTTGCCCACGAATTCGATAAGGTCGCCCGCCACGAGGTACTCGACGTTCGGGAGCGTCACCAACTGGTTTTGGGCGTTCGTGTAGACGCCCATGACCTCCATTCCGCGAAACGCACCGGCCGCGCCCTGCGCCGCGGTGTCCACGATAAAGAAGAAGGGACGGTGTCCGCCTTGCACGGATCCCGACGGAACCTCAGAAAGGTTGCCTGGCGTTACGACGATACCGACCGTACGCACGATTTGGCCTTCAAAGCCCGACGAATCGTTGCACGCCGCGAGCTGCGACGGCGAAACGTACTGCAGCGTCGAGATGGGGTAGTAGGTCTGTGCCGCGGCCGAAAATCCGAGGGCCAGGGCAATCAAGCGTAGAATCTGTTTCATGATCATTTAATGAGCGTAAAGTGTCCGGAAAAAGTTTCGCCGGTGTCGAGGTTAAGAACGGTATATCGGTACAGCCCGTGGGCTACAATTTGGCGGTCCTTTGACAAAATGTCCCAGGCAAATTCGCCTCCGGGCAGCAGCACGGTATGCTGACTCGGGTCGGCAAAGGTGCGGAACCAGCGCTGGCTCAATTGATCCGAGCCACCCGCGTCGTGCTGCAGCACGTCGAGCAGGTCTCCAGCGGGCGAGTGCACCCGAATTTCGGCGCGCGCGGGCAAGTTGGCAAACATCAAACGGCGGCTTTCGTCCTGAAAACTACTGGTGCCCTCCCAGGCGGCCCCGGCATAGTAGGGGTTGGGGTACACGTAGGGCGGATTGCTGGCCATGCTCGCCTGGGCCGGAGTCCCCGGAAAGGCCCGCACGCTGCTTTGATTGAAGCTTGATTCCAGCGATTCGAGCTGGGTCGCGGGATCACCTTGGTCAAAGGCCGTAACCGCTAGGGCGCGCTGCCATCCGTTGGGCAGGTTCTCGAGGCGCAAACCGTACGTGTAGGTTAGGCTGTCTCCTTGAAATTGAACGGGTTCGGTTAGGCGAATTGCGTCGAGTCCCGTCTCGAAGAACACGCCGTCTCCGGTCTGGTCCCATTCGCCGTAGAGCCTGAAGTCTTCGGCGTTGCGCTGGGCGTCGTCGACGTCAAAACCGAGTTGGCTGACGTACACGCGGTAGCCTGCAAAATCCTCGCGCTGGCTGATGGGGTCGATGCTGCGCTCGCTGCGGTCCGTCCAGAATAGGTCTACGTGGCCGTCACCTGGAATCGCCCGGACCTGGGGTGCGTCGGGCGGACTGGGTAGGATGTAGCGCGTGATTTCGCCATTGCCGTCGCGGTCTTCGCCGGCGTCAAGCACGCCGTTGAAGTTTTGATCCTCACCGTTGTAGCAGGTCTGGGCCCACTGGGCATTGGCGAGCAGGCGGCTGCGCTGTTCGGGGCTGTTGACGGCGTTGGACTGACCGTCGTCCACCTTTTTGGCAAAGACAAAGGCAAAGGCCACATTGATTTCGTCGCCAGGGGCGAAGTTTTGAAAGGGGCCCACGCTCACGAGGTCTGACCGGTTGCCGGTTGCGTTGAGCTGGGCCTGAATGTTGGCGCCGGTGCCCGCCGCGCAGGCGGCTCCGCTTGGATTCGACCAGCAAGGGTCCTGGTTGAGGCCCTGCGACATCTTGATGTAGCGCTGGTCGTCGGTGGTCGGAAAGAAGTACAGCGACTGCCCAGAGTTGTTAAAGACCCACGCGTTGTAGTGGTCGCCGAGTCCGTCGACCTGCGGGTGGTGAAACCCAAACTTGTCTTCAGCCCCTAGGAACTTTTGGCCGATGTACGAATCGGTCCACCCCGGATCACCATTGGCGTCAAAGCAGTAGGCCATCTGAAGGCTGTCGACGTAGCCGTTACCGCCCTGCTGGTAGAACACGGCTCCGCCCGAGCCCGCCGGAGTGCGGTTGATGTTGCGCACCACGCTGTTGGCCCACAGTGCGGCGTAGACGTCGCTGTAGGTTTCGATTCCGACATTTTTGAGCGTAACACTCACGACTACAAAGAAGTCGCTAAACCGGTAGTTCCAGTTGTAGGTGTTCATCGTCATGGCGATGCCCATCGGAGTGAGGTGGTTGCTGATCGGAATCGTCGTTCCCGGTATCAGAATGTTGGTGTCCACGCACGTGGTGCTGAAGTCCTGGTGCGAAACCGCATTCACGCGGTAGTTGGGGTGGTCTTTAAGTGAAGATGTTTCGCTGAGCGCCGAAGCAGGGGTAAACTCAAATCCACCGCGACCTGGAGCGTAGCCTTGGGGTGCGTCGTAGGCAGAGCTGCTCACGCGGATTCCGCCGCCTTGGTCGATTCCGCCGACCCAAATTCCGGATTCAAAAAGGTGTTCGGTGCCCGATCCGGCTGGGTATTCGCACGAGGGCATACCGGTTCCGTCGCGGTAGCCGCGAAAGGCGTTGCCGAAGGTTCCGACGTTGGTGACCGTAAGGCGTGCCTGGCCCGCCGAGGTGCTTCGCTCCTGAAACGACTGCGCCCAACTCGCTCCGAAGGGCACAGTGCAGGCAAGGACGAATAAAAGGCGCTTCATCGGGGGGAGGCAAATTTAGTCCTTCCGGACGCATCGGTAATCCGCAGCGTGACCCAACCTCGGTACGCGACCTCAGAACGCCATCGAAGCTCACCCGCTGGCCAGTTGCTTCGAGCGACCGTGCGCCCTACGGCGTCGACGACTTCGACGTTCCAATCTTGGTTGGCGTGAATTCGCTGCAGGACGGTGCGCCCGTCAAGGTCTGTCGCGCGCTGAACATGGTCGCGGAACTCTTCGAGTCCGATTCCGAGACGGTCCACTTCAAAGTCTGCAACCACGGGCAAGTGGTCAGAGAGCTCGTAGAGGGCGGTGAGCACGGTGGCGGGCACGGAATTGTTGGTTCCGCTGGTGATGGCGCTGTTAAAGTGCAGCCCGTCGTTGCCCACGGGGTGTAGGCTGCCGGGCAGGTAGCGCATTCGGGATGCTGAAGTCAGCGGAGTACTGTTGACCAAGATGTGGTCGAGTCGGTCGTCGAGTCCGCCCCCCGAAAAGCATCCGTCGTTGGTTTGGCCGTCGCGTGTGGACTGGGTGTGCCAGGCGGCAAAGGTTCCGTTGTTGTTCCAGTTGCCCAAGACGTTCTCGGGGTCTTTGAAGCGGATTCCTGCGTTGCTGTAGTTCAATAGCTGCTGAAATCCAGCTTCTTGGCTCTTGTTCATGTTGAGGTCGCCCGCCAAAAGGTAGATGTCGTCCCGCGGATTGGATGCCAAGTGGTTCATCAGGGCTTCGCATGCTTTTTGTCGCTCCGTAAGGTCACCGGGGGTACTTCCCGCTTTGAAGTGTGCGGCAAAGACCGTAAAAAACAGGGTGTCGGGGTTCCAGGCCAGGAGGGAATCCTTGTAGTAGAAGCGGATGACGTCGATTCCGCGGACCAACGTATTGTTTTGCAGGTCGTTGCTAATTATTGACTGAGACTTTAAACCAAGTTTAGTCTGGTCGTAGTAGACGGCGTTGATGAGCGAACTGCCGTTGGTGTACAGGTCTGTCGCGGCCCACCGCGAGGTTCCGTTGGCGTTCAAGCTAAAGTTGAGGATGCGTCCGTGGGCGGTGGCGTTGCTGCCGTCGACCTCGTTGCACACCAAAATATCGGGCTGGGTGTGGGCGACCACGGTGCTCAGCCAGCCTTCTTTGGCCCCCGGGGGGTTGTTTGAAGACGTACAAAAGGAGGTAAATGCCCTAAAGTAGGTTAGGTTGTAGGTCATTACCCTGAGGTTTACCGGATTTTGACCCGTTAAACCACTGGAAATCAACAACAAAATTAAAGCTGGCGAAAACCTTTGCACAGTTTCAAAGTTAGGCTCCAATGGGCGCGCTCGGCATGTTGTTAAATAGTTAATTTGGTGGTAAATGTTTGTTAAGCGGGTACAGTGCTTTGCCGCTTCACGTACTTTTGACGCATTACAAAACGGGTATGGCCAAGAAACCGACTATTCTTCTCGTCGACGACGACCCGGACATTCGGGAATTCGTGACGTTCAACCTCGCCAAAGAGGGCTATAATGTGGTCACGGCCAAAGATGGAGCTGAGGGCGTAGAAGCCGTGAAAAAGCACCGCCCAGATCTTGTTTTGCTGGATGTGATGATGCCCGGTATGGATGGAATAGAAGCCTGTGAGGCCATTCGCACCAATCCCGACATTGCGTCTACCCTGATTGCTTTTTTGAGTGCGCGCGGTGAGGACTACAGCCAAGTAGCTGGTTTTGACGCAGGTGCAGACGACTACATCACCAAGCCCATTCGCCCAAAGGTGCTGGTCAGCCGAGTGAAGGCACTGCTTCGCCGAAACGTCAAAGAATCGGAGCCCGTAGGCAACATCGAGCGTGGAGATTTACTTATCAACCTCGAGAAGTACCAAGTGTTCCGCGACGGAGAAGTCGTGGATATGCCGCGTAAAGAGTTTGAATTGCTTCACCTGCTTGCCAGCAAGCCCGGTAAAGTGTTTTCGCGCGACTCAATTATGGACCGCGTTTGGGGTTCTGAAGTCGTGGTTGGAGGGCGGACTATTGACGTTCACATCCGCAAAATCCGCGAAAAAATCGGGGACGACCGAATCAAGACGATTAAAGGCGTCGGCTACAAATTCGAGGAGTAACTTCGGGGCGTGCTCGACCGTCCAGAACGCATCGCTTTTTTTATTGCGGTCCTCCTAGGGCCCGTTGTGTGGTTTGTCATGTTTGCCATGTTCGAACTGGTCACGACTGACGATGGGGCGCTGCCGTTGCCGCTAAGTCAGGTTCCGTACCTCGAAATCACGTTGTTGAGTATGTTCATTGCGAGCTCAACCGCGTTTTTGACAGAGTACTTGATTCGCCGCTTTCTCTACTCGCGGTTGCTGAAGATTTACAAGGTGATTTCGAATCCGGACCGCTACCAGTCCTCACTCTTGGCCGATGCCGAAGAGATCGGCAAGGTCGAGATGGAGGTGGCCTCGTGGGCACAAAAGAAGTCAAACGAGCTCAACAGCCTTCAGCTTCGCGACGACGTGCGGCGCGAATTCATTGCCAACCTCTCGCACGAGCTACGGACCCCAATTTTTAACATTCAAGGCTATGTGCTGACGCTTCTTGACGGAGTCAAGGACCAAAAGGTGCGCAAGGAATACCTTAAAAAGGCATCGCGCAACGTGGAACGCATGATACGCCTCGTTCAAGATATGGACGTGCTGGCGCGGCTGGAATCCAATCAGTTAGTGCTCCATAAAGAGGTGTACAGCCTCACGGAGCAAATTGAGGATGCGCTCGAACAGATGTCAGACCGCATTGCGCAGCAAGGGCTCACGGTGGTTCGCGATTTTGATTCGGAATCCGACTGCGCCGTCTTTGCCGACCCCGAGCGCATGGACCAGGTAGTGCTCAACCTCATCTCGAACGCCATCAAGTACTCGCGCGACGAACCGGGTGGTTTTGTGCGGGTTGCGATCGAAGATTCCGGCGATAAAACCTACAACGTCATTGTGGAAGACAACGGACTCGGAATCGCAAAAGATGACCTCGGTCGCGTGTTTGAACGGTTCTACCGAGGGGACCGAAGCCGCACGCGCACCAAAAAAATTGGCGGAACGGGACTCGGCCTAGCCATCGTAAAGCACATTGTCGAAGCCCACGGACACGCGGTCAAAGTCACGTCGACCCAGGGGGTGGGGACCGCCTTTTCGTTTACAATTTCAAAGGCACAGCCATTGGCCGTTAGCTAATAGCTTTGCGGCATGACCACCCTTGATTCTGAACTACTCGAACGCCTCGAGGCACTGCGTACCAAGTACGCCGCTTCGGGCCAATCTCTGATTGACTTTCTTGACGGACTCCTCGAGGCCGACTACATTACCTACTGGGACTACATTCGGCTCGACAGCCTTTTGAGCCTGCAGCAGCCGCGGACGCCGCACCACGATGAGCCAATTTTCATCATGTACCACCAAATCACGGAATTGTACTTCAAGCTGGTGCTGCACGAACTCGATGCCGCGGTGGCAGCTCCGATGCCCGGGACCCCCGACTGGACACAGGCCCACACCGAAGCGCTTACAGAGCACGTTCGACGCTGCACCCGCTACTTTGGGGCTCTCGAGAATTCCTTTGCGGTAATGACTGACGGCATGAACCGCGAGCAGTTCCTGCGGTTTCGCATGGCGCTCATTCCGGCAAGCGGCTTTCAGTCCGGACAGTACCGCATGATCGAAATGGCGTTGGCGCGCTTGAACGAGCTCGTGCACCTGGACGTGCGGGCGGACTACGCAGATGTTCACGACCCACTCACCCTTCTTGACAAAATCTACTGGCGGGGAGGCGCGACTATCGCGGCAACGGGCGAAAAGACCCTGACGCTGAAGCAGTTCGAGGCCAAGTACGCCAAGGATTTTGCAGAACGCGCCGTGTACGTGAACGGCCGTAGCGTTTCAGACCGAGCCCGCATTTTAATGGATCAGGGCGGCATGACCGACGCGCTTCGGGACGCGCTCCGGGAGCTCGACGCCCAAGTCAATGTTCGCTGGCCGCTGCAGCACCTCAAGACGGCCGGGCGCTACCTGGCCAAGCAACCGAGCGATACGAGGGCTACGGGCGGAACCAACTGGCCGAAGTACCTACCCCCGAAGTTCCAGCTCCGCATCGCGTTTCCGTTTTTGTGGACCGACGCCGAGCGCGAAGCCTGGGGCACGAGTAGCTAGTTGCTTGCCGCTAGTCGCTGCGGAGCGAAGCTCAAAATTTCGTGGATCAGATCCTCGCTGTAGTCGGGCCATTGCGCGGGCTGTGGCGGCGGACTCGCGAGCCACTTGTCGAGCTTGAGTTTGGTCAAGCTCGGAGCATGCCAAGCCCCTGCCTTGCGCAGTGCAGCAGCATTGCATTCCTGTTCGTACTGCCCTTTTATGGGGATTACGGCGAGGCGCTTGCCGTGAAATAAGGCTTCGGTGGGCAACTCAAAGCCGGCGCTGCAGAGTACCGAATCCGATGCGGCAAATGCCGTTAAAAACGCTTCTGTGGTTACGGCTTCGGCGCGGAACGCTCCGCGTACCATGGGTACCGCCAACTGAGGCACAAAAGCGGTGACGGGTACCGGGCAGTCTGCGAGGGCAGCTGCCAAGGCGCCTGCGCTGTAGGCCGGGAGGTAGACCAGCAACCGCGGCCCCGGGGTTGACTTAAGCGTGCGAACCTCACTGCGAATCAAAGGCGGATGCACGCCAGGAGCCACCGCCTGAACGTGAAACCCAATGGCCTGTCGCGAAGGCGCATAGTTTTTTAAAATCCACTCGCCGAGCGCGTTGCGCTGCTTGGGTCGGGGAGACAGGGGGTGCCGCACCCCTGCTTGGTGGCTGAGCTCGAGAAGGGTTCCGCCCCGCAGCCAAACCGCCCATGCGCTGACCGGCTCAAAGTCGTTGACAATCAAGTCGTAACCGTGTATGGGTGCCTGAAGCACGTCCCGAATAAAGCGCAGCCATCGGTTCTCAAAGAGCGTTCGGGTAATGCTCAGACCGCCGTGTGCGTTGTACTTGAGCGAGATTCCGCTCCAGGACCGCTGCGCCCCGCCAGGCAGGTTCAGCTGGCTCTCGGTCCCCGAAATCCAGATGTCGACCTCGGCGTGCTTCGCGAGCAGCGGAATCAGGTGCCGAGCCCGAGCCACATGCCCGTTGCCCGTGCCCTGGACGGCATAGAGTATGTTCATTCGTCGGAATCGGCTTCGTTCAAGAGCATAGAGAGCAAATGCCGCGCCGAAGCATCTACTTTTTCATCCTCTTCTTCGACTTCGCGCACGTCGGGGTGCTGGTACAGCGACCACGCGGATCCGTCCCACTCGAGTGCAGTGAGGTTTTCGATCCAATCGCCTGAATTCAAGTACTCAATTTCGCGGTCTCCCACGTGAATGATGCGCATTTGGGGTTGGTGAATGTGGCCGCAAATCACGCGTCCGTAGCCTTTGCGCACGGCCATTTCGGCGGCAGCAACCTCAAAATCGCCGACGTACTTCACGGCTTTCTTCACGGAATCTTTGATCGTCTTGCTCAGCGAGTACTTCTCGCGACCCATGCGCTCAAGCAGCACGTTGAGCCAGCGGTTCACCCAAATCAGAAGGTCGTACGACCATCCCCCGAGTTTGGCCAGCCACCGGGCATTCTGGATGCTGGCGTCAAAAATGTCTCCGTGAAAGATCCAGGTCTTGACTCCGCCAAACGTAAAAACCATTTTGTTGCGCACGTGGATGTGCCCCAGGTCGGCGTCTGCAAAGCGGCGAAGCATTTCGTCGTGGTTGCCGGTGATGTAGTAGATCTCTGTGCCCTTTTGCGCCATGGTGATTAAGCGCTTAACCACTTTAAAATGACTTTTGGGGAAGTAGGACTTCTTAAAGTTCCACATATCAATGATGTCGCCATTGAGAATGAGGACGTCGGGCTGAATCGATTTGAGGTAGGCGAGAAGCTCGCGGGCGTGGCATCCGAAGGTTCCGAGGTGAAGGTCGCTTAATACGACCGCGGGTAGGTGGCGGCGTGAACTCATTGAAATGCAAATACCTGACTTCTGTGTAACCCCTGCGTTACCGCATTTTTAGGCAATTTGTACTTATCAACAGGGTTATCCGCCGGCTCTTGGCCGTATTTTAGGGCCCTCAATGACAAAAAAGCATCCCAAAAAGCGCGTACTCCCTATCTGGTTGGCTGTCAGCATCGGACTAGGTCTGGTCTTGAGCCTGTGGCTGCTCGCTAAAGTGCTTCCCGCTGCAGGCGATCCTGCGTCGGCGGCGGGTGAGGAGGTCGACCCGGGGTTCTTATTCGGATATTCACTCAAGGAATACGATGCCCAACGCTTTGAAGTAGGCGATGGCGAAACCTTTGGTGGACTCATGAATTCATGGGGCGTGGCTGCGGGCACGGTGGACCAACTTCTAAAGTTGGGTACGAATGACTTTAACCCACGCAAGTGGCGCGCTGGAGATGCGTACTGGTTGCTTCGGAGCAAAGACAGCACCCAGCAGGTAACGTACTTCGTCTACGAGCCGTCTGTCGCAGAATACATCGTTTTTGGTCTTCGGGACAGCTTATTTGTTCGCAAAATAGAGCGCCCAAAGGTGACCATTGAGCGGGCTGTCGGGGGTGAGATTGAGGGGTCCCTTTATGCAACACTTGAACGCCAAGGGGTGTCTCCTGCGGTAGCCGTCAAGCTCTCTGAAGTCTATGCGTGGACCATCGACTTCTTTAGAATCCAAGCGGGCGATCGGTTTGAGGTTATTTATGAGGAGTCCTACGTCGACGACACGGTCTTTGTCGGTACGGGCAAAATTCTCGCCGCACGCTTTGTGCACAACGGCAAGTCGTTTTATGCGTTTAAGTACCAGAATCAGGACGGAAGCGTTCAAGGTTACTACGACCACGAGGGAGAGGGTATGAAGCGCATGTTCCTCAAAGCACCCCTCGAATTCGCCCGCATCACGTCCCGCTACACGATGAATCGCTTTCATCCGGTTCAGAAGCGCTGGAAGGCCCACCTCGGTACCGACTATGCGGCTCCGACGGGCACGCCGATCTTGGCGACGGGTAGCGGAACAGTTATTGCCGCTGCCTATACCTCAGCCAACGGTAACTACGTTAAGATCAAGCACAACGGCACCTACACGACCCAGTACCTTCACATGAGTAGAATCGGGAAAGGAATTCGCAACGGATCTCGCGTAGAACAGGGGCAAGTTATCGGTTACGTGGGCTCTACGGGGCTGGCGACTGGTCCGCACGTGTGCTACCGATTCTGGAAGAACGGCAAGCAAGTGGACCCGCTGCGGGAGCCCATTCAACGGGCAGATCCACTTCCGCGCTCGCTGTGGGCTGACTTTGAATCAGAGATGAAGCCGCGCAAGGCCGTTCTCGATTCGCTCGCCAACGGTTGATCGCCAAGGTGCTCGTTGCGCCTCATTGGGTTAATGTCCCCAAGGGTCTCCCTACTTTATCGTACATTGTCCTGAAAATCAATAGTGTGTCTCAGGTAATGTCGTTGGTCTCACGGCCGTTCACGTCGGATTTTCGCGCCAAGCTTGGCCGGATTACCCTGTACGCGGCCATTTTAAGTTTTTTAGTTCACTTGGGATTGTATTCGGTGAAGTCGTGGTTCCCCGACCTTATCGTGGGGCCGCTCTTTGCGCATCCGATTAACGCGATCTACACGCCGTTCTCGGTGCTCCTGGTTTTTGAGACCTACCTGCTCGTCTACTATTTGCGTCGTTCGACGACCATTTACGTCGCCAAGCAGTACGAAATCATTGTTCTGATCCTCATTCGGGGCGTTTTTAAAGATTTAACCCACCTTGAATTGGGTCGAAATTTTCACTGGAACTCCGGGAATATGGAGCTCATTTGGGACTTGCTTTGCGTGATCGTGATCTATGTGTGCGTGCTCCTGTTCTACAGAATTTCGGGCTACGTCACCGATCAGGAGTTCCCGAACCAGCCTGAGGCGCTCAACGTGCGGCGCTTTGTGTACTCTAAGAACATTCTTTCATTCGTTCTCTTTGGGGTCCTAGCCGGACTCGCAACCACGACGTTGTGGACGTGGCTGCAAACGGGTTCCGCGCTCGAGAATCCCGTGACTGATTTGAATTCCGTCTTTTTTGATCAGTTCTATACGGTGCTGATTATCAGCGATGTGTTCATTCTTCTCCTCTCGCTGCTGTACAGCGATGACTTTCCGACCATCATTCGCAATTCGAGCTTCGTCATCTCGACGATTTTGCTCAAACTCAGCTTTACCGCAGAATCCGGAGTCGCGCAGCTCCTCATCGTAGGCGGCGTAAGTTTTGGACTCGTGATGCTTTGGGTTACCAATGCATACTACCGTCTCGGAACCAAGCCCTAACGTGTGGCTTAGCCCACCACATTCACAATACGTCCCGGAACCACAATGACCTTTTTGGGACTGCGTCCTTCGAGAAAGTGCGCCGTTTTTTCGTGCGCCATCACTGCAGTTTCGACCTCGGCCGCCGATGCGGACGCGGGCATTTCGAGCTGAAAGCGCGTTTTTCCGTTGAACTGCACGGGGTAGCTAATGCTGTCTTTGACCAAGTACTCAGGGTTGAGCACCGGGTAGGGTGCGAGCACCACGCTTCCGTCTCCACCGAGTTCCGCCCAAAGTGCCTCAGCCGTGTGGGGTGCAAAAGGTTCGAGCAGCACGGCGAAGCTGCGCAGGGTGCTTTGTGCGAGTTGCGGAATTCCGCCCCAGGCATTGACCGCAATCATCATCGCGCTCACCGAGGTGTTGAACGACAATGTTTCGACGTCGCGCTGCATCTTGTCGATCAGCTGGTGCAGGGTGCGCAGCTCTTCAGGAGTCGCCTCGCCACCGTGAATCTTGTCCATCAATCGAACGGATTTTTTCAAAAATCCGACCACACCCGACATGCCTTGGGTGTCCCAGGGCTTGCTCTGCTCGATGGGGCCCAAAAACATTTCAAACAGGCGAACGGCGTCGGCTCCGTACTGGTCGGCCAGTGCGTCGGGGTTGACGACGTTGTATTTGGACTTGGACATCTTCTCGACTTCGCGCTCGACCTTGATCGGGCCCTCGGCCGGAATAAATTCAGTTCCAGCCCAGCTGGGCATCCACGCCCGGAGCGCGTCGCGGTCTACTTCGTTGCGCTCGTTGACCAGACTCACGTCGACGTGCAGCTTTTGGGTCGCGTACTGACCGGCCAGCTCTGCGCTGACCACGGTGTGCGTACCCTCGATGCGGTGCACAAATGCGCTGATCCCTTGAATCATGCCTTGGTTCACTAAGCGCTTAAACGGCTCGTTGAATCCAATGTGCCCCAGGTCGTGAAGGGCGTGCGTCCAAAAGCGGCTGTACAGCAGGTGGCCGGTGGCGTGCTCGCTTCCGCCCACATACAGGTCCACTTGACCCCAGTAGTCGGCCGCGGCGCGGTCCACGGGCGCGGAACTGTTCTTGGGATCCATGTAGCGCAGGAAGTACCAGGAACTTCCAGCCCAACCAGGCATCGTCGTGGTCTCCAACGGAAGGCCTTCGGCCGAAACCCAGCGCTCCGCGCGCGCAAGCGGCGGCTCCCCGTCTTCGGTAGGCAAGTACTTGTCCACCGCGGGCAGCTTCAGCGGCAGTTCGTCCACCGAAAGCGCTTCGGGAACCCCATCGCGGTACGCAATTGGAATGGGTTCACCCCAGTAGCGCTGGCGGCCAAACACGGCGTCGCGCAGTCGGTACTGTACCGTCCGCTCGCCCAATCCGCGCTGTTCCAGCTCGGCGATGGCGCGATCGATCGCCTCCACCGTCGACAGTCCGTCCAAAAACCCTGACGCCATGGCGCGGCCCGACTTGGCCTCGTAGGCCTCGGCCTGCACGTCCACGGGCTCGCTCGAAGCCACCACCTGCACAATGGGCAGGCCCATGGCCTTCGCCAGTGCATGATCTCGGCTGTCGTGGCCCGGAACCGCCATTACCGCACCCGTTCCGTAGCCCATCAGCACATAGTCGCTGGTCCACACCGGAATCGGAGCCCCAGTAAACGGATGCTCCACATAGGTCCCCGTAAACACCCCGCTCACCGTCTTGGTATCAGCTTGGCGGTCGCGCTCGCTCCGGCGTGCCGCCCGCTCGCAGTAGGCCTCCACTTCGGCCCGCTGGGCCTCGGTCGTCCACGCCCCGAGCATCGGATGCTCGGGAGCGACCACCATAAACGTGGC
>Ga0079300_10000475_pt1 | contig 15004 bp, 13 predicted proteins | sample Wag4_2014_7_11_FD_74799 | JGI IMG/M metagenome (GOLD analysis project Ga0079300, IMG submission 74799) | Fresh water microbial communities from Ohio, USA - Utica-2 Time Series HT 2014_7_11 | ecosystem: Environmental > Aquatic > Freshwater > Water tank | place: USA: Ohio | collected 2014-07-11
GCAGTGAAGCCTACGGGAGCTCCATCGGCACCATTTAGCGTTATGACGCAAACACCCGAGGCGTGACGTCTAAATGCCTGCTTTAGTGCTTCGGTGCTGTTTGTGATGTTGTCCATGGCTTTACTTTCTTGTCCGAATCCAAGGTTAACCTAGCCGAGACGAATTGAATGATTCTTCAGATAGTTGTCCTAAAATAGAGCAACTAACAGGAAGTTATCGCTTTGAGTAATTTGATTAGATTTCTAGATCTCAGTAACAGCGAAATTTCTGCTGACCAAGTCTTAAAGGATCTCCCGAGAGCTGCATTGGATTTAGATGCAGCAGTTGAGATTATTCGTCCACTCGTCGAAAAGATCAGAACAGGCGGTTCTCAAGCCATCAAGGCAATTGCCAAAGACATTGATGGGATTGACATTGATCCAATCCGAGTTTCTGAAGAGGAACTAACAAATGCACTGGCTAACCTCGACCCAAACTTGAGGTCTTCACTTGAAATCGCGATTGAAAGAGTTAGAAAAGTTGCAGTTGAGTCGATTCCTAAAGGGTTTTCAACTCAGCTAGCATCTGGGGCTACCGTTTCACAGAGGTATCAACCAGTTGATTCCGTAGGTCTTTATGTTCCTGGGGGTAAGGCTGTCTACCCATCAAGTGTGATCATGAACGTAGTGCCTGCGATTGCTGCAGGCGTGAAGAAGATTGCCATCGCAACACCTGGCCAAGCGGCTTTTGGCGGCAGACCACACCCAACCGTGTTGGCTACCGCCGAACTACTTGGAATTCGTGATGTCTTCACTATTGGAGGACCAGCAGCTGTCATAGCTTTTGCGTACGGAGTGCCTGAAATCGGCTTGGACCCTGTGAACCTGGTTACAGGACCTGGAAATGTTTATGTTGCCGCTGCTAAGCGAATGCTCAGGGGAGTTATTGCCATTGATTCAGAGGCTGGGCCTACCGAGATTATGGTTATAGCCGATGATTCAGCTAATCCTAGCTTTGTGGCAGCTGATCTGATTTCCCAGGCAGAACACGATGAACTTGCTGCGGCTGTGCTGGTTTCAGACTCTAGAGAATTCATCGACAAGGTGGCTTTGGAGCTTGCCAAACAGGTGGAAGCAGCACCAAATAAATCCAGGATTCTAGAGGCCCTCAAGGGCCAGCAGAGCGCTTTGGTGCTGGTTAGAGACATGGACTCGGCTGCCAGAGTCGCCGATTTGTATGCCACTGAGCACCTTTCGATCCAAACCAGCCAAAATGACCGCTTGGTCAGCCAGATCTCCAATGCTGGGGCTATTTTCTTAGGAAGTTTCTCACCTGTATCTTTGGGGGATTACCTCGCTGGCTCAAACCACGTTCTGCCTACCGGTGGCCAAGCTAGATTCGGCTCTGGATTGGGTGTACACACCTTCCTGAGGCCTCAACAGGTCGTCGAATACAGCGAAAGCGCCTTGTCAGAGGTCTCGACTAACGTAGTCGCTATCGCAGATTCAGAGGGCTTAGAAGCCCACGGTGAAGCGATAAAAATCCGTTTTCAGTAAGAAACTAAGGCTTATCTTTTTGTAACGAAAAGGTTAATTCTTTGGTTGAAGGTTAGGGTTTTTAGGCTTAAACCTTGATTTATTAGGGCAACACGCCGACAAATACAAATACAGGCAAGAAAGTCACCCAAACCACAAGATATAGGGACGGGAAACGTAAATATCACCACATCTTGTGTGTATATTGGTTTCTCTACCCAGTAAAAAATGGTCGAAATACCCTACAAAAGGAGGAAAACATGCACTGTCCATTCTGTCGCTATGCGGACTCCAGGGTTATGGATTCAAGGACTACAGACGATGGCAGCTCAATTCGCCGCCGTAGACAGTGCCCTGAGTGCGGATCTCGGTTTTCAACTACTGAAACCTCGAGTCTTTCGGTAGTTAAGCGCGGGGGAACCACAGAACCGTTTAGTCGCGACAAAATCGCTAACGGAGTTAGAAAGGCTTGCCAGGGTCGTCCTGTTAGTGAAGCTGATCTAGCAATGCTTGCTCAGACAGTAGAAGAGACAATTCGAGCTACAGGAGCGGCGCAGGTAGAGGCACAAGAGGTTGGTTTAGCCATTCTTGGACCACTTAGAACCCTTGATGAGGTTGCGTTCATGAGATACGCAAGCGTCTATCAGGGCTGGGAAACATTAGAAGATTTCGAAGCAGCAATCGCTGTGCTCAAGGTAGAGCGCGAAAACCAGGTTTCGCAATCGACCTAGTCGAATGCGATTACAAAACATAATCAAAGTTAAAAACTAAAAGAAAGGCAACACAATGACCGATACATCGGCTTACACTGACGCTGGTGCGGCTCAGGGGAGAAAAGGGCTCAAGATTGAGCGTATTTACACCACCGAAGGCGTTCACCCGTACGACCAGGTTAACTGGGAGTTCCGTGATGTAGTTCAGACTAACTGGAAGACTGGCGAGACCATCTTCGAACAGCGTGGCGCTGAATTCCCGGAGTTCTGGAGCTTGAACGCTTCAACAATCGTGACCACAAAGTACTTCCGTGGTGCACTAGGAACTGCGGCACGTGAATTCAGCCTTCGTCAGCTGATCAACCGTGTTGTCTTGACTTACACACAGGGTGGACGTGACCACGGTTACTTCGCTACTGAAGAAGACGCAACAATCTTCGAGCACGAACTAACCTTCATGCTTCTAAACCAGGTGTTCGCGTTCAACTCACCAGTATGGTTCAACGTTGGTACCTCAAGCCCACAGCAGGTTTCAGCTTGTTTCATCTTGTCAGTGGATGACTCAATGGAATCAATTCTTAACTGGTACCGCGAAGAAGGAATGATCTTCAAGGGTGGATCAGGTGCAGGTCTAAACCTTTCACGTATCCGTTCTTCAAAGGAACTTCTACGTTCATCAGGTGGTTCAGCTTCAGGTCCAGTTTCATTCATGCGTGGTGCGGATGCATCTGCAGGAACAATCAAGTCTGGTGGTGCAACACGTCGTGCAGCGAAGATGGTTGTTCTAGATGTTGATCACCCAGACATCGAAGAATTCATTGAGACCAAGTCTCGTGAAGAGGACAAGATTCGCGTACTACGCGATGCTGGTTACGACATGGAGCTTGGTGGCAAGGACATCAACTCTGTTCAGTACCAGAACGCAAACAACTCAGTTCGTGTAAACGAAGAGTTCATGACTGCTGTTGAGCGTGGCACAAACTTCGGTCTACGTGCTCGTACAAACGGTGAAGTTATTGAAGAAGTAGATGCTCGCGAGCTATGGGACAAGATTGCCTATGCTGCATGGGCATGTGCGGACCCTGGTATCCAGTACGACGACATCATCAACGACTGGCACACAACTCCAGAATCAGGTCGCATTACTGCTTCTAACCCATGTTCTGAGTACATGCACTTGGACAACTCATCATGTAACCTAGCGAGCTTGAACCTGTTGAAGTTCTTGAACCCAGACGGTTCATTCGACAGCGAGAAGTTCACTAAGGCTTCAGAGTTGATCATCACTGCAATGGATATCTCAATCTGTTTCGCAGACTTCCCAACCGAGAAGATTGGTGAGACCACACGTGCTTACCGTCAGCTAGGTATTGGTTACGCGAACCTTGGTGCATTGCTAATGGCGATCGGTCTTCCTTACGACAGCACCGAAGGTCAGGCTCTTGCAGCTGCAATCACCTCATTGATGTCAGCAGCTTCTTACCGTCGTTCAGCTGAACTTGCTGGTGTTGTTGGTCCTTACGATGGCTACCTACACAACAAGCCAGGTCACGACCGCATCATGCGTAAGCACGAGGCTGCAAACGCGAACCTACGTTCAATCTCAGAGGTTGACCGTTCAGTTCTAGAGCACGCAACTCGTCAGTGGGCACTAAACACACAGATCGGTTCATCAAACGGATGGCGTAACTCACAGGCTTCATTGCTTGCACCTACCGGAACAATCGGATTCATGATGGACTGTGACACCACAGGTATCGAGCCTGACTTCTCACTAGTGAAGTACAAGAAGCTCTCAACCGGTGGTTCAATGCAGATTGTCAACCAGACAATTCCATTCGCATTGCACAGACTTGGTTACTCTCAGGAGACCATCGAAGCAATCATCGATCACATCAGCACAAACGGACACGTTGTAGACGCTCCTGGCCTAAAGGCAGAGCACTACGCAATCTTCGACACTGCTGTTGGTATCCGTGCGATTGAGCCAATGGGTCACGTGAGAATGATGGCTGCAGTACAGCCATTCCTATCAGGTGCGATCTCAAAGACTGTAAACATGCCAGAGACTGCAACCATCGAAGAAGTCAAGGAAATTTATTTCCAGGGCTGGAAGTATGGTCTAAAGGCTCTAGCTATTTACCGCGACAACTGTAAGGTTGGTCAGCCTCTTAGCGATGCTAAGGCAAAGGTTGAAGAGAAGGCTGCTCCAGCAGAAGCTAACCCAGTTCAGCTTTCACACCCAGTGCGTAAGCGTCTTCCTAAGTCACGTCCTTCATCAACCACCTCATTCACTGTTGGTGGAGCAGAAGGTTACATGACTGCAGGTACATACCCAGATGGCGTTCTTGGTGAAGTATTCCTAAAGCTAGGTAAGCAGGGATCAACTCTTGCCGGTGTTATGGATGCATTCTCAATCGCAGTCTCAATTGGTCTCCAGTACGGTGTGCCACTAGAGACTTACGTGCAGAAGTTCACCAACGTCTCATTCGAGCCAGCAGGTTTGACTGATGACAAGGACATCCGTATGGCTAAGTCATTGATGGACTACATCTTCCGTCGTCTAGCAATTGACTACCTACCAACTGAAACTCGCCAGGCATTGGGAATCAACACTGCCTCAGAGCGCACAGCAACTCTTGATGCTGGTTCATACCCAGCTATCGCTGAGTCACCTGTTGAAGCAGCTGCAGTTGTTGAGGCACCAGTTGTAATCGAACTCAAGGTTGAAGAAGTACACACAGAATCTGCTCGTCAGGTTCACTCTTCAGCTGAACTGTTTGACATGCTTCAGGGAACCGAATCAGATGCACCACTTTGCTTCAGCTGTGGAATCAAGATGAGACCTTCTGGCTCATGCCACGTCTGCGAAGGTTGTGGATCAACAAGCGGTTGCAGCTAAATCTAAATTGAGAATGGGTCGACTTCTAAACTGGAGTCGACCCATTTCCATTTCCGCTTATTAGTCAAAGGTAAAGGTAACCTAAGAGAATGATTTACCCAACGCTCTTTCGCTTACTTCTATCAAAGCTAGATCCTGAAACAGCTCATCATCTAGGAATGTTTGCAATTAGAGCAGCTTCTGCACTTCGACTCACAAAATTGCTACCTAAAATCAAGAGCACCAAAGTAGAAGCCATGGGTTTGAGCTTTGATGGACCATTTGGTTTAGCAGCTGGCTTTGATAAGAACGCTATAGCTATTAGAGCATTAGGGGAGATTGGCTTCTCACACGTTGAAATTGGAACAGTAACAGCAATTGCTCAATCAGGTAATGATGCTCCGCGCCTATTCCGTTTGAAGAAAGATCGCGCACTAATCAATCGCATGGGTTTCAACAATGACGGAGCCGAGGTTGTTGCCAAGAGATTAGCGAAACTTCGTTCCTCCAATCAAAAACTTCCAATTATTGGAATCAACATTGGTAAGAGCAGAGTTGTTGATGTCAAAGACGCCGTTGCAGATTATGAAAAAAGCGCAACACTTCTAGCACCATACGCTGACTACATTGCAGTGAATGTGTCTTCGCCGAATACTCCAGGCCTTAGATCTCTTCAAGAAGTTAGTTCACTTCGTCCAATCCTTGAAGCTGTAATTGCAAAGTCTTTGGGCAAGCCGGTCTTGGTGAAGATTGCCCCAGATTTAGCTGACGAGGACATTGTTGAAGTTGCCAAACTCGCCAAGGAACTTAACTTGGCTGGCGTGATTGGAACCAACACAACTATTTCAAGAGAGAAACTGAAAACTTCAGATGCTGAAGTTACCGCGATGGGTGCTGGAGGATTGTCTGGTCCGCCTTTGAATGAAAGATCTATCGAAGTTCTAAAAGTTCTTCGTAAGAATCTCAACTCAGACCAAATCATCATTTCAGTTGGCGGCGTTGAAACACATGAGCAGATGCTGCAGAGATTAAATGCAGGAGCGAATCTGGTTCAGGGTTACACCGGTTTTGTTTACCTTGGCCCACTTTGGGCTAGGGCAGTTAACAAAAACTAAACTAGGCGAGTTTCAGGAGCCTTAGTTTCGCGAGGATCGGTCACAGCAATCGGAGCCATAAGCTCTGTTACCTTGTCCATGATTTCCTTCGGAATTTCAACTCCCACAGCACCTAGGTTGCTGGTGATCTGTTCAGGAGTTGTCGCTCCAACAATCGCACTTGAAACGTTCTTGTTCTGGAGTACCCAGGCAAGAGCAAACTGAGCCATAGTAAGCCCTAGTTCATCTGCGAGAGGCTTCAACTGCTGCACTCGAGTGAGCACATCATCAGTAAGGAGTTTTTGAATGAAACTGTTTACTTTGTCATTTGAAGCTCTTGACCCTGCTGGCACTGGTTGTCCTGGAAGATACTTCCCAGTGAGAACACCTTGAGCCATTGGTGACCAAACAATCTGGCTAACACCAAGTTCTTCACAGGTTGGGATTACTTCAGCTTCAATCACTCGCCACAGCATTGAGTACTGAGGCTGGCTTGAAATAAGTTGGAAACCCATTTGGGTAGCTAGTTCGTGACCCGCACGAATCTGCTCGGCGTTCCATTCTGAAACACCAATGTATAGAGCCTTACCTTGACGAACAATGTCACCAAATGCTTGCATAGTTTCTTCTAGGGGAGTCTCAACGTCGTATCTGTGTGCCTGGTAAAGATCTACGTAGTCCATTTGCAAACGTTTTAGGGAACCGTTGATTGATTCCATGATGTGTTTGCGGGAGAGTCCTGTGTCATTCGGCATACGTTCTGCTACAGGCCAGTAAACCTTGGTGAAAACTTCTAGACCTTCTCTGCGGTGACCTTTTAGCGCATCTCCAAGAACTGTTTCAGCGGCCTGGTTTGCATAAACGTCTGCTGTGTCGAATGAAGTGATTCCACCTTCGATAGCTGCTTTTACGGTTGCGTAAGCAGCATCGTTTTCAATTTGAGTGGCGTGTGTTAGCCAGTTTCCGTAAACCAATTCGCTGACTTTGAAACCACTGTTGCCTAGATAACGATGTTTCATTTCTCTCCTTGAAAACTATTAGGTAGTTGAATTACTTCTTACGTCTTGGTGCAGGTTTTGGAATTCTTAGTGGACGAGGTTGCATACCTCTAGTGAAGACGTAGAACCAGGTACCCTTTTGCATCTTTGTAGTTGCTCCAAGCTTTTCCTTGATTCGATTGCCAATGAGTTTGTGCATCAAAGTTGCTTCGATGCTCACAACCACTAGAGCAATAATCATGACAAACGTGATGATGGTGTTTGCTGCCACTGGGGTAACAGAGGTTACCAACAGGAACAGCACCATAAGAGGCATTAGGCCTTCAATTAGGGTGTAGCGACCATCGATGATCTCACGAGCAATCTTGCGCTGAGGTCCCTGATCTCTACCTAAAAGGTATTTCTCATCGCCGGCCATCATGGCCGCTCTAGCCTTTAGGCGAGCATCCCTTTGCTGAATTTTTGCAGCGGCTCTAGCCTCTTTGCTTTTGTTTCCGACCAGTGGCTTTAGGTTGGCAGCCTCACGCTCCTTGCGTGTAGGGGTAGCACGACCCTTACCCTCTGTTTTTGACCCAACATCTTTTTTCTGGTCGCTCAATTTATGTCCTTCGTTTTCGGTCCTGAGTGATTTAGATTACTCACATGACATTCTCTATTACTAAGACTAGTTCTCAATCAATGACTCCCGATGCAGCTCTTGCTGCCAAGGTGCGAGAACAAGTGGATCTAGATTTCTCTCAGCGTGTAGATACCCTAGGCAAGCTGGTTCGCATTCCAGGAATCGCTTGGGAAGCCTTCGACGAAGCCGACCTGGATCGAAGTGCAGAAGCAGTAGCTGAACTATTTAGAAGTTCTGGAGTTTTCGAACAGGTAGAGATCAAGAATTCAGTGGTAGATGGCAAGCCAGGAGCTCCAGCAGTTCTTGCATCTAGACCTGCCAAGAATGGCCGCCCACATGTCCTACTCTATGCTCACCACGATGTGCAACCTCCGGGCGATGCATCTCAGTGGCTCACACCAGCTTTTGAACCAACCGCCAAGGATGGTCGTATCTATGGGCGAGGTGCTGCAGATGATAAAGCTGGAGTTGTTGCCCACCTAACTGCAATTGAGACCCTAAAAGCTATTGCCGGAGATGATTTTGATCTAGGTATCTCAATCTTTATTGAAGGTGAGGAAGAGGCTGGTTCTAGGACCTTTAGGGCATTCTTGGATGAAAACAAGGAAAAATTGGCTGCGGATGTCATTATCGTCGCGGATTCAATGAACTGGTCTCCAGAGGTTCCAGCACTGACCGTGAGCCTTCGAGGCATGGTTTCGCAGGAATTCACAATTAGAACCATGGAACATGCAGTCCATTCAGGCATGTTTGGTGGTGCTATTCCAGACGCTATCTTGCCAATGATCAAAGTTTTGGCTTCATTGCACGATGACAAGGGAAATGTGGCCGTCGAGGGGCTAAAGACCTACAAATTCGAGGATTTGCCATACACAGATGCCAATTTGAGGGCAGATAGCAGCCTTTTGCCAGAAGTCAGCCAGATTGGTGAAGGCGGCATCATGGACCGAATTTGGGGTAAACCAGCCCTGACAATCATTGGAATTGACGTTCCTTCGGTAGCTATGTCCTCAAACACCCTGCTACCTACTGCATCAGCCAAAGTAAGCCTCAGAATTGCACCTGGTCAAGATCCAGACGAGGCACTTAGCCTTCTAAGAGCTCATATCGAGCAAAATGTGCCATTTGGAGCCGTTTTGGAGTTTGGACCAATTGAAACTGGTAAGCCTTTCATGGCACATACCTCAGGCTGGGCTCAGGAATTGGCTAAAAATAGCCTTGAAGCAGCATTTGGTAACCCAATGCTAGAGATTGGCATTGGCGGATCTATACCGTTTATTGCTGATTTAACCGAGGTATTTCCTAACGCTCAGATTCTCGTAACCGGTGTTGAAGACGCTGATTCAAGGGCTCACAGCCCTAACGAGTCAGTGCACCTAGTGGGGCTCAAGAACGCAATGATTGCTGAGTCACTATTCCTGTTACTTGGCAATGATTTGCAGTCCGAATAAACAAAATAGCTTGAACAAAGGCTTAGAATTAGGTCCTAATAGGAGAGTGAAATGACTGAAACAATGGCTCACGGGCTTGAAATCACTGACGCAGCAAGAGCAGAACTGCTTAGACACATCGAATCAGCTGATGTAAGTGATCTAAATGAGGGTGAAAAACTTCGCCTACGTGTTGAGATCAAAGTTGGTGGTTGCGCAGGTTTCCAATATCTGCCATTTATTTTGACTCCTGAATTGCGTGAAGATGACCTAATCAAGGACTTCGGTGGGGTAGAAGTTGTTGTCGATAGCATGACAGCTCCTTACATCTCTGGGGCAACCTTTGACTTTGTGGACACCTTCCAGAAGCGTGCCTTCGAGATTGACAATCCAAACAGCCAAGGCAGCTGTGCCTGCGGATCTTCCTTCAGCTAAATCACTTTAAGGCCATGCTTTACCTTTAGTTTTGGGGTGTTATGGCGTTGGTGGCTTAAATTAACACATAAACTTGTTTTATAACGAAACGATATTGAAGGATCGATTTTGCTTCCAAAACGTAGAAATAGATGGGCTCTAATCCCGCTATTTGCTGTTCTAATTGCCTCTTTGTCAGGCTGTACATCATACGAATTCTCAAGAGGTTGGCTACCTGGTGTAACTGGAGTAACCAATCACACAGAGCGAGTGGTATCCCTTTGGGCTGGTTCTTGGGTAGTTCTTTACGCAGTCGGGCTGATTGCGTGGGGCCTAATGTTCTGGGCAATCATCGTTTATCGTCGCCGCAAAGGTGACACTGAGATCCCACCGCAGCTTCGTTACAACATGCCAATTGAGGCTCTGTTCACAGTCGTACCTTTGATTTTGGTTCTTGGATTCTTCGCACTAACAGCAAGAGATATTGCTGAAATTGAAAAGCCTGTTGCCAGCGATTACAGAATTGAAGTAGTTGGAAAGCAGTGGTCTTGGGACTTCAATTACACCAATGACAATGTCTATGACTCTGGAATTCAGCTTCAAGCTGTAACTGAAGAGGCTGAAAAAGAGCTTCCAACACTTTACTTACCTGTAAACAAGGCAATTCAGTTTGATCTAATTTCTAGAGATGTCATTCACTCTTTCTGGGTAATCGACTTCTTGTATAAGAAAGACGTATTCCCGGGCAAAGTAAACAAAATGTATTTGACTCCACAAGTTATTGGTACTTACAAAGGTAAGTGTGCAGAACTTTGTGGTGAGTTCCACTCAATGATGCTTTTCAACGTGAAGGTTGTTTCTCAAGAGGACTATGACGCTCGTATGGATGAGTTGGAGAAGATGGGTAACGTTGGGCAGTTGAGCGCTGATCCAAATGACCCAGACAACATCAACAGAAACAAGAATCTTCCAGGCAACAAACCAAAGAGTGAGGGCTAGCAGATGGCACAGCCAGCAAAACCAGGCAAAGGTCGCATAGTCGTCGATTGGTTGACCACAACTGACCACAAGAAAATCGGTTACCTATATCTAGGTACTTCATTTGTTTACTTCATGATTGCTGGAGTTATGGCTCTGTTGATCAGAGCTCAACTTGCAATGCCAGGTTTGACAATCATTGAAACAAAAGAACAGTACAACCAGCTATTCACAATGCATGGAACCATCATGCTTTTGATGTTTGCAACGCCATTGTTTGCAGGTTTCGCTAACGTTTTGATGCCTGTGCAGATTGGTGCACCTGACGTAGCCTTCCCAAGATTGAACGCAATCGCGTACTGGTTCTATTTCTGGGGTTCATTCATCGCTGTTGCAGGTTTCTTTACACCTCAGGGTGCAGCTTCATTCGGTTGGTTCGCGTATGCACCGCTATCGAATACGACGTTCTCTCCGGGTCTAGGTGGAGATCTATGGGTCTTCGGTCTAGCACTTAGCGGTTTCGGAACAATTCTTGGTGCTGTGAACTTCATCACAACTATCATCACAATGCGTGCACCAGGTATGACTATGTTCCGTATGCCTATCTTCACTTGGAACACATTGGTAACTTCGATTCTGATTATCATGGCGTTCCCACCGCTAGCAGCAGCTTTGTTTGCTCTTGGTGCGGATAGAAAATTCGGTGCACACATCTATGATCCGGAAAACGGTGGAGCAATGCTATGGCAGCACCTGTTCTGGTTCTTCGGCCACCCAGAGGTTTATATCATTGCGCTGCCATTCTTTGGAATCGTTTCTGAAATCTTCCCAGTGTTCAGCCGTAAGCCAATTTTTGGATACAGAACTCTTGTCTACGCGACCATCGCAATTGCAGCTTTGTCTATGACAGTGTGGGCTCACCACATGTACGTCACTGGTTCAGTCCTGCTTCCATTCTTTGCCTTTACAACGATGTTGATTGCGGTACCAACGGGTGTGAAAATATTCAACTGGATTGGTACGCTCTGGCGAGGATCTATTACATTTGAAACCCCAATGCTATGGAGCCTTGGATTCCTAACCACATTCATCTTCGGTGGTTTGACCGGTGTAATCCTTGCTTCTCCAGCTCTAGACTTCCACGTTAGCGATTCATACTTCGTTGTAGCTCACTTCCACTACGTAGTATTTGGAACTGTTGTGTTCGCCATGTTCGCTGGTTTCTATTTCTGGTGGCCAAAGTTCACAGGAAAGATGTTGAACGAAAGACTTGGAAAGATCCACTTCTGGCTATTGTTCTTCGGTTTCCACATCACATTCCTAATCCAGCACTGGTTAGGTGTGAAGGGTATGCCTCGTCGTTACTACACATACCTTGAAGGCGATGGCTTCACTTGGATGAACCAGGTTTCAACTGCAGGATCATTGCTCCTTGGTCTTTCAATGCTTCCGTTCCTATGGAACGTATGGATTACCAGCCGCAAGGGCAAGATGGTTGAGATGAATGACCCATGGGGTTACGGCCGTTCTCTAGAGTGGGCCACTGCATCACCGTTCCCAAGGCACAACTTCACGACCATTCCTAGAATCAGAAGCGAGTCCCCAGCATTCGATCTCAACCATCCGGAGTATGCGTCTCCTGATGTTAAACCTCAGACTGGAAAGGGGAAGAAGTAGCCATGAAGACTAACGTCACAATGCTGAACGTTCTCACTATTTTCAACCTGGTAGTTGCTGCAGTCTATGGATACTGGACCTACATTGCTGATGGTGCGATTGAAGTAATCGGTTTTGCTGCTCTATTCATGCTCGTTTTCTTGACTGGTTTTATTTCTTTCTACCTAGCTAAGTCAGCTAAGAACTTTACCGGGCCAGAAGATAATCCAGACGCAAACATCGAAGACGGTGAAGCAGAAATGGGATTCTTCGCTCCATGGTCATGGTGGCCTTTAGTTCTTGGTTTAGGTGCTGCATTGAGCTTCACAGCACTTGCAGTTGGCCCATGGTTATTCGCAATTGGATTCTCACTATCCATGATCGGTCTAATCGGATTTGTGTTCGAGCACTCAAGAGGACAGCACGCTCACTAAGTAAAAAGATTATAAAAAACCTGACCACATTTCTTGGGTCAGGTTTTTTCTTTCTAAAGAATTATTTGTTGTAAGAGCGGAAAGCCACAACTGCGTTGTGACCACCAAAACCAAATGAGTTTGAGATGGCAAGAATGTTCTCACCTAAATCTCTTGGAGATGTAACCACATCAAGTTCAATAGCTGGATCTGGATCATCCAGGTTGATAGTCGGAGGAGCAGTCTTTGTTTGAACTGCAAGAACAGTGAAGATTGCTTCAATTGCTCCAGCACCACCTAGTAGATGACCTGTAGAAGACTTTGTAGCTGACACAGCAATGTTCTTTAGGTGATCACCGAATACTCGCTTCAAGGCAGTGTATTCAGCAACGTCTCCAACTGGAGTGCTAGTTGCGTGAGCGTTAATGTGGTTCACATCAGAAATCTCGGCGTTAGCCATCTTTAGTGCACCAATAACTGCTCTTGCTGCTGCTGCACCTTCAGGATCTGGTGCTGTGATGTGATACGCATCGCTTGTTACGTAACCACCGGCAAGCTCAGCGTAAATCTTTGCTCCACGAGCCAAAGCGTGCTCTTCAAGTTCAAGAACTAGAGCTCCTGCTCCTTCACCCATTACAAAGCCATCTCTGTTCACATCGTAAGGACGGCTTGCCTTAGCTGGTTCGTCATTGCGTCTTGAAAGGGCATGCATCGAGGCGAAAGCAGCAATTGGTAGTGGGTGCATCGCTGCCTCACAGCCACCTGCAACAACAATGTCAATCTCACCTGAACGAAGTCTTGTAATCGCGTTAGCGATAGCTTCGGTTCCTGATGCACAAGCTGAAACAGATGTTCTAACTCCGCCTCGAGCCGAAATGTCCATGCCGATTGCGGCTGCTGGTCCATTTGGCATCAGCATAGGAACAGTCATTGGTAGGACTCGTCTAGGTCCCTTTTCTTTGAGAGTGTCATAGGCGTCTAGAAGAGTCCAGACGCCACCAATTCCTGTTGCAAATTCAACAGATAGTCGCTCTGGGTCAAAATCGGTGACTCCAGCATCAGCCCAGGCTTCTCTTGCAGCAATAAGAGCGAACTGGCTTGATGGATCAAGCCTCTTGGTTTCTTGGAGAGTGAGGATCTCGGAAGCTTTTACCTTTGCCTGTCCAGCAAAAGTTACAGGCAGTTCATAACGAGCGACCCATTCCTGGTCCATGGTGGTTATACCGGACTCACCAGCAAGCAATGCTTTCCAAGTGGTTTGAGCGTCGCCACCGAGAGGAGTTGTAGCTCCTATCCCGGTAACAACGATTTTGCTGCTCAAGATTATTTAGCCCTGTGCTGAAGTGATGAAGTTCACAGCGTCACCAACAGTAAGAAGGTTCTTCACTTCTTCATCCGGGATCTTTACGCTGAACTTCTCCTCTGCGTTCACAACGATAGTCATCATTGAGATTGAGTCGATGTCTAGGTCGTTGGTGAAAGACTTTTCCATCTTCACTGACTCAGTGTCGATGCCGGTCTCTTCGTTTACGATTTCTGCTAGACCTGCTAGAACTTCGTTCTGTGAAAGTGCCATGTGTTACTCCTTGATTGTTTGATTTACTAGGTAAAGTTTAGGGCAGAACCACGACTTGAGCCGCGAAGGCAAGCCCTGCTCCGAAGCCAATCTGAAGGGCCAATCCGCCTGGTTTGACTACACCGTCCTTCAAGATCTGGTCCATAGCCAACGGGACGCTGGCTGCAGAGGTGTTTCCAGTGTTGATGATGTCCCTGGCAACTACGACATTTTCAGGCAATTGAAGCTGTTTGACCAATTCGTCAATTATTCGGATGTTTGCCTGGTGGGTAACCAACGCGGATAGATCCTCAGCTTTTACTCCAGCAACTACAAGAGCTTCCTTGGCAACCTTGACCATTTCCCACACAGCCCATTTGAACACTGTCATGCCATCTTGTCTAAGGGTCGGCCAACTGGCCTCGCCATCACGGAAATCAAGCAGAGAGGCGGTCATGCTAACTGAGTCCCAGTGAGAGCCATCTGAGCCCCAAACTGTAGGTGCTATACCTGGTGTGTCAGAAGGGCCAACAATTGCAGCACCTGCTCCATCAGCCAATAGGAATGAGATTGAGCGGTCAGTTGGGTCAATGAAGTCACTCAACTTCTCGCCCCCAACAACCAAAACGTACTTGGCAACACCTGAACGGACCAGAGCATCAGCCTGAGCGATTCCGTAGCAATACCCAGCACAAGCAGCTGAAATGTCGAAAGCTGGGGCAGGGTTGGCACCAATCTT
>Ga0079300_10000477_pt1 | contig 14958 bp, 6 predicted proteins | sample Wag4_2014_7_11_FD_74799 | JGI IMG/M metagenome (GOLD analysis project Ga0079300, IMG submission 74799) | Fresh water microbial communities from Ohio, USA - Utica-2 Time Series HT 2014_7_11 | ecosystem: Environmental > Aquatic > Freshwater > Water tank | place: USA: Ohio | collected 2014-07-11
CGGCTCAGACTGCTGCGCCGTGGCGTCAATTCCGTTGTCCTTGAGGAACTGACGGGCGACCGAAAGATCAGCCGCGGTCGCACTTCCATCTTGGATCCTACGGAGAAGATCGTTTGCTAGTGCTTCGTGCAAAGAAGCGAACGTTTCTTTCATTGGAACCCTTTCAGCAAGAATGAGAAGATTAGCGAAGACACGGCGCCAACCAGAGCCGCAATGCCCATCGCAAACGATTTGTAGTGCTCTAGCGATCTGATCCTCTCTTCGTGGAACTTGAGCTGTTCTTCTTGGATCCGCTGCATCTGAATCAGCGCATCCATTTTTCCCTCAAGACGACCGAGGGCCAACATCAGTTCGTGGTCTGTATTCATTGGTTACCTCAAGCCGACGGTTGGATGTAACGAACAGCGAGAGCGCCACCGACGCCACCTGTGGCGCACAGCGAATAGCCTGTTGTGCCGTCATTAAAGGTCTTTGTGCTGTTACTGCCCGCTGCTCCGCCACTACCAGCCATCCAAGATCTTGCTGTGCTGTACGCAACAGCAGCGGTAGCTGCCGCAGCCCGTGATCGACGCATTTGCCCAAGCCCAAACATAAGTGGACTTCCTCCGCGATAAGACAACGAACTCACCCCTGATGGAGCCGTACCGAAACTGAACGCTGCCGGCGCTTGGTAAGCATCAATAGATGGTCGGTCATGTGACCAGTCTTGCTGGTTGGTTCCGGTAGTGACTGTAAAATCAAATTCTGTGTTTGCACCCGGAGCGGCTCTTCCTCCAAACGCCGTAAGCCCAAACGCCGTGCTGTTTCCACCCGCAGCACCAGCGCCTGCGGACGTGTTATTTCCGGCCCCACCACCTCCGATTGTATAGGAGTATGAAGTCTGAGCCTCCGGTGCAGTAAACGAGCCAACAACACAGACGCCGTCGCCGCCGGGCCATCCAGGTTTATCGAAACCTCCGGAACCGTCGCCCTGAGCCCCACCACCCCCACCGCCGACCAAACAGAACTCAACAAACGTCACACCCGCAGGCTTTGACCAAGAAGTTCCAGAAACAAGGACTTGAGTCACCATCTTGTATCGCCCAGTAGGCGGCGTGAACGTCGCCCAAGTCGCGTTGCCGGTAGCGTCAGAAGTCAGAACCTTGTTTGCTCCTGGCGATCCACCTTCGATCTTGAGCGGACCCTTGATCGTCGTTCCCGCAGCAGTCGCACCAAGCGTCGTAGCTCCAGTCGCGGTGAAAGCGCCGTTAACAGCCAGCGTTTGATTTGCGCCGGCTGTGCCTACGGTAACCGCGTTATTGAATTGATTCGTACCGCTAAACGTGTTGTTGCCCGTCGCAGTAACCGTTGCAGCAGCATCGGAAGAAACAACGATCTTCCCCGCATCAGCCCCAGTACCCCAAGTCAACCCAGTACCGAGGCCAATTTCGGTGACGTTAGCCGTAGTAGTCGATGAGTTACCGAGAAGCTTCTGTCCGGAGACTTGCTGCATCTTGGCGTAAGTGATCTTGTTTCCACCTACGGTCGGGCTCGGATATGACCCGGTCAAGTCCCCAGCAGGAACGTAGCCAACCGGATGAGCCCCAAGAACCTTCAACGGACTAGACGCAGTACCGGAACCCGACAAACAGTCAAAGTTCGTTTCGGATCCGGTCGGCCCGATTGCGGTTTGACCGACAGTAACGCTTGAAAGTTTCGTGTTTGCCGCAGCCAAGGCGTTTGATGCCGTTGTGACAGCCGTAGCGGCGTCGGTTGCCGCTTGGTTTGCTACGGTGCTCACGTTATTGAGGGCCGCAATCGTCGGCGCTCCAACGTCTGCCGCACTAAGAACTACGGCCCCGGTTTGGGTGTTTACAGAGACTACTGGCGGGGTAGACCACGATCCTGCCCCAGTGGTCGCATCAGAGCAAGTCCACACGCGGCCTACAGTCGCCGCAGCAGGAATACGCAGCGACCCATTAACGACGATCGTGTCGGCCCCTGCATCGCCAAGAACGGTGTTGCCGTTCAGATTAGTCGTTCCAGCAAACGTCGTAGTTCCGCTGAACGTCTTGTTGCCGCTGATCGATTCGTTGCCCGAAATAGCGACTGCCCCGACGCTTGCAGCGTTTAGGACAACAGCACCAACATTGCCGTTTACTGAAGTAACCGGCGGTGCAGCAAGAGTCGTCCACTCAGCCGTGCCGTTCACATTCGTGCAAGTGAGAACCTTATTGAGGCCCGCATTCGTTGGGATCTTGATCGTGCCGTTAATTGTGATGTCGTCGCTGAGCGCATCACCAAGGCTCACGCCGCCAGTAAACGTCTGCTGCGAAGAGAACGTGTTCTGCCCAGTAATCGTCGTGTTAGCCGAAGTGCTGAGAACACCAAGAGTTGCCGCACTAATCGTGACGTTGCCAGTGTAAGTAACGCCTCCCATGACGATCGAAGTCACAGGAGGAGCCGATGGCGTAGACCAAGAGGCCGTGCCGTCTACGTTAGAACACGTCAGAACCTTACCGACCGCAGGAGCGCCGGAAGGAATCTTCAAGGTCGCGTTGACGGTTGCAATGTCCGCCGCGTTGTCGCCCAAAGTGACGTTCGCATTAAACAGCGTGTTAGCCGAGAACGTCTTTGCACCAGAAATCGTCTGAGTTGTTGACTTCGTAACGGCATTGAGATTTGTGCCGGGATTTGCCTCTCCGTCAGCCGAAATCGACACAGCCCCATTCGCCCCGTTAACGCTTTGAACCGGGGCATTTGCTGGGAACTGCCACTCAACATTCCCGTCCGCATTCGTGCAGACGAGAACCTTGCCGCTTGCGGGGGTTCCGTTTCCTGCGATCTTGAGCGTACCGGTAATGTTAATACCGTCGCTCGTGTTGTCACCGATGTTCATGCCTGCGGGGGAGCTGAATCCCCCGATTGCAGTCACGACGCCTTTGAATTCAGCAGAGCCGGCGCTTGTGATGAATGCGGTAGTACCGCCGGCTGGGGCGTGAACTCGAATTGCGTGAGCAGTATCCGTCGTGCGCTGAAATTGAGCGAGGCCACTGGAATTCAGCTGAACTCCAGACATGCCGTTCTGACCAACAAGTTGAGTCACTCCGCCACCAGGGGGGGCTGCAAACACAGCATCAGAGAACCGCTTTCTGCCCGTGACTTCTTGGTATTCGTTTCCGAGCGACAAAGCTCCAACCTGAGCAGCGGTGTAATCTCCTGCCGTGGGAATGACATCTCCAGCTCGGCTGTTAAATGTAGTAACACCAGTAGTCTGGGAAATCGCCGCACTCAAGACGCCGTCTTGGTTGATTGACAGATTGCTGCCGACTTTAATTCCACCAAGAACGGTTGCTGATGCGACAGGAAGCACCGCGCTGGCGTTGACACTGATAATGCCCTGCGCGTCTACTCCGAGCCCAGTGCCGATGCGAACAGCCCCACGCTGAGATGCGCTAGCAATAGGAAGCGTGGTTGAAGTGAAAGCGCCCAGGTCTCCAGCGCTGATTGTCACAGCCCCGACTTGTCCGTTCACAGATTGAACCGGAGCTGGTTCCGGCGTCTGCCAAATCGCCTTGCCGTCGGCGGTCGAAGTCAGCACCTTACCCGCAGCGTGGCCGACGGGATAACGCAAGTCCCCTTGGATCGTGATGACGTCATTACCGTCAACACCAAGATTCACGTTGTTGGAGAACGTCTTGTGACCAGTGATGTCCTGGGTGCCCTGAACACTCACAGCGCCAACATCGGCGGCGGTGAGCGTAACTGACGGCCCGTTCTGGTTGTTGACCGACGTAACTCCCGTAGCAGCAGGCGAAGCCCAGTATGCGTAACCCCCCGAATCGCTAGTCAGAACTTTGCCGGCAGCAACCTGTCCAACAGGAATTCGCAGAGAACCGCCGATACTGATCGTGTGCGACGAGGTGTTGCCGAGCGTGACGTTGTTCGTAAACGTCTTTTCGCCTGTAATCGTCTGCGTCGATCCGGCGGACACGGCGCCAACGTCAGCAGCAGTCAGAGACACATCACCACTGATTGGTCCATTGACAGTTTGGATGCTGTTGACGATGTTAGGAAGATTCGCCCAAGCTGCGGTTCCGTCCGTAAGAGACGTCAGAATCTTGCCGGCTTGGCCTGTCGGCGTGACGCCGTTGGTGTACTTCAGCGTCCCGTTGACCGTGACGTTCTTCGTGTTGTTGTTGCCGAGAGTGACAGAATCCTGGAACGTCTTGTGGCCAAGAACGGTCTGATCCTGCGAAACCGACACAGCACCCACGTCGGCAGCGTCGAGCGTGACAACACCATTAGTCCCGGAGTCACCGTTGATGCTCGTGATGCCCGTCTGCGGTGGATTGATCCAGTCAGCCTGACCGTTTGATCCGAGGCAACCAAGAACCTTGCCTGATGCGGCCTGCGGCGACGCCAAATACAGGTCGCCCGAAATAGTCAACTGATCGTCAACCGTGCCGTCACCGATTTCCACGGACTGGGTGAAGATGACTTCGGTGTTGATCGTCTGCGTGTTACCCACGACTGATCCGACAGCAACCGCGCCGATTGCCGCGGGAGTGACCGTCACGATTCCAGTATTGACAGGGGCCACCGGTGAATCAGAAAACTTGATCCCGTTGACAATCGGCTGCAACGTCATTTGTCCAAGGTTGTTTCCAGCAACAATAGCCTTGTCCTTAACTGGAGCAGTACCACCAGAAACCTTGAATCCAGCAATTGAAATCGTTACGTTGTCAAACTGCTTCGCAGCAGTAATTATCTGCGTACCGGCTGGACCTTGGGTTTGAACGATCGTATCGGGAACAGTCGTGAGGGTAGTCTTCTGCCAACCAACAACCCCAGTAGCGGTTTCAGCCGCCAGGACGTACTGCTCACCGAGGTCTACCTTGGAGATTGGGGTTGCTGGCTTGTAGACAAGACGACCGTTTTCCGTGACGATCACGTCGTTGTCGAACGTCTTCGCCCCGAGGATCGTCTGTGCCGTAGCAATGTTTACCGCCGATCCACCCTGATCAAGGAACAGGTCCGCGGACTCTTGCGACACATACAGCGAGTTGAGTTGGGCGCGGTCAAGAGCTTCCGCAGTCAGAACCGATCCGTCGCTGAAGTCAACAACGCGGTCGTCTGCGTTTGACGGCGTAACACGCTGCAACATGACGTTGCCAGTACCGGAAGCGGGGGCGGTATCGAAGCGGACGTTCTTCGTTCCGTTCAGCTCTACGATCGTCCAGCCCGAAGTCAACTCTGACTGGTTCAGGAACACCTTGACATGCGAATAGTCAAGAGGAGCCCCGCCGTCAAAGATGATCGGAAAGTGCTGGTTCTGCCCGTCGCCGCTATAGAACTTTCGGGCCTTGTACGGCAGTTCGTAAAACTGAGTCATTTAGTTCCCTTCTTTGATTCTTCTGGCAGATTCGATCCCAAGTACTCCTCAAGCCGGCTAAGACCTTCACCAATGATTACTGCCCTAGCGGCCGGTAGACTATTGAAAATGGCGTGCAAGTCGCGTTGGCTGAAGTCGTAGTCAGGACGAAGCATCGCTCGTACTGGACCTTGAATCGACTTGTAGGCGGAATCAATCGCCGCCCACGCGGGTGTACCAGACACGTCGAAAGGCGACGAACTCAAACCTGAGTATCGAACCCTAGATCCAAACGTCGATTGCCCCAACACGAACTGGCTGAGTGAATCCGTTCCGATCATCAGCAAGTAGTTTTCGGTAGGACCAGACATGAAGTACGACGCATAGGCTCCAGGGCCGAAGTTCTCCTTCTCGTACTTCTTTCGCTCCTTTGCATCGGTAATTGACGCATACCGAAGTTGCTTACGGAACGTCTGCGTCAGCATCGCCAAGATGCCAGTCATCAAATACTCGCGAGTGACATCAAAGTCTTTGCGTTGAATCGTCGTCCGGAGGAAGCTGTCGATGCCCTTCGTATTGAAAGTTCGGAACTGAACAAGCATCTTTCCTAGTGGGGTAAAGAAGAACTTATGCAGATCGCCTCTGGTCGGCGGGTCTTGAATAGTGGCGATCGTTCCTCTCTCCAAGAACGTCATCAGCGCCCGGAAGTCATCGGCTCCGATGTTTGCCGTGTCGATGTCGATGACTCGACCACGAGAATCAAGCTTTGCGTGACGACCAACAGCCTTAACTACGGCCTGATACTGCGAGTCTTCTAGCCCCCACTGTCGAATGATCGCTTGGCTGAAGTTCTTGCTGCGGCCGGCTGAAATTGAGTGCAGGCGCTGGATGAGCGACATCGCCGTCAGGTGTTGAGTGGCGGATGTGAGGGGAGCCAAGCCGCTGAGGTCGGCAAACGCGAACACCAGCGCGTCAAGCTTCTCGTCCACCTTTGCCATCTTGGCGGCGGCTTTCTGATACCAACCCGCCCGAATGTGGGGCGGATATGCGTTCAAAGCGTCGTCAATTCGGCCCGTAGTGCGCCGAAGACGATCAGAACCAAGACCGAAGGTCTGTTCCATCAAGGCAGACAATTCGTTGACTTGCCGACCCTGCCTGGCGCTGTCGAGCAGCTCCTTTACGGTTGGGAGTTGACGCCACACGTTATCGAATCCAGCCCTGGAAATCGTGCGCGCCAGTTCGTTCATTTGCGCTAGGGCGAATGAGCCGCCCCGCTGCAAGTAAGCAATCTTCATAAGCCGCCGGGCGTTTTCAGAGAACACCGTGTTGAAGACGCCAGTACCAAATGACGACGGATCCGGCTCACTCCGCATCGTCGCACGGAGTTCACCCAGAGAGTCCATGTAGCCGTTCATTTCGTCGGCAGACAGGCTTCGAGAAGACTTCTTGATGCTGTCAATGACGTCAGCCCAAGTGTTGATCTTGTCCACGGCTTCTTGGGTTGCGCCTCGGGCGAGGAGTTCGGTCTTGTACCGATTGATCAACTTGGTTTCGCCAATAGCCCCAGCGAGAGAGCGGACATAAGAGCTGAAAGCAACGGTCACGTCGCGCTCAACAAGGTCTGAAAGTGAGGCTGTGGATCCGTCCTCCAGTCGCGTAAGGACGTCAGCCCGGAATCGATACCTAGCCCGAGGAGTGAGAATCGGCCCAGCCGGCGTCGTCGGGCGATCCATCTCAGCCAAGATTTCTTGAACGACCTGATTGATGTTGAAGTTGCCTGACTTGCGTTCGCCACGAGCAATACGCAGCAGACGTTCACTCAAGAGTGTCGCCAGCGCGTCCGCTTCTTCCGGCTCAAAGTCGGTCTTGTCCAGAGCGTTCAGCAGCAGCTTCTTGAACTCGTCCTGTCCATGCCGCAAGACAAAGGCGTCAATTGCGTTCCACTTATACAGACGAGGGAAGTATGTGGGGTCTTCGGCAAGGGCTTCAAATCCCTTTACCCCCGACTTCTTTGCCAGTTCCCGAAGCGTATTGACTTCCTTGCGCCAAGCTTCGGCCGCTGCCTTTACGTTCTTATCCGAATGAGTGCCTGGAGCATGAATCTCCTCATACACCATCTGATTGAACTGCCTCCGCTTCTCGTGGCGGAAGATGCTCTTCATGCGCTCAGCCTTACCGATCTGCGTATAGTCCTTGCCGTCAGCAATGAACTCGTTGAGGTTCTTGTTGAATGCGCGGAGAATTCGCAGTTCGGTAACAGCCTTGATTCGGTGAACGTACTCGTTGATCGTCGTGGGCTGACCGACCATTTTACGCGCCATGTCGTTTGTTCGCGGAGCGACACGGGTGAAGTGCATCTGCATCGCCAACCACCGGATCTGCCCAATAGGGGACGTCATCGCGGAAATTGCTTGGCTAGTAAGTTTGGATCCAAAGCCTTCAATGCCAAAGATCCTGGGCACGTCGTTCCAGCCCTTGTCAGATCCGATTGCCTCTCCGTCCGGGATTTCGAGGGCGTCGTCTGAGCCGCCACTAAGCGCCTGCTGGAACCTAAGCAACTCTTCGCTTTCACGCCGCGCCCGTTCCGTAACTTGCTTTACAAGTGTCTTCTCAAAGACGCGGTTGACGCGCTTTGGTTGCTTCGGGGTGGACAGGAAGCGCGGATCGTTCACGCCGTCGTAGACCCGAGCAAGGATCTCCCTGATACGCTTGAATGCGGGGATAACAGACTCAGGGATGTCGAATGCGTTGGAGTCGTAGACTTGATCGCTCAGACGGGCGCTGTCAACGTCTGCCGACATCATCCACCGCATAAAGCCGTTGATGAACTTGCGCTCATCCGCCGGCGTCCAGTCTGCAATTGCGCCCATGCGGCCCGGTGCGCCGCCAGTTGGCATGTTTGTGGCGGGACCACCAGGAACACCAAATGCACCGCGGGTGCGGGGAGCCCTGCGGCTTCCTCCGAGCCAGTCATCAATAGCTCGGATGTCAGCATCAGTAATGCCGCCACGATGCGTTTCTGGAATGTCTGCGTTGAACAGGCGTTGGCGAATGACACCAACCATCCCACGCATTGCAGCACCCTCATTGGGGTTGTCGTTGAAGAACGATCGAAGAATAAGCCGACCGTCATCAAGGACTTCCAAAGCGCCGAGGTCAAAGCCCTTGTCTTGGAATTTAATCGTCACCTTCAACTTAGCGGCGTCGGCCGAGCTGAGGCGTCCTCCGACAGCCAGACCGCTCAAGTCGATATCAATGGCGTCGAAGAATCGAAGCATCGCGTTAGCAACCGACGGATCAACGCCGAATCGGGATGCGATCTGCTCCGCGATATCAGTCGCCCCAAACCGCGGGGGCAACTCAAGACCCCGGCTCATAAGATCACTCTCGTACTTGCGACCAAACCGCTCAAGCCGGCGGGCAAGCTGAGATCGGCCGAGCATGGAATTGAACGCACCGCCGAGAATGGATCCGAACGCCCCAGCGTAGGCGAAGTCTTGGGCCTCTACGGTCGGATCCACAACGGCGTCAATGGCGGTAAACGCCAAGGCGTCAGCGGCTCCGACTACCGCCCCACGAGCGAACAAAGAAAGCCGGCTGGCGTTCTGTGCGATAGCCTTAGCAGCGGCTGCTCGGTTGGAAGCCCTAGAAACCTGAGCAATCGTCTTGAGCGACTTGATGCCGCGATAAGAATTGCCGAGCAACGCGGGGGCTGAAGCGCCGAATGTGGCAATACCAAACGCAGCGCCTTCAAGCAGATTGATGCCAATCATGCTTCCGTACCCAATTGCCCCTGATTCCCCCACTCGACGGATAAACCTCGACTTCTCATCGATGCTCATCTTCGTGAACACAGCCTCATCGATTCCGTTTGAGCTCAGGATGTCGTCGTGGTACTCAATTGGAGTCGTCTGAAGAATCTCCATCAAACGGTTGCGATTATCGTCGCGCCAATTAGGGTCGTTCTGATCGAACTCGTACCTCGACCCCAGGAACGATCCAAGATCGTAAGCAAGCGTCGTGCCTGTAGCCGCTTCCCAAAGGCTGGGCGCTGTCTTGTTGTACTGATCCTGAATTTGAAGTTGTTCAAACGCAGTGGGCGCCGCAGTCGCTGGGATCGTAGGCTCGGGGTATTGCCCGATAGGAGATTGGGGGTTGTTCATTAAGCTTTGATCCTCTTCCGAATGTGCTCAGGAATCTGTTACTGCGGACCAGGGATGTTGAACGACACCTTGGATGGATTCGTCGGCCGAATTCGATTGGGTCGCTTCTTAGTAAGAGAAATCTCAGTGGCGATTTGGTCCAACTGCTGAACAGTAAACGACGTCGAGATTTCAGCGGCAAAGTCTTCTCCGCCGTACTTAGCGTCAAGCAGCGCATCCTCAAACGGCTGATTGGTGAACACAAGTTGGAACTTGGCGTTCTCTACGCTGTTACTCGACGGCTTGAATCCAATGACGTATGGGTCGATCTCAGCAAGCCCACTAGCCTTCAGGTTCTCATTGATCTTGCCCACGACGTGGTTCTTGACTTCATCCCACGCATCGGCGTTGAACCCCAATGTAGCCGGAGGATTCGCGACGATGAAGATGGAGCCGTTGTCGAGCTCTACGGTGCGATCCGCGGCCCAAGCCTTGGCGCGAGACACAGCCTGAGCAGGGGCAACGCCGGCCATTTGGGCGGTCATGGCGTAGCTTTCAACGGCGTTCTTCCACCGAGAAGCGCCGTGAACGTCAGCACTCACGTTAGCAAGACCAAGGTCAAACCACCAACCAGACCGCCACTCATCAAACGCCTCATCAATGAGCGCCGAATCAATCGGCTTAATTGACCGAGTAGCACCACCGGACTGCTGTTGCTGCTCAATTGCCACCCCGACAGCATCCTGTAGAGGCATATTCGCTCCAATCAGCCCGTCCACACGACGAAGGAAGTTCTCCGTTTCCTCGTTCAATCCGAGAAGACTTGCTTCGCCCATTCGACTGAATGTTCGGTAGATCTCTACCGCTTCTGAAACAGCGCCAGGCATCTTTGTTGGGTCGGCGTTTGGCTGATTGAAAGCCTCAATCGACGTGGACATCCGCTCAGTAATGCCGGGGACGAACTTCATCCCAAGAGCGCGACTCATTCGTGCAAGAGAGATGATCTCACCCTGATCTAGGGGGCCGTCTTCGGTCGCCTTTTCATAGAACCTGCGGACAGACTCCTCGCGGATTGCGTCCATGTTGATGGACTTTGAGGTGTCGTCTGACTTAAGCCCATACGCCCGATTAAACGTTTCGCGGAACGTCTCGTATTCAGACTGAATTCGAGCAGAACTGAACCTCGTGGAAAGTTCGACAAGTGCTGCGGGGTCTCTGGAAGCGTCGGCAAACGACTGTGCTACTTGATCCGCAACCAGACGGTGCTGCGACTTGATCGCATCAATCGCCGCTGATTGAATCGCCGCCTGCTTCATTTCGTCGTAGTTTTCCTTCACCTTGAAGTACAGGTCAGTGCCCACCCCAAGTTTCTTAACTTGGGGCTCCACTTCCTCCCAAGAAGGAATGCCCTTTCCAGCAAGAATGTCGGCTGGAGACATCTGCGCGATGCGCTCAGGACCAACGTAACTTGAAAGAAGACGTGACACATCATTCTGCTTCTTAAGCGTCAGTTCGCTACGGGCCTTGTCTCGGGCCTTGGCCGACACGACGAGAGAAGCCTTGTAGGTTTCTGTGTCAACCAGCTTGCCGCCGGCGGTCTTGATACGAGCCGCGGCGTCGTGAATACGGGAATCATCCCCATATTCGACAAGCAGCTCCATGATCACCTTTGTGGCGATCTTGTTTGCTTCTGTCCCGCCGATCGTTTGAGCCACATCGTCAAGGCGACGCTGCACGTTGGTAGCAACGGTAGCAATAGACACAGCCTCTTTGCCGTTTTCGGTCGGGTAGGACAGAGGATCTGAAATGAGGCCGCCAAATTCGTTGGCAATGCCTACGGTAAGACCAAGGGAGATGCGCTCACGTCGAGCGCGGCCGACCGAAACGGCGTGTTCGCGGCTCATTTCGAGAAGCTGCGGATTGATCTCTCCTAGAAACGTGTTCACCCAAATCGGGTTGTCCACGCCTTGGCTAGCAGCCTGGCGCACACGATCATCCGCGAATGCGTCAAATCCACCAATGCTGTCAAGGATCGCCGGATTTGATGCGCGCTCCTGCTCGTAATCACTCCTAAGCTGCGACGTAAACCGAGACGCCGAAACAACTGCATCAGCCTCAGCCGCACCATAAGCCTCCCAGGGGTTTGCTGAAGGATCAATCGTCCCATCTTTGACAAGCTGCTGGAACGTCTTGCGGCTCTTCAGGAGCTTCGCCTTGCCCTCCTGAATGTCCTCCATCTTCTTCATCTGCGCCTGTTGGCCGACGAATCCAGCCAAGGTCTGGCTAAATGCCATGAACGCGGGGCCGATGTCGTCAAGACCCTGCCCAACTTGAACTTGAACCGGGGTGGGGGCTTGAACGTAAGGCTGCACAAAGCCGGAAACAACGCTTGCTTGGGGGTTGAAGGACGGCTGTGGTAGTTGCGACATTAGAAAGCACCCCTAGCGTTCATGTTGAATCCCTGAGAAGACTGGCTCATGTACCAGTTGCTAGTGCTGCTCCAACCCGCAGACGGAACCCCAGCGCCCTGGTTGAAGGATCCTGACGGCGGCTGAAGAGACTGGAGCGAAGACGCCACACTAATGCCCGTAGTAGCGCCGTTAAGGATCGCGGGAATCGGGCTCGGCGGGACGATCGGGGCCAAGGGCTGAGGCACACCAGAATTGATGATGCTTTGACCGCGGTTGCGAATCGACTGGGCCTCCAGAATGACCTGTTGATTCCGCGCCGAGAGTTCATCAAACTTGGATGCCGCATAGCGACCAAAGTCCGCCGCGAACTCGTTGATCTCCTGATCGACGGTGCGACCCTGAATGCCGGCGGAAACGAAAGACGTCTCCATAGCGGCAGCAGCCTTGAGGGCGTCGTTAGCGACGTTGTTTACATTGGTGTAAACTGCCCGCTTCTGCTCCTCAAGACCCTTGTACAGGGTCATCGTCTGCGTGTGCACGTCCTGACGAACGCCGGCTACGGTCTTGGCGAACATCTCCTTCTGGAAAGCCGCGGTTTGACTCTGAAACGCGCTTTGAGCCCTGTACTGGGCGTTCTGCGAAGCAATGCTTGCCCCGGTACTCGCCGCCGCAATAAGCAGCGAGGGTAGAACAACTACGTCACACATTGGTGTTTATCCTCAGAAACTCATAGACTGGTTCGTTGTTGATTGTTTGTTCTGCGACGAAGCAGAACCCGAGCCTGCGAAGCCATCGGATGTGAACGCGATTGTGCTTGTGCACATAATTGAACAGCATGTCTCTGGTCGATCCGAAGTCTTCTATCCACTCACGACTAACATCGACAAACTGTCTGGCGTACTTCATTATGTCGTCAGATCCGAGCAGCCAGATAGCTCCGATTTTCAACGGCGTGTCGCTGTCGTCTTGGATGTCGTAGATGCCGAAGACAGCGAACGGCACGTCATCAGGGCCACACGCCGTATAGCACTCGTTGCTGGACTCAAACGAGTACAGAAGGGCGTCTTCGGGCGCTTTGCCGCCCACCCTTACGTCGTTTAAGTCTTCTTCCCTGAGCCTAGTCGCAAGAAACAGACAGTCTTCTCGCGTCGCCAGGCGCACATATGCATCAGACACGTCGCGCTCTTTCGTTGTAGGAGGCTTCGTATTCAAGCGAGATAAGCCTACACGGCAGGGCGCTATCACTCTCAATCGAAAGCGTCAAAGAGTCGCTGTTGCAGTAGATCGGAACCCGGAACTTGCCCGTGTCCAAAGGAACGCTTCCGACTTGATTGAGGCCAGTACCAAGAGTCGTGGCTGTGAAGGTGTATGAGTAAGTGTCCCCATACTCAACGGCAGCGTTGACCTTGAAGTAACTCGTCGTGCCGTATGCAATCGTGGCATACCGCATCTGATATCGGCCCGAGATAGCCGAAACGGACCCCTCAGAAGACGTCCTGAACGTCGGGTTGGACAGGACGAAGCGGAAGTCATACTTCTCGCCAATCCACATCGGAGTCTGGGTCTTGTCTCCGTAGATCTTGAACGTGTTGTATCCGATGGGATACACATCCATCTTTACGCCCAACTTTGAGTACGCCTGAATTTTGCTGGCGTCGAAGTCGTAGGGCAGGGTAAAGGTGGTTTCGTTGTTGGTTGAGTTGTACGTCGCATATCCGCCGGAGCCGGCCAGCTTGACTTCATCGATTCGTCGGTCGAGCAGAGTCAAGTAGTTGGAGTCAACATCAACTCGACCAGCATCCAAGCGCATCCTGTTGATTTCCAGAGTCTGCCCCGCCTTGACGAACAAGTACAGGGACGAGTCAATGAAGACAGCGTCCAAGATCTGTCCACTTGAGATCTTGAATTTGCTCCAGGCGCTCTGCACTCGATTGTCACCGATCTGGAAATACTTGTAGACGTACACTTCGTCAGGAGCCCCAGTTGACAGGCAGGCCAAGTAGTTTTCGTGCGTACTACCGACAAGCCTGGTGATGATTCCTTGGATGTACTGGGGAACAACGGCTGACACGTCTTCAGCCATGAACCGCCCGTCCAGCCGGCTAGATAGCACCATCTCACGAACACCCGAGTAGCTTCCTCGCGAGAACGGGAAGAACAACGAGTTGCCAGAAGAAACAGGCAGGGTCGATGTACTTTGGTAGTCACCGACCAAGTTCATCGAAATAGTTCGAGTAGCAAATGGTCCGTTGCTCTGGATAGAGAACTGCGAGAGCGGCGAGAACAGAATGAGCTGATTCTCAAAAGGCAGCACAGAGCGAAGCCCAGAAACCTTCGGTGTCGTCGATGAGATATCAATCGGATCAGCGTCGGTCGTGTCCGCAACCGTTGTGCGGAAGAAGTTGAAGAACTCAGAAGTCTCGCTGAAGATGACGTTCTCGCCCGACAGGAACAAGAGTCGATTCTGATACACCGAGATATCGGAGATCTTTGCTCCGACAAACGTCGGCGTTGAGTTCGTACTTTCGTCTCCAACAAGACGCTTGGTCCAAACGTAGTCGGTGTACGGGGAGGCAGCATTAGCGCGGCGGAATCGAAACTCGCCGTTGGCTTCTCGAATCAAAATGTGAGGCATCTTTGCCGGATCAAGCGTCGTCTTGATTCCAGGCTTGTTTGTTTCAACCCAGTATCCATTCTGCGGCACAAGCGTGTTGGTTGAGGCTGAATTCTGGATGAACTCTACCCAGTAATCGTCCGCGCCGGATTCTGGGGCTCCAATGATCTTGACTTTGACCTTGTGGGGTGCGACTGGAGGCAACTTTGAAAAGTCGGACACTTCGCCACGAATCAGAAGAAAGCCGTCTGTGGCCAAATCATCGGAAACAGTAATTTCCATCGATGCCGTCCCGGATGCCCTGTAAAAGAACAGCACGGACGAAAATCGACTAACAGAGAAGCTCTTGATAAGCGCTCCGGATGAGGCGGCCTGCTTAGCAAGCTCAAAGTCATTCTGAAGCTCTGCTGCGGTGTGATCTGTACCGATCGTGGTTCC
>Ga0079300_10000478_pt1 | contig 14941 bp, 10 predicted proteins | sample Wag4_2014_7_11_FD_74799 | JGI IMG/M metagenome (GOLD analysis project Ga0079300, IMG submission 74799) | Fresh water microbial communities from Ohio, USA - Utica-2 Time Series HT 2014_7_11 | ecosystem: Environmental > Aquatic > Freshwater > Water tank | place: USA: Ohio | collected 2014-07-11
GAACCTGGAACCTGGAACCCGGAACCTGGAACCTGGAACCCAGAACCCGGAACCCGGAACCCGGAACCCGGAACCCGATACCCGAAACACGAAACCCGAAACCCGAAACCATATACCCGCTACCCTGCACCTGGTACCAGATTACAGCACCATCTGTGCGCCAAAGTGGATTTGGGTGTTAAAGGTTTGTTGTTGGGTGAGAGTGGTGCGGCCAATAGCTAGGTGTAATCTCAAATTTTGGGAGCTGCTGTATTTGGATAAGCCCGCTTTCCAGGCAGTTTGAGATTGAAGCACTGAATAGGGGTTTTGATCAAATTCTTGTGTGACAGAGCCGTATGATCCGTATAATTCAAATTGCTTTGGCAACTGGTAGCCTAATCTGATTTGATAACCTGAACCTAAAGCGAGAAATTCACTGATTTGAGTGGCTTTAAGTTTTTGGGTGCTGTAAATGTCAGTGTATGAACCTTGGATTCCGTTGGCTGTGTTGATTCCATATTCACCCAAAACAGACAGACGCTTCCATTTTAATAAAAGGTCTGCTCCCCATTTACGGTAGTTTGGTAAAAGTGGATTGCCTTGGCCATTGAATAAGGAGAAATTATTGTGCCCTTCGCCTTTGGCATCACTGGCTCCTTGGTTGATGCTTCCAAAGATTCCTAATACAGCCCAAGGTCTTGATGGCGCATGGGAAATGGTTGAAAGCTGCATGTTTCTGTAATGTACTTTATTGCCAAACGGATAAATGTCAAGTCTTCCGCTGTACTTGAGTCCGCCTCGATCAACATCACGTGAATCAACACCGAAGGAGTTCATTCCATCGCCGGAAGTGACAGAAATTTGGGGGTGAACAATGACTTTTCCTATAGATATGGCGTGATCAAGAAATATCCCGAATTCACGTCCTGAGCGAGCAAATGCGGAGCTCAAAAGTTCACGATCTGGATTCAATAAATTGCCTTCTTGAATGAGCATTTCACGGTTATTACCTACGTTTTGACGTTGGCCAATTTCAATATTGAATGACGGAATGGGTTGATATGTTACTACGGCATCCAACAAAAGGGAGGGCATGGAAAAATCGGTTTGAACGAAAAAACCGAGACCATTTTTAAATGATTTTCCTCTGAAATTGAAGAAAGTTCGTTGTGGGAACAATTGATTTTGAGGGTCAGCGTTGCTCGTTGAAAGCCTGTTCGCGCTGACCTGTATGAGTCCGCCGAGACCAAATTCATATTCACCGTTATTTAGGGAAAAAATTAATTGGTTGTTGGGCGTGATTTGAGCTGAAGACTGGCTGAAAAGCAGGGTTGATTGAACAACTATGGCAGCTATAAGGGCTATTCTTTTCATGGTTTTTGGATTAAACGGTAATAGGGTAAAACTGGGTATTGATTGGCGTTTAGCACATGATATGACATGAGACTGTTGGGGGCATCGGGTTCTAAAATTTCTAAAAGTATTCGACCTTTTCTTTGGTTCACCGGGAAACGAAGAGTGCCGGCAGGCAGATTAATGGTTTGTGCCTCCACATTGTAGTCGCAATCTTGCCTGTACACGCCTTCAAATTCAATGGGAGAGGCTTCGCAATGTTCTTTCAACTGATAGGTTTCTAGAGTGATAGACTGTGCAGTAGACAAAGTGTCATAAGAAAGTTGGAACCAAGATAATCTATCAATGATGGCCTTGGCCGAAGGGTGCACCAAATAATATTGTGGCATTTCACGTTGTTTGGTGGCAATTAGATTTTTAGCATCTTTGGTGGGCAACACAATACTGGTAGTATCTTTTGAAAACAAATCAACCATGATTATTCTTTGGTCTGATTGATTGTTTTTAGAGTTGATAACCACTTTGTTGTTGTTGTTTGAAGGATTATTAAGGGCCTCTATAACCTCATCTGAGTGTTTCATGGCGCTTTCAAGGTAAGATTTGGCGCACAAAAAAGTGGTATAGGTTCTGCGTTTAAAAGAGGTTCGTCCTAGGCCAACACCTCGAATTTCGAAGAGAGTAGAAATGGCTCCAGTAAGGGCAAAAGAAGTGGCGCTTGATCTAGCGTTGTTTGACCCTTGGCTCAGATACAAAAAGTCTAAATGGGTATCGGTGGTGAAATAGTCGTGTGCTCTGTAATTCATAGATGAAAGTTGTTGCATCAATGGATTGACAAAGTAATTTTGAGTGATTTCTCGTTGGTTTTTGGGGACATTCAAATTGCTAGAATTGAGAATCATGACGTCATAAGCTGAGCCAAGTCCTGCGGTGCCCATTTCAAGAAAATCTTTGCGAAAAGGTCTATATTCATGGAAATCCAGAGCCAAATCGGGTTCAAATTTGCATAGGGCTTTTTTCAGGCTGACGCTTTCTTGAATCATGAGTTTGGTTTGATCGCGGTTGAGGTCAAGTCCGTTGGCAGCATAACGATCGTGATTTTCATATCCATCAATATTTGCCATGGGTACAATGGCCCATTCAAAGTGGTTGAGAAGTTCTTTGTTTTCGGGTTCAAATAAGATGCTAAGCAGGTAAAGAATGCCTTCTGTGGAAGCTGGTTCGTCACCGTGCAGCCCTCCTTGCAGCCATACTTTCAGTTTTGTTTCGGGGGAAGTTTTGATGTGAATTAAGGGAATGCCTTTTCCTTTTTGCGATTTTCCGATGTACTCAATGCTCACTTCTTGAGGATGCAATTGCTTGAGATTTTCAAGGAAAGTCATCATTTCGCGATGAGTGGTGAAGCCGCTTTTCTTTTGGAAAGCAGGGGTGTTAATTTCGATATTGGGTTCTGGGAACCACTTTTCGGTTATTTTTTTGGGTTGAATTCCCGAATCAGATTGAAAAATCAGTGATATCCAGGAAAAGATGAAGGCAAAAATGATTTTCATAAACAAAAGGTGGTTTGAAATCTAAAGATCCACTCATTGCCCTTCATGGGCTGGGAGTTGATGTAGTTGCTTCCGGGGTCGCATGTCACGTGAGTGGCAGAGATTTGGTATTTGCATTGATAGTTACGGCCAAAATATTTAGACATTCCAACGGTAATATACTGCGGACGGTTATAGAAAGTTCCGTTTTTGAGAAAAGAATGAGGAGCGTTTATAAATCGTGTGAATTGACCATCAATAGAAATTCCCGAAGGGAAAATATATCCCGATTGCAAATTGTAACCAGAGCCCAACATCATTCTTCCCTTTACATAGGCATCTACATTTTGGAGTCCATCCACTAAAAAAGTGTTGGCAACACTTCCGTCTTCTCTTACCCTATAGGCAATGGATTCCGGGACCGTGGCTGTAGCATGAATGGCATCAGCAAGAAAGGAGAAGCCTTTATATTTAAATAGCAGGTCAATCCCAATCTTTGAATAGTTGGGAAGGCTGTGATTGCCCATTTGATCAAGATAAAGAATGGTTCCGCTTTCACGACCTCTGCGGCTGCTCATACCTACGTTGGTATTAGCAAAAGCACCAATGACCAGTTTGGGCGTGGGCTCTCTAAAAACATCCGCTTCGCGGAATTGCCCGAACTGCCTGAATAATCCAAACGGAAGATAATCTACTCTAGCCGAGTATTTGAGTCCCCCGAAATCATTGCGCATGACATTTCCGCCGTCGCCGTTGGTGATGGCAATGTAGGGTCTGATGTAATGGGTGTTGTTGAATTTGAATGAGGACTGCGCAAAAATTCCAAATTCACGAATGGTGCTGAAAGCGCTCACAAGTCTACTTCTTTCAACCAATTGAATGGTGTTAGAGGAGTACAGGCGGAGGTCAGCGGGATTGCTTCTTTGCCCGAAAGTGATGGATAGTTTTTTCCAAGGATTGTAAGAAACGAAAGCATCCATGAGGTAAAGTTTGTTATTTTCTTCTACTTCTGAACTTCCGCTGAAATCAAATTGAACTCGGTAATCCCATCTTTTTGAAGGGGAGGTTCCATCCATTCTAAATCGAAGTCTTCTCATTCTAAACCGAAGCAAACTTTGATCAAAAGAGGTATCTTGAACGGTTTTTAATTCAGCATACGGCTGGATGTAACTTTGCAACTTCCATTCATATCCTTGTTTATTGCTGAATGTTATTCCCTCACCCGGGGTGTATTTGTGGACTCTTAAATTGGAGTTTTGACCAAACGTGATTTGGAAGCTTAGATGAGCAAACATTAGGAGGATGGTCGTTTTGAAATGATTCATTTAAGACAGGGGTTTATTGATGATTCCATTAGAAATACTGCTGATTAAACTCCATTGGTCATCAAAAATGCAAAAATCAGCGTCAAAGCCAACGTTTATTTGTCCTTTAGTTTTTAACCCAAGATTTTTTGCTGGATTGGTGGTGACCGTTTTAATAGCATGTTCTGAAGGAAAGCCAGCATTGATGAGCGCTTGAACTTCTTTCAAGTTAGCTCCAATATCGGCAGGTTTTGTGCCAATTATGTTACCGTTTTCATCTTTTTTATCAAGGCCGGCGTTGCCATCTGTGCTGAAAGTTACCAATGAGAAGTCTATTCCAGATTCAAACGCTTGAATGGCACATTTGTAAGGATCGGTAAATTTAGATGCTCCAGTGGTAATATCAATAGATCCGCCTAATTGGGCAAATTGCAGAGCCTGTTCGAACAGCTCAGCGGTTCTACCCACATGAGTGGGCGATATGTGCTCTACAGGAAATCCGTAGTCTCTGTGGAGTCTGAAAAGCGGATCCATCATGGTGGGAAGTGCCCCTAGATGAACATGCATGATTCCTTTCTTTTTTGCAATCAGTCCGCCAGTCCTCACGGCCCTTAAAATTCTCAGTAGTTCTAAATCTGTAGGATAAGAAGATCGTATGTCAGAAATGGCAATTTTACATCCCAAGATAGGCTCAATAAAAACCAAATCATCTTGAATGGAATCAGTAACATGAACAGGGTCAATGCCATAATAGCCGGTATGCATAAAGGTGTTTAACCCTTGTTCGCGCATAGACATGACTTTGGCGTAAAGCGATCTGATAGACTTGGTAGATCCATCGGTTCCGAGAAGTCCCACGGCGGTGGTAGTACCTACATTGAACAGATCTTGGGTATTTAATTCTTGGGTCATAGATGAGAATCCGTTTTTTCCTCCAGCACCCATCAAGTGGATGTGCTGATCTATGAATCCCGAGGTGAGTGTTAAACCCTGCAGGTCAATGGTAGTAATAGCATCTTCTGGCAAAGTTCCGAGATGGATGTTTGGAGAAATTTGTACAATTTTTTGGTTTACTATCAATATTGATTGAATTCCCAAAGGTTGGGGACTGAAAATATTGGCGTTTTTTATTAATAAAATCATAAAGTTAAGGCGCTTATGGATAACATAAAAATCAGACAGAGAACTATGGGGACGAAATTTCTTTTAACAATTTGATTGACATCAACTCCTGAAATTTCTGAAAGAGCGATGAGGATACCTGATATAGGTGAGATGGTTCGTCCTAAATTGGCTGAGAAGTTCATTTGAACGAGTAGGGCAGGTGCATCAATGCCAAGTTTTTTTGCAATTTTTGGAATCAGAGGGCCAAAGGCGAAAAAAGCGGCGTTTCCGCTGCCCATGAGTGTTGAAGTGACGAAAATAATGAGGGTTAATATCAGTCCTACGGTATGAGCTTGGAAATATTGACTCAGAGATACAATACTTTCAATGAACCCAAGTGCAATTAATCCATTTGCAAAGGTTTCGGCGGCGATGATGAGAATAACCACCTTTTTGAAGATGGATGACATTCCGTCCCAAAAAATAGAAACCGAAGAAAATACTGTTCTTAAATTTTTGTGTCTAATGAGTTCGAAAATCACAGATAATCCAAATCCCATAAAAAGAGCTGTAGTGGTATTTAATTCTTCAATCAGCATTATGCCCGGAATTAATCCTGAAAATAAAATAAGCATAGCCAAAGGCATCACTGGTAATAGGGCATAAATTTTGGGTGCATTTACCGCAGACTCACTTTTGCTTATTGACTCAGGATTTTCTTGTTGAATTAATTGTTTCTGATCGAAGTATTTATTGGTAAAGTAGAAGGCAATCATCATAAATAAACTCGATGTCCAGAATAGTCCCCACTGATATTGGGTGAAGTAGTTCACCACGGGAATATTTAATATGTTAGCGGCACTGGCCGACAAAGCAGATGCCGGTCCTACGCCAATGGCGGTGGTAAGGGCAATGGCAGAAACTGCGGTGGGTTTTGTAACCCCGAGATTGATCAAAACGGGAAATATGGTCATCATCAAAAGCATGCCCAATCCAGCGGCCGAAGGAATGCAAATGAAAAGCATCTGTCCGAGGGGAACCATTAGTGCCGCAGCCAAATGGGGAGTTTTTCTAAGGAATTGAATGGGTTTAGTAGTTTGGTCAACCAGAGCTTGCGATGCCCCAATGTGCTTTGAATAGGCAATGAATCCACCAATAACCATGATCATTAATCCAACATTTTGGTTGGTTTTGACAAAGATATCGGTGATTGATTTAGTGGTTATAATGAAAGATTTGGGCCAAATGTTAACGGGAGAATTTGTGAATTGCGCTGTCAAAATCATCAACGCTCCCACAGAAAACAAAACCACCACTGATGGCATCTTTTTGTACAAAAGGATTACCGTGAGGGCGAGAGCGATGAAGGCAAATATTAACGACATTGTAGTTAAAATGGATCGCCGTTGGTTTTTGTTCCTGGACTGAAGAATTTGCCATTAATAGCCGAGTGTTGAATAAAATCACCTGTTAAATCAGGATTTCGGCTGTAACTCTCATTTGGATTATTGGACAGAGGCTCTATATCGTATTGCAATAAAATATTGTTTGATTGATCTGTGATGTATAAGATGTCTGCCGTGTTATTTAGATTTAAATCACCTGAAGAAGAGGTTTGAACCAAGGCACCGCCAAAAGTGCCTTTTGGGTTTCCACCACCAAACAGTACCAAACATTTACCGGCAGGCAAAATGGTATTAGTTGGGAAAGTATGATTGGGTAATTTTATGGCGAAGTTTTCAGAATCGAACACTTTAAAACCACTCATATCTAATGGTTTACTTGAGTAATTGATAATTTCAATAAATTCATCGGCAGTCTGAGCATAAACACCGTCTCCATTAGCATCGCCGTCGAGTAAATTATTACTGGGATCGTATAAAATTTCGTTGAGGAGAATATTGGGAACAACAGGTTGGTCATCGTCTTCTATGGTTAAAACAAGTTGAGACGGAGTAGGCGATTCAAGTCCTTCTATTTGAGCAACATTGATGATGATGGTTTCTGATTGTTCGAGCAGTGTATCTTGCAGAATGGTAATCACCGCGGTAAATAAGGTGTCGCCTGTAGGGATGCTCCATGTGGTTTTGTCAAGGGTGAAATCTTCATTTATTGTTGCATTGCCCGTGATATCTAAAGTGATTTTGGTATTGATGTTTGCGGGTTTTGTTAGCTTGACCAATATTTTAACGGCAGAATCTCCTTCATTTACAAGGTTGTTACTCAATTTCCATGTCCAAAAACCATTATCGGAAACATCTTCTGTCTTGCAAGACTGAAGTACAAAAACAGTCAACAATAAAACTGACAAAGCGCGGAATATTCTCATATTATTGGTTTGATTTTAAACAAATCACCTTATAATTGTTGGAGCAAATTCATACCAGTAGATCAAAATTAATCATACCAGTTGGGTGTCTTAGAACGCATATCGCATATTTGGTTTCAAGAACGTGTAGAATCTGAGACCTCGCCGCCCTTATACAGGGAGTTATATGAACTATTAAAGTTGAACATTGAGAACGGAAATTTACCTAGAGGCAACTATTTGGCATCCTCTCGGGAATTGGCTGTTGCACTTAAATTATCGCGTAGTACAGTTAATAGGGCTTATGAATTGCTTGTTTTCGATGGATTGGTATCTGCGCAGCTAGGTAAAGGTTATATCATTGATCATCAAGTTCAAGAATTTCAACGCGGTTTTAATGGGTCTGAATTTAACAATGATCAATTATCTGAGGTTGCTCAATCATTTCTAAAAGTTGTTCAAACAGACAATCAAGAGGCAACAGATTCTGATGGGTTGGCTTTTCGTCCGGGCGTGCCACCGGTAGATATTTTCCCTGTACGGCGTTGGATGTCTTTAACCCAGAAATATTGGAAAGACATTCAATTTAGTTCTTTGAATTACAAGGCTACATCTGGTGTTCAATCTTTGAAAGAGACCATTGCAAACTATTTGAGAATTGATCGCAATATGAATTGTCATCCAGATCAAATCATTGTTGTTTCTGGATCTTTGCAGTCATTGTACCTCATTGCAAATACCCTGATAAATCCAGGAGATAAAGTGTTTCTAGAGAATCCAACATTTCAAAATGTGGTATCCGTATTTAAAGGAATGCGCGCTAATTTAGGGGCATTGAATTTGGATGCTGATGGAGCTCAAGTGCCTTGTGAACAAGAGAATAATTCAACTCCAAAACTGGTACACTTGACCCCGTCTTGCCATTTTCCATTGGGTATCGAAATGTCAGATAATCGAAAAAAGGAGTGGGTAGATTTAGCGTGCACTCACAACTGTTATTTGATTGAAAATGATTATGAACACGAAATTGTTCATTACAAAAGAGAAAAGTCTACTTTGTTTTCATTAGATACCTCTAATAGAACCATTTATTTATCTACTTTTAATAGACTTTTACATCCTTCTATAAGAATAGGTTACATGGTTGTTCCATTTGATTTGTTGCCAGCCATCGAAGCTTTGATGAATCACAGTCACCGTTTTGTGCCTCCGTCAATTCAAATGGTGTTGAATGAATTTATTAAACAGTCATTTCTACAGATTCACATAAAGAATGTTTGGCAGGTTTCAAATGAGAGGAGGAAAGCGTTTCTCGGATCTGCCAAAGAATTTCTCCCCGACTGGCAATTTGATCAAACAAATGCATTACATATTTTGGGGAAGACAAACTTCCAATGCCATAAACCTGGTAGCATAAAACTAGAAGATGATGCGATCAGTCGAACATTGAGGAAGCACAACATAGTATCACAAAGTTTAAGTTCTTTATACTTTGAAGGCCCCATTAAAGAAGGTCTAGTTATGGGATATTCGAGTGTATCGCCATCGGTTATTTCGCAAAAAATACAACAGTGGTCTTTGTTATTTTGAATAACTGGTATGTATATTTGGTTGTGGTAGTGTCAAATTTGTAATTGGATGAGGATATTAAATGTGTTTTTGCTGATCGGTTTTTTTTTAGGATTTGGTACTGGTTGTACAGACGAGAAGCCAGGTGGCAATGCTCTAGATAAAAGCAAACTAATAGGTACAGGAGTATTTACATATCCAATAACTGCAGATACCTCAGGTCTCAAAATGAATGTGTTTTATCACATACCAACTAACGCTCATACAACTTCTCCCATCTTGTTGGTATTTCATGGCAACGGTAGAGATGCTGAGTATTCGCGTAATTTATTGTTAAGGGAAGCTGAAAATAAGGGAATAATTATTGTATGTCCAGAATTTAGCAGTAAGCTTTTTCCTGGGTCGAACGAATATCAACTGGGTGGTATGTTCAAAGACGGTGAAAATGCAAAGCTCTCTGAAATGCGACCCAAAGGGGAGTGGACATTCTCATTGATTGATAAAATGTTTATATCAATTAAAACTACCATTAAGAGCGAAGTTTCCTATTATGATATGTTTGGACATTCAGCGGGTGGGCAGTTTGTTCATCGTTTCATCACCTTCATGCCCAACTCTTTGGTTAGAAAAGCGGTGAGTGCTGCTTCCGGTTGGTATACGGTGCCACTTGTAAATATTGATTTTCCTTATGGGTTAGGCCAAACGGGTGTGAATGAATCTAATTTTGAAGATATCTTCTCTAAGTCTGTTTTAGTGAGTGTTGGAAGCAAAGATACTGACCCTAATTCTTCTGCACTAAGGCATGATACCCAATCAGATCTTCAGGGTTCAAACAGAGTGGAAAGAGCTAAATTTTATTTTACCGAATGCCAAAAACAGGCCGGCAAATTCGGTTTGGTTTTAAATTGGAAATTAACAGAAAATCCCGGAATTGAGCATGATTTTATGGGAAATGCAACGGCCGCTCTTAAATGGTTATATCCATGAAAAAGATTCTGAAATTTAGTCGATTAAAGTGGTTGCAGATGTTGGTTGGTCCACTGCTTTTTGTAGTACTTGGCTATATCCTGCCTTTTAATGGAATGTCACTGAACAGTAAATTGACTTTAGGAATAGTTGCTTGGATGGCTTTTTGGTGGATTACCGAAGTTATTGCTATTGAAGCAACTGCGTTGTTGCCTTTGGTTTTATTCCCCTTGTTTGGAATTTTAGACCTTAAAACTACAGCAGCTCCTTATGCTCATCCCTATATATTTTTGTTTTTCGGGGGATTTATTCTCGCGTTAGCCATTGAGAAGTGGGGGCTTCATAAACGCATTGCAGTTCATATTATTCGTTTTGTAGGCACCAAACCCAAGCAACTTATTGGTGGCGTCATGGCGGCTACAGCGTTTTTATCGATGTGGATTTCCAATACCGCAACAGCCGTGATGATGTTGCCAATTGCTTTGTCTGTGATTAAGGCATTGTCTTTTGGAGAGAATTCTAAATTCTCTGAATCAATGTTATTGGGTGTGGCATATTCAGCATCGATTGGCGGAATGGCCACAATCATTGGTACTCCTCCCAATTTGGTTTTTGTTGGATTTATGGAACAGAAACTTGGAAGGGTGGTTACTTTCACAGAATGGTTGGTGTGGGCATTGCCATTGTCAATATTGCTTTTGCTGTTTACTTGGTATTTATTAACCTATCGTTTAAGGATCAAAGGTGGAGCAAGTCAAACATACAGTGGTATTCTAGATGGTCTACCTTCAATGAGTAAACAGGAAAAGCGTGTTTTATGGGTATTTGTATTAACGGCAACGGCTTGGATTACTCGAACTTGGTTGATTGAACCGTATTTCCCTTTTATTGATGATACGATAATTGCAATGATCAGTGCATTGATTTTATTCGTGTTGCCAACTTCTCAAGGTGAAACATTGATTCAATGGAAAGACACTCAACGCCTATCTTGGGGATCCTTGATTCTATTTGGTGGTGGATTGAGTTTAGCATCTGCATTTGACAAAAGTGGGCTTGCGCAATGGATGACGGAGTGGATTTCTACTTGGAATCAACTCCCCAATTGGGTCATCATATTAATTGTGCTGACATTTATGAATTTTCTAACCGAGTTGACATCTAACTTGGCGGCTACGGTAGTTGTTTTGCCATTATTATTGCCCATGTCAATAACCATGGGAATTGATCCATATTATTTCCTTGGAGGGGTAGCTATTTCTGCCTCTGCAGCGTTTATGTTGCCGGTTGCTACACCACCGAACACTTTAGTATTCAGCAGTGGACACATAAGTATCAAAAAAATGATGCAAGTAGGGTTTAGATTGAATCTCTTTTCAATATTATTGATCTTTCTTTTTGTTGAATTTTTAATGTGGTTAACCAATTAAGTCTTTCAAAATATATACCTAATTGTCAAAAAGACACTCATATTTATTATCATTGCATATAAAACAACATTACTTACAATAAATCATGAAAAAAATCATCAAATTCATGCTGTTTTTGGGGTTGAATATTGGCGTAGCCAATGCCCAAACAGTTTATCTTGCGGAGCATTTTGACTATCCGGCAGATTCAACACTTCAGACAAAAGGTTGGTACGGCCACAGTGCTGCAACCACCAACCCAATCAAAGTAACTAACGGCGGTTTAAGTTGGACAAAGTCTGCTTACAAAGGCAGCGGAGTTGGAAACGCGGCAGCAGTAAACAACACTGGTGCTGACGAGAATCGCCCGTTTTCTTCTGATTTTACATCAGGAAGCTTGTATACATCCTTCTTGTTAAAAGTTAATAAAAATACTGCGGGGTACTTCTTTCATTTAGGACAATACGGAGCACCAACGAATCCAGTTTATTCTTCTTTATCAAGTTCTTTCAGAGCAAGAACTTATGTTGGTCCAGGTACTGATTCTTCGAAGTTTAAATTGGGTATTGCATTTAATGCTACTTCTGCAAGTGCTCAAACTTCAGAATTGAATGTCGGTGAAACTTATTTGGTTGTTTTGAAGTACACAACATATAACGGAACGACAAATGATGATTCAGTTTCTGTCTATTTATTTAAAGATGGAGATGATATTTCAAAAGAACCATCTCAACCCACATTAGGGCCAGTAGGAAGCACCTTAAGCTCAAATGGTGATGTTTTGCCCATTCAAGCTGTAGTTTTGAGACAGTTTAGTGTTAATCAGGATGTAACAGTTGATGGTATCATCGCACAAGATAATTGGGATATTGCAAAGGCATCACAAACTTCAAAATCTACTCGTACAGTTAAGTTTTCTGTAGACATGTCAGCAGAAACCATCAGTGCTAATGGGATTCACGTTGCTGGTAACTTCCAAGGTTGGGATCCTTCAAAAACCACTTTAACCCAAGAAGGTTCTACCGGAATTTACTCAGTATATGCTGAAGTAGATACCAACGCAGTTGTTGAATACAAATTCATCAACAACAACAGTTGGGCTAGCGGAATTGAAAGCGTTCCAGCTATTTCACAAAAAGGTCACAAGAACAACGGTGAGTCAAACGATAATCGTTGGTTCTGGACAGGTACTGGAAAAGATACTTTGATGTTGCCTGCGTTCAAATTTGGTGGAAGTGCACCTGCAAACCAATATGCTATTCGTTTAGCGGTTGATTTGAAAGCGGAAGCTTCAATTAGTACAAACGGAGTTCACATTGCAGGAAGTTTGCAAGGTTGGGATCCTGGTAAATCACGCATGGTCAATTTATTTGGCAGCAACAAGATTCACGAAATCATTTTCTGTGTTGACAACGGAACCTACGCTTATAAATATGTAAACGGAAATGCATGGGGTAAAGACGAGTCAGTACCAAGTGCATGTGCAGTAAATAACAACCGTGAATTAACTGTAAACAGTGCAGATTTAGAGCAAGCTATTGTATGCTACGGATCATGCGCAGCATGTCCAGGTGCACCATCTCCAAAATACAGAGTTACTTTCCAAGTGGATATGGCAAGCGAGTGTAACGTAGATGACGTAGATATTGCCGGCGGAAAAATCAACGGATGGGCTGGTGGAACAATGCTTTCAAACCAATCAGGTTTGAGCGGCGATTGGAAAATCACTAAAATTGGAGTTGGTCCATCTAAAGGTGATATCAGCTGGTTCAGCGAGAACATCAACTCAACCACTCGTGCATGTATGCAAGACGACCGCGTAATTTTGAATAGAGATGGTTCATTCCACAATGTTATGGGTTCTGAGACTTGGGTTGAAGGTTGGCAGTTGACTGGTGCAAATGGATGCGGCGCTCCTGTAGCTCCATTTGATGGATCAACAGCAGGAACATGGAAAGACCACGGAAACGGAACTTTCACTGTATACGGAAAAGGAAGTCACGTAGGTTTACCAAAAGTAGTTAACGGTGCTGAAATCAGCAGCAATGCAGATGCTCGTGATTCAGTTACTTACGAATATTCAATCACAGGAACCAAATTAACCACTTACATCAACTTTGGTGGTGGATACTGGCAGTTTGAATACGATAGAAACACTTCAAAATCAACTGTTTGGAGCACGACTATCGTATTGGATTCAGGAGCAGAAATTGCACACAAAATCAGAAAGATCACCAAATCAAACGGATCAGACATCGTATCTTGGGAAGGTGGATCAGATCGCAAGATTTTCGCACACGGCGATACTACCTTGTTAGCTCGTTGCTTTGGTAAAGACGAGGCTTGCTCAGGAACACCAATTCCAGCGGCAGATGTAACTTTCAAAGTAGATATGTCACAAGAAATCGCTGCTGACACAGTATGGTTGATGGGTTCAATGACCATCCCAGCTTGGCAGTCAGGCGCAATTGCTATGACTCCATCAGCAACAGAGAAAGACGTTTATGAAACTACAGTAAAAGGAATTTGTCCTGATTATTTCGAATACAAATTTGCAAATGAAGTGATGAATTCTCAAACTACCGGTGAAACATTCCCCGATACAACAGACCGCAGTTGTTTAGTTGATAACGGTTTGGGAGCATTCAACCGCAAGTTGACACGTACCAACGGAGATGCAATTACTGTGTTCTACACATTTAACAGCTGTTCAATTCCAATTGGCGGCAATGTTTCAGATTTGTCTTCAGAGGTTAGCATTGCACCAGTACCAGCGGTAGAAAGCTTTACCGTTAGATTGGCAGGTTCAACTGCAACCCAAGTGAGCATCATGAGCATCGACGGACGCGTTGTTCGCAGCATGAATACCAATTCTTCAACTGTTGAAATGAACTGTTCAGGATTGAACGGCGTTTACTTGGTAAGCATCGTAGACCAAATGGGCAGAACAGCGGTTAAGAAAATAGTTATTGGGCAGTAGTCGGTAGTCTGTGGCCTGTGGCCTGTGGTCTGTGGTCTGTGGTCTGTGGTCTGTGGTCTGTGGTCTGTGGTCTGTGGTCTGTGGGCCATAGGCTTGAGACTAGAGGCTAGAAACTAGAGACTAGAGACTTGAGACTTGAGACTTGAGACTAGAGACTTGAGACTTGAGACTAGAGGCTCTTAAAATAACACAAATGAACCCGGGGCGAAAGTTCCGGGTTTTTTTGTACTCGGTACTTTGTACCGGGTACCTGGAAATTGGTACTTGATAAATGGTACTTGGTAAATGGTACTTGGTAGATGGGCTTGGGACCAGAGACCAGAGTCTATGGACCAACTACCCGCTACCCGTGTCTAGTCCTGAAATAGTAGACAATTATTTTCAATATTATGTATTTCTGTTGGTGTTTTAAAATTCAGTTTTAAATGTGGTCTTTTGTTATT